>MDSW01009099.1_pt1 | contig 19091 bp, 13 predicted proteins | sample 811171 | NCBI WGS metagenome assembly MDSW01 (sample SAMN05326641, study PRJNA326480) | marine metagenome | isolation source: seawater | place: Atlantic Ocean: North West | collected 2012 | reverse complement strand
GTTGTGGTGGTGGGTGTTGAGGATATGCGTCAATTTCCAGCCGGTCTTGTCCAGCGTGTCCAGCACCGGGCCGGCGACGGCCGGGTCGACAACCGCGGTCGCATCGGTTTCCGGGCAATGCGCCAAGTAGACGTAATTGTCGTTGAGGACCGGGATTTGCTTGATTTCCAGTTTGCTCATGACGTCATCCCTCCAAACTATGAACCCCGCCGTTTCGGGCGGGGTCCAGGAAAGTCTATTCGACCCCAGCGGGCCGGATCACAGGTTCTGCTCGATCCACTGCTGCAACTGGCTCTTGGGCAGCGCGCCGACCTTGGTGTCGGCGACTTCGCCGTCCTTGAACAGCATCAGCGTCGGAATCCCGCGCACGCCGTAGTTGCTCGGCGTTTCCGGGTTGTCGTCGATGTTCAGCTTGGCGATGGTCACCTTGTCGCCCATTTCCGCCGAGATTTCCTCCAGCGCCGGGGCGATCTGCTTGCATGGCCCGCACCATTCGGCCCAGAAATCGACGACCACGGGGCCGGATGCGCCAAGGACATCCTCCTGGAACGAGCTATCGGTTACTTGCTTGGGCATAAGGCGGTTCCCTTCAAAAAAGCGAAATCGAATTGCAGTGTTTCTGTGTCACTGAATGAGTGTGTCTAGAGAATCTAGGTAGGTCCCCGTACCCCGTCAAGGTGCGTGCGGGGCCAGCAATTCATCCGCCAGTTCCATACACTTAGGCCCGTCTGTCCACAGCAGAAACGCGCGAATCGGACGTTCCGGGAAGATCTGACGCAGCGCCGCGCGGTATGTCGCCATCTGTTTGAGATAGACCGGCGCGACGTTTTCGGCGCGCTCAGGGGGTGGACGGTTGGTCTTGAAGTCGACGATCAGCACGTCGTTTTCGCTCACCACCAGGCGGTCGATCTGCCCCGATATGACACGCAGACCGTCTGCGGTTTCGATGGTCCCCGTGACGGGCACCTCGGCGCGCGAGCCCGGCTGGAAAACGGCGGCGAAGTCCGGATGCTCGAGGACCGCCATGACTTCATCCAAAAGCGCCGCCTGTTGACCGTCATCGAACCCGTGCGCCGGGCGCGATATATAGAGCGCCGCCGCTTCGCGGCGTTTGTCCGGGGGCAGTTCGGGCAATGTCTGCATCAACGCGTGCACCACGTTCCCGCGTTTGAAGCGGCGGCCGTCGTCGCTGTCGAGGGGCGAGCGGGCCGGGGGCTCTTCGTCGTCGGGGCGGGACGGGCTCAGGGGGGTGGGCGGCAAGGGTTCGCTACCCGGTAATGCCGTCGCCCATGCCGGAAGCGGGATGTTGTTCTGGTGCGTCCCTTCATCGGTGCCGCCGCCGTCGGGGGTTTCGGTTTGGGGCTTTTGATAGGTGATGGCGGTGCGCCCGTCGGCTTCCGGGACCGTCTCGCCGAGTTCCGAGATCGCGTCCTCTACCATGTCGTACCACGAGGTCTCTTTCGACTGGCGTTTGTTCGTGAAGCCGGTGACGTAGAGCCTGTCCTTGGCCCGGGTCAGCGCGACGTACAACAGGCGTCGGTATTCTTCCAAGGCGGCGGCGCGCTTGCGCTCCTTGATCGCTTTCAGATCCTCGGTCTCGTCATCGGCGAACGCCGGCCAGACGGGCAACCCGCCGTCGTCCAGCCAGCGAATCTTATCGTCGGTCTGCGGGGCCGGGACCGAGCACGCATCGGCGAGGAAGACGATCTCCGCCTGCAAGCCCTTGGCGCCGTGCACGGTCATGACGCGAACCTCGTTCCGGCCCTGTTCCAGATCGCGCTTCACTTCCGTGTTGCCGACCTCGATCCAGTGCAGGAACCCCTCCATGGAGGGAACGTGGTCGCTTTCGAAATCGAGCGCGGCGGCAAGAAAGTCGTCGATCGGGTCTGCGGCGTCGGGACCGAGCCGGGCCAGCAACTTCTTCCGGCCCTGATCGGCATGCAGCACGCCCGAGAAGAACTCGAACGGCGGGGTGAAGTCGGCGCGGGCGCGCCATTCGGAGATTTGCTGCAACGCGGCGGAGAACGCCGGATCGTCGTCCTGTTTGGTGCGCAACGCCTCCAGCACGGTGCCGTCGCGGCCGTAAGCGACTTCGAACAACTGTTCTTCCGTCAATCCGATCAGCGGCCCCTTGAAGACCGTCGCGGTGTTCAGGTCGTCATCCGGCAAAAGCGTCAGCCGGCCGAGCGCGATCAGGTCCTGGATCACCAACTGGTCCGGCAGGATCATGCGGTCGCGCCCGGACACGGGAATCCCCCGTTCTTTCAGCGCCGCGACCAGAAGTTCCGCCATACGGCGGCGGCGTTGGACGAGGATCAGCACGTCGCCCGGCCGGACGGCGCGGCCCTGCGCCGGTAAAATCTCGCCCGATCTGATCCAATGATCAACCGTATCGGCGATCCTGACCGCGACGCGGGCCAGCGGGCTGTCGGCGCCGATATGATCGAGCGGCACGTCCCATGGATCGTCGTCGCCGTCGTCTTCGCCCGGTTCCTCTTTCGGCCAGAGGGTGACCGAACTGGCCTGACCCTGCCGGGCGGAATGGTGGCGTACCTTTTCGCCCGCGAAGCTGAGGCCGCGCGCGGCGTCCTCGTTCTCGAACACCTTGTCGACGATATCCAGAACCGCCGGGCCGGAACGGAAACTTTCGGCCATGTCGACCGGCTTCCAGACCCTGCCTATGGTGGTGACCTGTTCACCGAAGCGTCCTCTCATTGTGCCGAACATCACCGGGTCCGCGCCCTGGAAGCTGTAGATCGATTGTTTCTCGTCGCCGACCGCGAACACCGTGCGCGGCCGCTCGGCGGTTTCCTCGTAACGGCTTTGACCGGAAAAGAAGTCCGATGCGATCTCTTCGATCACCTGCCACTGGTCGGGGCTGGTGTCCTGCGCCTCATCGACCAGCACATGCTCGATGCCGCCGTCGAGCTTGTAATGCACCCAGCTGACCCCGGCGGCGCTGCTCAATAATCTGGAGGCGTGCTGGATCAGATCGTCGTAGTCGAGGCGCGCGTGCCGCGCCTTGATGTGTTCGTAGGCGTCGATGAGCGCCGCACCGACGCCGATCAGCGCGCGGGTCGCGGCGGCGACGCTGATCGCCTTGATCAGGTCGAGGGTTTCGATGCAGCTTTCGCCCCGTTGCCGGGCGATGGCCAGTGCACCCTCGTCGAAGGTCAGCGCGCCCTTGGATAATAGTGTGCTGTCCGCTTTCAGGGCGCCGTCCTTCTTGAGGAATACTGACGCATACAGCTCGCGCCAGCAGGTCATGCGTTGTTCGGGCTGCATCGCCAGCCATTGCCGGACGTCGCGGGCGAAACCGTTGTTGGTCGCGGCGCCTTCGTCCCATGCGGCGCAAAGCCGTTCGAGATCGGCGCGGGTCTCTTCGTCAATCTCGCACGCCCGGCGGACGGGGTCCTCGGCGGTGGTATCGGGATCTATGCCGAGGGTCTCATAGACCGCATCCCCCAATCCCTTGGGGCCGCCGTGCCGCGCCAGCGCCTCCCGGAAACGTGTCCGGGTACCGTCCAGTTCCTTCATCAATCCGGCGAACTGTTCCTCGTTCACCAGGGCGGCGACGGCGGAAAGCGCGGCGGTCAGGTCTGTGCCGCGGGCGGCGGCCTCCGACAGCACCTGGTCGCGGGCCTGAAGTTGAAGCTCGCGCTGGTCGCGGTCGTCCATGACGCGGAAGTCGGGCGTGATCTCGGCTTCGAGGGGGAAGCGCCCCAAGAGCGATTCACAGAACGCGTGAATGGTGCGGATGCGCAACCCTTCGGGCGCTTCCAGTGTCATCGCGAACAGGCTGCGCGCGCGTTGAAGCAAGTCTTCATCGACTGGGTTTTCGCCTAGGGCGCGGAGTTCTTTGGTCAGGACATCGTCCGGCATCGCCGCCCAGCGGCCCAGTAGTTCGGCCAACCGGTTGGCCATTTCCGCAGCGGCGGCCTTGGTGAAGGTGAGACACAGGATGCGCTCCGGCTCGACCCGCGCCAGCAACAACCGAGAGATGCGGTCGACGAGCACCCCCGTCTTTCCGGTGCCGGCGTTGGCCGACACCCAAACCGACGCTTCCGGTTGGGCGGCGGCGATCTGTTGGCCGGTGCGGTTGCGAATGCGGTACGAGGCGTCGCTACTCATGCGTCCTCCTCTCCGCCGCCCTGCCATTCGGCGAGACGCGCCAGATGGCCGTAATCGCTGAACCGGTTTTCGAACTGCGGACGCGGGTTCGACAGGTACGCGCGTTTCGGATCGGCGTACTGCACGACGAGACGATTGACGCCCGTCATCGTCTTTTCGATCAGTTCGGGGATATCGAGCTTGAGAGGCCGCGCTTCGCCGGGCCGACGTCCGCCCGACAGACGGATATAGAGAAGCTCGACGGCATCTTCGGCGGGCACGCCCTTGAAGGCCCCCTCCCGCGCCATCACCGCTTCGAGGGGCAACTGCGGGCTGAAGCCACTCTCGACCTGTTTGTCGCTCGGCGGCTGGCCGGTCTTGTAGTCGATGATCGAAAGCCCGACGTCGGGGCGATGGTCGATACGGTCGGGCTTGGCGGTGATCCTGAACCCGCCCTCGACGGCGGTCACGACATGTTCGCCTTGGTCTTCGGCGAAATTCACCTGCCAGCCTTGGGCGAGCCGTTCACGCTGCCAATCGACGAACCACCTGGCGATGCGCTCGAACCTGGGCCACCAGAAGGCCCGCACGCCCGGCCGCGCCAGTTGATGGGCGAACACGTCCGCGCCGATTTCGATCAGCCGTCGTTCGGCGTCGTCGGGGATGCGGTCGGGGTACTTGCGGACGAAGATCTCAAGGGCTTCGTGGATCAGGCTGCCGCGCTCCGCCGCGCCCGGATCGGCGTCGAGCGGGTCGAGCGCCTTGAGCTTCAGGATATGTCGCGCATAGACGGCGTACGGGTCGCGGATCAGGGTTTCGATCTGCGTGACCGAAAGTCCCTTGGGCCGGGCATCGAGGGGCGGCACGGGCTTCGGGGGGCCGACGCTGACGCGATCCCCGTCGTCGAGCTTATCGATCCACCCGAGCCACGGCGTGGCGTCATCGGCACGAAGCCGTCCCCGGGCGCCCGCGCGCTCCAGCAGATTGTCGATCCTCAAAAGCCAGCGGGACGGCACCGTCGGCGCGCCCCCCAGTCTCTCGGCGCGGGTCAGGATGACTTCGGGGGCGGCGAAGGCTTGTTGGAAGTCGTGCGCCGTCAGGCCGATGCGCCGTTCCGGCATCTCGAGGCCGATTTCCGCCATCATCGGGCGGCTCATCCATGGATTGCTCTCGGGCTCGGGCGGCCAGGTGCCCTCGTTCAAGCCACCCAGGATCACGGTATCGGTGTGCTGCAGGCGGGCTTCCAGAAGCCCCCAGATATGCAGGCGCGGGTGGGTCCCAAAGTGGGGGCGGACCACCCGGCCCGACATCAGCCCGTCGAACATCGCGGCGTAGGTCGCGCCGGGCTGCGATCCCAGGACGCCGACGGCGTCTTTCAGTTCTTCGATAAACCGCACGGCGGCGTCGCCCGCATCGCCTGCCCAGAGTTTCTGATCGCCCCCGAGGTCGTTGTCCGCCGCGAGATTTTCCGCGGCTTCGATATGAGCGGTCAGGAGTTCGCCGTAATCGACGCTGTCATCGTTTATTATCTCGACGAGCGGGCCGATCGTCGTTTCGACAATATCGAGGAGCGGGCGCAGGTGCGCCGTTTTCGGAGCCTCACCGAGTGCGGCACGTAAGCCCTTCAAGCCGGGTGCCGGGCGCGGGCCGCGAAGCGCGGCGATCTCGAAGCCCCGCACGAGCGCCCGGAAATCGCCCGTCGCCAGACCACCCGACGCCAGCGGGTGCTTCAGCAAGGCCAACAAGGGCACGGGCGCCAGCTTTTCGGCGGCGGCATCCGCGACGAGCCGTAAAAACGCGCCCGGCGGCGTTTGTGCCAGGGGAACCCCAGCGGAATCGTCGACTTCCAGATCCCAACGCCGGAGTTGCGCCGCAACCCGCCGCGCCAGGCTGCGGTCGGGCGTCACCAGCGCACAGGTCTTTTCGGGTGTTTCGAGCGTACGGCGCATGGCAAGCGCGATAATGGCCGCTTCCTCGCTGGCACCCGGGCAGTCGACGCGGGTCACGTGTTCGAGGGCTGTATCGATCTCGGATTGCGTCGGCGGGGCGGGGGGCGCGGCCTTGGCCGGGCTCAACGCGGCGGAAATCAACCGCGCGCGCGTATGCGCGCCGCCGCCGGTGAAATCGGTGACCGCGTCCCGCGCGACGTCGAGGCGGCTTAATAGCTGTTTCAAACCGAATTGCGGATGCGTCGGGCCCAAATGTTCCCAAGCGTCGTCGGGAAGGGTGGTGTCCAACCCCGGTAATACGACGATTCCCTTGGGCAGGGCTGCGACGACGGCAAGCAAATCCGCCGTCGCCGGGATCGAACCGGTCGACCCCGCGGCGATCACCGGCGTCATGGGCGGGGACTCCTGCCAGAATCGCGCCTGCGCGCTCAGTAATGCGTTGCGGCGCTGGGCCGGGTCGATGCAGCCCTCATCTCTGAGAATGTTCGGCCACGCCGATATGAGGATTTCGAGGAACCTGAGCACGCGCTGCCAATGCTGGGCATAGTCTTCCCCCTCACTGACAAGCCCCCGAATATCCTCGGCGTTGCAGTTTTCGGTTGCGAGCCGGTCGATCAGTTTGGCGAGTTCGAGAGCCAACGCCGTCGCATGTTCCGGATGCATCCGATGATCGGGGAGCGCCATCACCGCGGTCGCCAGCAACAATTGCCGTCTTAACCCGGAGATCGCCGGCGGCAGGTCGAGGGCCTGACCGGCCCCGGGCGGCAGGCCGGCTTCGGCGATGGTCAGTTCTTCCTCGTCCATGTCGCCCAGGGGCGTCATGGTCGGCAGAAGTTGGGCCTTGCCGCCGCCGAGCCTGAGAAACGCTTCGGCAAGAGCCCGGCAGGCACGCCGGGTCGGCAGAAGCACGCGCATCCCGGCCAGTGCCATCGGATCGCCGCCGGCTTCCGCCAACAGACGCCGCGCCAGCGCGTCCACGAAGGCGACGCCGCTCGAGATCGTCGCTACCCGTGGCGCCGGCGCATCGAACATCGGCTTACCTTTTCTTTTCGCCTGCGAAGGGAAGGTTGAGGAAATCGTCCGCTTCTTTCAGGCCCTCGGGTGTGCCGATATGGAACCACTCCCCATCGTGAATAACGCCATAGAGCCGATCGCTTTCGATCGCCTTGTCGAAAACGACGTTCAGCGACCACTTGCCGTCAGGGCTGTTGTCGAAGATGCGCGGATGCAGGATTTGCACGCCCGCGAACAGCCAAGGCGCGATTTCCATCTCCGGGCGGCGCTTGAGTTTCCCGTCCGGGTCGGCGACGAAATCGCCGGGGCCGGTATACCCGTGACTTTCGACCGTGCCGTGCAAGAGCAAAAGGCCGTCCATGATGTCGTCTTTCCATTCCCGCGCCAGGCGCTTCAGGGTGTCTTCGTACCCGTCGAGCCAGAAAGCGTCCGAATTCACAACATAGAACGGATCGGTGCCCGTTTCGGTCAGGGGTGCGAGGGCGTTCTTGACGCCGCCGCCGGTCTCCAGAAGTTCGGGCTCGTCGGTGAAGGTGACATCGAGGCGGTCTTCCGCCGCCAGATAATCTTTTATCTGGTCGCCCAGATAGTGAAGGTTGACGACGGCCCGTTTGACGCCGGCTGTTGCCAGCCGGTCCATCACGTGCCCGATCAGCGGCTTGCCGTTGAGGACCAGCATCGGTTTCGGGGTGTCGTCGGTCAACGGGCGCATACGCTTGCCGTAGCCCGCAGAGAGCACCATCGCGGTTCTGGGAATATCAACGGTCATTGGCGGCTTCCGTCGGCTGCGGTTTGGGGGTCGGGGTGACGCGCAACTCCGCAGGCACGTGCTCAGTGAACCAATCGGCGACGGGCTTCAGCGCGGAGTGACCAAGATCGTATTCGAGAAGCCGCCAGACGCGCGGAATGTGCGAAAGATACTGCGGTTTGCCGTCGCGGTTACAAAGACGCGTGAAAATCCCGATGACCTTCGCATGCCGTCCGGCCCCCAGGATCGCGATATCGCGCCTAAGTGCGGTTTCATGGACATCGCCACATGCCGCGACGTAACGCGCGATCAGCCGGTCGGCACGTTGATGATCGACGTCGCGCCGCGCGTCCTCGATCAGCGACATCAGGTCGTAAGCGCGGGCCCCGATCAGGGCGTCCTGAAAATCCAGAAGGCCGCAGCGCGCCGTGCCCGCGCGTTCCGGCAGCCACATCAGGTTGTCGACATGATAGTCGCGGAGTACCAGGGTTTCGCGTTTCTCGGCGACCCCGGCGAAGGACGTCCGCCAGGAATCCTCGTAAGCTTTGCGCGCATGATCGGAGACAGGTTTGCCGACGGCGGGCATGTACCAATCGACGAACAGCATCGCCTCGTTGACCAGCTTTTCCATGTCATAGGGGGGAATCTCCACGGGCGCGGTTTTGGCCGACGACAGTTCGTGCAAATGCACAAGGGTGTCGACCGCGATCTCGTAAAGCCGTTCCTGATCGCCGCCCGCATCGAACACCCGGGTGTAGGTGTCGTCGCCTAAGTCTTCCAGCAACAGGAAGCCCCGGCGTTCGTCTTCGGCGAGAACTTTCGGGGCGCTGAAGCCGAGCTGCCCCAGATAACGCGCGACGGCGACGAACGGGCGCACGTCTTCTTCGGGGGGCGGGGCATCCATCAGTACGCAGCGGCGCTCACCATGGCCGACCCGGTAATAGCTGCGGAACGAGGCATCGGCGGCCAGGATTTCGACCTTGGCGCCGGCCCAACCGGCGTTGGCGAGAAAGTTGAGCCGGGATTCCGTGCGCTTGTCACTCATGAACGGCGGCCTCCGCGAATACGGTCTCCAGTCGCGCACGCCAGTCGTCGTTACCGCTGAGCGTGATCCGGCGTCCGGTCGGTATTTCGTCGATTCGCACGTTCAGCTTCTTGGAAGGTAATAACGTGCCAAGGCGGTCCGGCCATTCGATCAGGCTGACGGCCTCCGAGAAGGCATCCTCGATTCCAAGCTCGAAAGCCTCTTCGGGGTCTTCGATGCGATAGAGGTCGAAGTGCCAGATTTCGAGATCGCCGCGAACGTAGGTCTGGACCAGCGTAAAGGTGGGGCTGGGGACGTCTTCCGTTTCGCCCGGCAGCGCATTGATCAATGCGCGGGCGAGGGCGGTCTTGCCAGCCCCCAACGTGCCGTCGAGGGCGACGATATCGCCGGGCTTCAGGACACCTGCCAGACGGCCTGCGAACGCGGCGGTCCCGCTTTCGTCGGCGACGTCGAACGCCACTATGATGTCTGGCCGATCACCCATGTCTCAGTTTGTATATGGCACCGCAACACCGAACAAGACTTGAACCGCCCGCCGGGCGCACCCATCCTAGGTGAGCACCGCACAAAGGATCAGATCACGTGACGACCCCGCCGCCTTCAGAGCAATTCGATACCGACGTCGCCATCGTCGGCGCCGGTCCGGTGGGTCTTTTCGCCGTGTTTGAATGCGGCATGCTGGGGATGAAATGCCGGGTGATCGACGCGCTTGAGGATATCGGCGGGCAATGCTCGGCGCTTTATCCGGAAAAGCCGATCTACGACATTCCGGGGTTGCCCGAAACGTCGGCGGCCGACCTGATCCGCAATCTTGAGCGTCAGATGCAGCCGTTCGAGCCGCACATTCATCTCAACCAGCAGGTGACGGCATTATCCGGCGAGGCCGGGAATTTCCGGCTGTCGACGTCAGCGGGGACCGAAATGACGGCGAAGGTGGTGATCGTCGCCGCCGGTGTCGGCGCGTTCGGGCCGAAGCGCCCGCCGCTGCAGGGGATCGAAGATTATGAGGCCCAGGGGCCCGGACTCGGCGTCAAATATCTTGTGCGCACGGTCAAGGACTTCGCCGGGAAAAGGGTCGTGATCGCGGGCGGCGGCGATAGTGCCGTCGACTGGGCGGTTCAGCTGTCGGGTGTTGCCGACAAGGTGAGTGTGGTTCACCGCCGCGAGCGGTTTCGCGCCATGGACGAATCGGTACGCCGCATGAAGCTTTTGGCCGACGACGGGATGATCGATCTGGTGACGCCTTATCAACTCCACGCGCTCGAAGGGGACGGGGGCAAGCTGCAAGCGGTGATCGTTGCCGACCTGGATGGGGAAGAGCGCAGGCTCGACGCGGATGTCCTGTTGCCGTTCTACGGTCTCGCCCAGAGCCTGGGGCCGATCCGCGATTGGGGCCTGAACGCCGATAGTGCCGGTATCCCCACCGACCCGGCGACGGCGGAGACGAACGTGCCGGGGATCTATGCGATCGGCGATGTCTCGGACTATCCGGGAAAGCTGAAGCTGATCCTGACGGGATTCTCCGAAGCTGCGTTCGCCGCGCATCATGCCTATAAGACCGTGTTTCCGGACAAGGCGCTGCATTTCGAATATTCGACGACCAAGGGCGTGCCGCCGGTCAAATAACCGCGCCTGACACGTTGCGATCAGTTTTGCTGTTCACAATGGGACTCCAACAAGAACAATGGAGTCATCCATGCACACGCGCCTCGCTCTCGCCTTGCTGATTTCGCAGATTTTCACGTGTTATCCGGCGTATGCCGGGCATCATGGCGACGCCCAGCGCGGTGCCGTCCTGGCCAAAAAGTGCGAAGGCTGTCACGGCGGCAACGGCAACAGCCGGATTGACGGCTTCCCAAATCTTGCCAACCAGAAATATTTTTATCTGGTCAAGCAGCTCCGTGAGATGCGCACGTCGGCGCAGGGCCGGACGGGTGTTGTCGACAAACCCGAACACGACTACAGCGAACTGCTGCGCCAGCGCCGCAGCAACGAGATCATGGACGCCTTCGTGTTCAATCTGACCGACAAGGATATCGAGGATCTGGCCGCTTATTATTCCCGCGAACCCTGTAACGCCAAGTCTGACGGTGCCGTATTGACCGCGCCTCAGTTCGACATCCGCTGTCAGGTCTGTCATGGCGAGCGCGGCATTGCGTCCAACAGGAATGTCCCCAACATCGCCGGGCAGGATGCCGCGTATCTTGAACAGCAGTTGCTGAACCTCAAAGGTGCGAGCGAAAACGAAGGCGCTCAAAAACGCCGCGCGTCGATCATGGAGGGGCAGGTCCGCCACCTGAGCGAACAGGATATTCGGGATATATCTCTTTACTATTCCCGCCTTCCCTGCCGATAAACGAACAGATTCACGTCAGGGGAGAGATATGGCCATCGATATCGCGCGCGCCCGCGCGGAAACGCCGGGCACCAACACCGTAATTCATTTCAATAACGCTGGCGCCGGTCTGATGCCGTCGCCGGTGATGGACGCCGTGATCGAGCATCTGCAACTGGAACAGGATTTCGGCGGCTACGAGGCCGCGGCCCGAGCACAGCCCCTTATCGAGCGTACCTACGGCGCCGTCGCCCGGCTTCTGAACGCGCATCCCGACGAGATCGCGTTGATGGAGAACGCCTCCGTCGCCTGGCTGCAGGCGTTCCACGCAATGCTTGGCACCATGAGCGCAGGTGACAAGATCATCACGGTCGAGGCGGAATACGCGTCCAACTATATCTCGTATCTGCAGGCCGCGAAGACGCGCGCGGTCGAGGTCGTCGTCGCACCGAGCGACGCCGCGGGCGCCGTCGATGTCGACGCGCTTGCAGACATGATCGACGAGCGCGTGAAGATGATCGCGGTCACTCATGTGCCGACCAACGGCGGGCTCGTCAATCCGGCCGAAGACATCGGTCGGGTCGCACGGGATGCCGGGGCGTGGTATCTGCTGGATGCCTGCCAGTCGGCGGGACAAATTCCGCTCGATGTGGAAAAAATCGGTTGCGATGCGTTATCTGTCACCGGCCGCAAGTACCTGCGCGGCCCGCGCGGCACCGGCTTTCTTTATGTTCGCCAGGGCCGGATTGCGGAACTGGAACCGGTGTTCCTCGATTTGCATGCCGCAAAGTGGACCGGGCGCGACAGCTACGAGATCGTGCCGACGGCGAAGCGTTTCGAAAACTGGGAGTTCTATACGGCCGGCGTGATCGGGCTCGGTGTCGCGGTCGATTATGCACTCAACTGGGGGATGAACGACATCCATGCGCGCATCACGCAGCTCGCCGATACGTTGCGCGCGTCGCTCGACGCCATCCCGGGTGTGACCGTGCGCGACATCGGTTCCGAAAAATGCGGCATCACGACCTTCACGAAGGACGGGATCGAACCGGATGCGATCAAGGTGAAACTCGCCGAGAAAATGATCAACGTTTCGGTATCGCGCGTCGGTTCAACGCGGATCGATATGGAGAACCGCAGTTTGACGGAAGTGGTGCGCGCATCGGTGCACTACTACAACACCGAAGAAGAAATCGAAAAGCTGTGTGAGGCTGTCGAAGCGCTTTAGCGCGGGCCGCGCACCTGGGCGTCGGTGAAGTAAGACAGGATACGGCCGAAGTAGGGACCGTCGTAGCCAGGATCGCAGGCGTCCACACCGTCCATTTCACCCGCAACCAGACCCTGCTGACCTTCGTCGCTGGCCAGGATGCGCGCGATGGCATCGCTGCCGCCCGAGCTTGAAATGCCATGGCGGATCATTTCCATGCGGATCGGGGTTTCCAAGGCCGGGCCATAGGCGATCTTGTTCATCTTTGCGATTTCGCGGGCGACGCCGACCAGATAGGCGATATAAAAGCGCAGGCCCGCAGGGTCCTGGCGGCCGGGCGCCTGATCGCCGAGATCGCGCTGTAGGATGCGGACGGTTTCGTTGAGCTTGTCCAGCGCGTCGTCGAGCGCGAACGCGCCGGGCGGCGGCTTGGACACGGACCGGCGTTTCATGCGCGCGCGCGTCTTGCCGGCGTTCAGCATGGTGCGCGCCAGCATCGTGATCACACCCGCCAAAATCACGACGATGCAAAGAGTTTGAAGGTCCAAGTTCATTCTCCGCTTACGGCCCTATTCGGCCGCGTGTTCGTCTACGATAGCACGATCCGCCTCGCCGGACGCAACCCCCTCCGTTTCGCTGTCACCGGCCGGGATCCGACAGGCCACGGTGGCGCCGCGCGACTTGTTGGAACGAATTTCGATGGTGCCGCCATGCAGTTCGACGAAGCGTTTGACGATGGTCAGGCCGAGGCCCGGTCCGCCGCCCTGGTGATCGTCGCTCTTGATCCTCTGGAACGGCTGCATGACCCGGTCGCGTTCGTCCTTTGGAATTCCGGGGCCGCTGTCGGAAACCGAAATCTCCACCATGCCGCCGTCGCGCCGGGCGGCGAGGGTGACGTGGCCGAGTTTGGGAGTGAAGGTGATGGCGTTAGTCAGCAGGTTGAAAACGACCTGGGTCAGGCGCTTGGCATCGGCCGAAATCCAACCGATATCGGGCGGGCAGTCGAAGTCGACCTTAATGTTCTTTTTCTTCGCCTGTTCCTTCACGACGTTGAACGCGTCGACCAGGATCGCGTGCGGATCGACGGTGTCCTTGTTCAACTCCATGCGTCCGGCTTCGATGGTCGCAAGGTCGAGGATGTCGGTCACCACGCCCATCATCTTCTCCGACGTGTCGACGATACCGTTCGTGTATTCGAGCTGTCGCTTGTTCAACTCGCCGAACATTTCCTGGCGAAGGATATCGGCGAAGCCGTGGATGGTGTTCAAGGGCGTCCGGACCTCCATCGCCACGTTGGCGATGAATTCGGTTTTCATGCGATCCGCTTCGGCCAGCGTGCGGGCGCGCTGGCGCAGGGCTTCCTCGACGCGGAAGCTGTCGGTGATGTCCCCATAGCTGACAAGGGATGCGCCGTCAGGCAAAGGCACGTTGGCGAACGCGAGGACGCGCCCGTTGATCAGATCGACGCGCCCGCTGTTCAACGTGCGGTCGAGGATTTCCGAAGCGATCCGCTCTCGGCGCACCGACCATTTTTCGTCGTTGGCGGCCATCTTCATGCCGATGGACTGGATCACGTCGGGCAATCTGGCGCCGGGCTCGAACGCGGTCTCGTCCAGGTCCCAGAGTTTCGCCAGCTGCGGATTGGTGAGCTGAAGGCGTCCGTCGGCACCGAATACGGCGATGCCTTCGCGCATGTTCTCGAGCGTCGTGCTGTGGACCTGCCCCGCTGATTTGAGGGAGCGCTGCATGTCGAGGCGATCCGACACGTCGTCGCAGGCGATCACCAGACCGCCGTCGTCCAACGGTGCGAAGCGGCGCTTCATGGTGCGGCCGTCGGGAAGATGCAACTCATCGCCGCTGACACCCTGGAGGGTTTCGAAGCGGCTCAGTTCCTCGTTCCGGAAGTCGGCGAAGTTGGCGACTTCCGGCAGGCGCCGAAGCTCTCTGAGGCGCATCAGCAGATCACTCATCGACGGGCGCGTCTCAAGCCAGTCGGGGTCGAGCCGCCAAAGCGCCGCGAACGCGGCGTTCGCCGCAATGAGATTGGTGTCGCCATCGAACACCGCGACACCCGATTCCAGCGGCCTGAGCAATTCGCGGGGTGTCGGCCCGGACGGCGTGGAGACAGTGACAGTTTCGACCGACGTCGCCGTTTCAGGCATATCGACGGCGAAGCCGATGGTGCCGCTTTTCTCGCCCATGCCGGGGGCGAGGGGCGTTTCGGTGATCCTGACGCGGCGTGTCGCCTCGTTCTCGGTGATGTTGGCGGTGTCGGAGAAGGTCTTGCTTTCATTCCGGGCGCGCCGGCCGGTGTCGTCCGAAAGGTCGCCGATGCGTTCCGCGGCGCGGTTTCGGAACGCAAGTTTGAGGTCCGAATCCCTGAGCCAGAGCGGGATCGGCAGGGTGTCCAGGAGCGCCGTCAGATGGCGGTCTTCAAGACCGGACGCGTTGCGTCCGGCGGCCGGGCCCTCCGCGGCGGCGTGGACGCGGCGCATCCAGACGATATCGGCGACCGCTTCGCCACCGGCGCCCGTCGCGCGCGACCCCAGCGCCTGAAAATACTGGTTGCCGCGTTTGAGGGTGACGTCGAAGGGCGTGCCCTTGGCGCGGAGCAGACTCACGCCTTGTTCAAGTTTTTGAAGCTCGTCTTCGTCGAAACAGGCGCGGATATCGTCGTAGCGGGCAAGGGTGCCGCTTTCGATTTCCAGCATCTCGGCGAGGCGGCGTGAACAGCTGATGCCGCCGGTGGCGTGATCCCACAAGAAGATACCGTCGGGCGCGGCCGCCAGGATGCCGCGCGCGCGGGTCGCGATGGCGTCGACGCGGCGGCGTTCGGCGGACGCATCGCGGGCCCGGGCGCGATAGACCAGCGCGAACGGCAGCACGATCAAGGCGCCGACGACGACGCCGAGCATCAGCGGCATGGCATTGGAAGCGGTTTCAAACACGGGTGAAGTTTACGCGCGATCAAGGCCCGGGCCAAGAACGCCGTGCGCCCTGACATGCCTTATCCGGTGGACAATCCTTCGATGTTGTCGGCGATCCGCATCAGGCGGTCGAGGGTCATCTGCCAGCGTTGGACGCTGGCGAATTCCGCGACCACGGGGGTGAACCAGGTATCGTTCATCACGCTGCGGGCGGCGGGGATGAAAGGATAATCCGGTAACAGCCCCTTCAACGCGTCGGCCTGGAATGGGACCGCGCCGGCATAGCTGCCGTGGGCGATCAGCGGCTTGCGGGCGCCGGAACTATCGATCACCACCCACTTCGCGCTGGCGTCGATGTAGCGCGGCAGGTTGTCGAGAGATGCCCTGAACGATTTTTCGATCAATTCGTCCGGGACGTCGTCCCCGCCCTTGAGGATGCGGGCGCGCACCCGTTCGCGGCAGAGCTGAATTTTGGGGAGCGCGAGATAGATCATGCTGACGCCCCAGCCGCGGCGCCGGAGGCGGATCGCGGCGGAAAGGGGTTTCCGGCTCATCAGGCGGGTTTCGACGATGAAACTGCGCCCGCCGGTCTCGGCGATCTCGAGGCGCTTGGAGACCGGAACGATGCGCTTCATCACCGCTTCTGGGAGGTCGTCGGCGGCGTCGAAGCCGCGGGTGTCGTCGGCGTCGATGTGACGCGTGGTGCCGATGTCGCGTGGAAACAGACGCTGGGCGAGCGTGCTTTTGCCGGACCCTGGCGGCCCGGCGATGATCCACATACGTCGGTCGGTGTTCACAAGTGCGTTGTAGCGGATTTGATAAGAATCGAAAACGGAAACGACCCCCTCACCTAACCTCTCCCCCTTGAATGGGGAGAGGGATGAGTGGGGCCGTGCATTCGTTCGAGAGTCCCTCTCCCTCGCGCAAGCGGGGGAGAGGACAGGTGAGGGGGCTATCCCCGCTTAATAACGATACGTTTCCGGCTTGTGCGGGCCGTTGACGTCGACGCCGATGTAATCGGCCTGCTTTTGCGAAAGCGTGGTCAGCGACACGCCGAGTTTCTCGAGGTGGAGCGCGGCGACCTTTTCATCCAGGTGCTTGGGCAGCACATAGACGTCGTTCTTGTAATGACCGTCCTTGTTGTTGGCGTAGAGTTCGATCTGCGCCAGCACCTGGTTTGTGAAGCTGGCCGACATCACGAAGCTCGGGTGGCCGGTGGCGCAGCCGAGGTTCACCAGACGCCCCTGCGCCAGCAGGATGATGCGGTTGCCGTCCGGGAATTCGATCTCGTCGACCTGCGGTTTGATCTCTTCCCATTTCATGTTCTTGAGACCGGCGACCTGAATCTCGCTGTCGAAGTGGCCGATGTTGCAGACGATGGCACGATCTTTCATGGCACGCATGTGCTCGACCGTGATCACGTCGACGTTGCCGGTCGCGGTGCAGAAGATATCTGCACGCTTGCAGGCTTTTTCCATGGTGACGACTTCGTAGCCTTCCATCGCCGCCTGCAGGGCGCAGATCGGGTCGGCCTCGGTGACCATGACGCGGCAGCCGGCTTGACGCAGGCTTTCTGCGGAGCCCTTGCCGACATCCCCGTAACCCGCGACACAAGCGACCTTGCCGGCCATCATCACGTCGGTGGCGCGGCGGATTGCGTCGACCAGGCTTTCGCGGCAGCCGTATTTGTTATCGAACTTCGACTTGGTGACCGAGTCGTTGACGTTGATGGCCGGGAACATGAGCGTTCCCTTCTTGGCCATTTCGTAAAGTCGGTGGACACCCGTCGTGGTTTCCTCGGTGACGCCCATGATGTCCTTGGAATGATCCGAATACCACGTCGGGTCTTCCTTCAGCTTCGCCTTGATCGCGGCGAACAGGACTTCGGCTTCTTCGGAATCGGGGTGGTCGAGGACGGAGAGGTCTTTCTCGGCTTCCTTTCCAAGATGCATCAGCAGCGTCGCGTCGCCGCCGTCATCGAGGATCATGTTGGGGCCGGTGTTGTTTTCCCAATTGAAAATTTCGTGGGTGTACTGCCAGTAATCTTCCAGCGTCTCGCCCTTGACTGCGAAAACCGGCGTGCCCTTTTCGGCGATGGCGGCAGCGGCGTGATCCTGGGTCGAGTAGATGTTGCAAGATGCCCAACGGACCTCGGCGCCGAGCGCCTGAAGCGTCTCGATGAGGACGCCGGTCTGGATCGTCATGTGCAGCGAACCCGCGATCTTGGCACCCTTCAGGGGCTGCGATGCGCCGTATTCCTCACGCGTCGCCATCAGGCCGGGCATTTCGCTCTCGGCAATATCAAGTTCCTTACGGCCCCATTTGGCGAGGCTCATGTCGGCGACCTTGTAATCCGTAAATGCGTTCATCTCGTTCCGCTCCATCGCTGGCATCTGTATCTGAAAATTCATCACTTAAAGACATAAAGATTTCTTTATATCTTTGCGTTGACGCGGTTTTTAACAGGCTGGAACGGGCGGGGCAAGCGGAAAAGCAGTTCAGACGGCGGCCGAAATATGTTGCCGGACGTCGGCGAGCCGGGCGGCGACGCGGTCTGCCTCGGGGTCGGCCTTGACCCTGTAGACTTCAAGGGCGGCGGCAAAACAGGACTCCGCCGATTTCAGGTGTTTCGGGTCGTTGGTGTGTGCTGCCAAGGTACAAAGCGATTCTGCCAATTCCGCAGATGTGATGGCGAATTCCAAGGGCGCGTGTTCGCGGGTATAGACGGAGAGGACTTCGCGAAACTGGGTGATCCCGTCGTTCAGGCTTTCGACGCGCCCGGGAATCGATCCCAGTTCGCTTGAAATTTCGCCCTTGAGCTTGGCAATCCGGGCCCAGGCAAAGGGGAAATTCCGGGCATTATAGAACGAAAGGGCCTCGCAGACCGCATCGATGGCATCGTTCGCGTACTTCTTGCCGGTCTCTGGATCGTCGGCATACCGCCCGAGGTGCCAGTTGATCCGCGCCAGGCGGGACTGTGCCCGCGCCCAGTCCTCGATGGCGAGAGTTTGGTATAGAAACGGCACGGCGGAGTTCAGCAGATCGCGTGCCGCCTCAAGCAGGCTGACGTCCGACCTGATCTCACCCAGGGCTTCCTTGCAGTCCGCGAGCAGCAGGTCGAGGCGCGCCCTGTCCAAATCTTCGGTCGAGTGCCGGGCGGCGCTGGAAAGGGTGTCGACGGCATCCAGGACCGGCTCGACGCTTCGTGTCCGATATCCGAGCCGGATATGCATCGCGGCCCTGGCGCGCAGCACCCGGGCAAGGCGGCTCGGGTCCGATTGTCCGATCCTGGCGCATAGCCGGGTGTTGAGGTGAATGGCGCGCCTGAGCGCGGTGATATCATCGTCGTCGGCGCGCCCGAGGGCATAAAGGCGGGATAGCGTTTCCAGCACGTTGAGGTTCTGGTCCGGGTCCGCTGACGTATCGCACGCCATTTCTAGCGCGCTGATCAGATGCTGGATCAGGTACTGCGGTGTGGGCCGGTTTCGGGCGATCTCGACCAGCGCTGCGGCGAGCGCCTGGACCATCGGAACGGCAATATCGCGTTCGTCGACGGGCAACGGGACCAGCGCCCGGAAACGGGCCGCGAGCCGGTTCTCGTGCGCGACTTTCGGGTAGGGGGCGATGGCGGTGTGAATTTCCAACACGTCATCGCCGACATTGCCCCAAATGACGGCATCGGTGCCGGTGTCGACGAGAAACTGGTTGAGCGCTTCCCGGTCGAAGCGGCCGAAATCGGCATTGTCGCGGACCAGC
>MDSW01052208.1_pt1 | contig 19092 bp, 16 predicted proteins | sample 811171 | NCBI WGS metagenome assembly MDSW01 (sample SAMN05326641, study PRJNA326480) | marine metagenome | isolation source: seawater | place: Atlantic Ocean: North West | collected 2012 | reverse complement strand
TCTCCTTTGACCTTGACTGCGGGGTACACACCATCAGTGCGATTATCGAACCCGAGACCTTGTCGAGTCCGGTCGACGGGTAGGGGACCGGCGATCTTGTCCGCTTTGAACCTCGCGAAAGCGGTGATGAGGCGATGGAACTGACTGTGCATGCGCCCTCCCGTCTCAAGGGCCAGGATCGCTACCTCCTCGTTCAGTCGGCCGCGCATCGCCTCGTTGTACATCTTCGTCTTCTCCGCGACAGCGTGTTGAAGTGCCCCGCCGGGGCGCGAGTAGGCGCGGTTCCGCACCGTTATGTCGTTGCGAAGGAGGCCGATGGCGTTCCGGAGGGTGGTGTCGCCGTACACTCGTTGGGCTCTGTACCCGCATGCGGTCATGTCGGGGCAGACGATGTTCGCGAACTTGTCGTGCCGGACGAACCGAAGTGCTCTCGTGATGACCAAGAAAACAAAATCACCTTCGAAGGTAGATTTCGGCCGCGATGTGATCTTTCGAAGGTGCCATTAAAGTAGCGTAGTGTATTTCATGTCATCATATCATATGCTATCATATGTGATAAAATATGAAATACATAACCTCAACTCAGAAAAGTCGAGAAAGTTAATTCGCTCTCGCGATAGACTGGTAATCGGACAAGATTTTGTTGAGAATCCCAGTATAGGCTGTAGAACGAACGACTTTGCCGAACAGGAAGGTAACATAGACTATTTAGACAAGCTATACGACAGAAAGACTAATGATAATGTCTACCTTCATGTTACCTTCGAAGGTAACGAACTTGTTTGTGAATAGACCACGAACGTAGTCTACCTTGATAGGCCACATCTCAGCATCGATCACCATCAACCAACATTCAGTCGGAAGACATCGTTGTAGATGAAAAATGAACCAGATCCAGTTGGGAGCAGCTGAAACACCTGGCTAAACTTCTGTGGCATTTGCTCTGCATCGATTAAGAGGTTGCCACACACCATAACGAGGACTCCGCCACCGGGAGTAGGCTGACAATCGAGAGTGACTATCTGATGCTGAACTTTTTGGAAGGGAAGACTCTTGAGCTTCTGCAAGATCGCGGCGGTGCCTTTGAATTGCCCTGGTCTCTCGGCGCTATGCTCGAAATTGAGCATAGAAACAGCGTCCTTGTACAACGAGCCAAGCTGACCGCGATCGTTGTCAAACACGTTGTAGTAATGGGATGCAAAAGCCTGGCCAACTTGCTCGAAGTTCGCGCAGATATTTGTGAGGGGGTCCATGGTGGCTGATTTTTCGCGGATCAAGGTTGACCGAGGTTGTTGAGACCCATTAAGTGCAAGCGCTGTAGGCAAAACGAACGAACTGCTTCTTATAAATGGACTAGCTAGGTAGGTCCGGGATCGTCACGGGTGGGCCGTGAGAGGCAAATTGTACACTTCGGACACTAACTTTCGATACTAAATACCTGTCGATTTTTAAATTTACACGATTTTGTGACTGAATTAACACAGACTTTCGTCACGGGGTACACCTTTCACCCTTGTGAGACTTTCAAATTGACCGGTACAGCTTTAAAACACACAAATTGAACCCGTGGCTGACCCATGCGTTCGGGAGCTCCCCAACGGCGTGTCTCGATGCGCCTGACCCTGAAACTCGCATGATATATCGGACGGGCACGATGCCTTCCGTCCGAGCACAAACTTTGACGGCAAGCGTCGCCCAATATTTTATTTACTAGACTAGACTAGTCTAGCTAGTCTAGCTCTAGAGTATTCCTGAGATCGAGATTACAAGTTTTTAAGCACACCAGATTACCCAAAGATGATTTATTTACCTTACTATAATCATACTTCGTACCTTCGAAGGTATTTTTTATTATTGGTACTGTAGGTAGACTAGAGCTAGCTGAGCTAGCTAGAAGAACTACCTTCGTACACAACACCGGTCGTTACAGTACCAAAACGTCGAGGTTCGATTCGTACTACTGATGATGGAAAAGAAAAGAGAGAAAACAGTCACATGTGTGTTACACCGGGGCCAGTGCTCTCTGGCGAAGCGGCACAGAGCGACGCTAACGATTCAGCTTAGGGAATACACCATGTGTGATGACATGGAGGATTACGGATTCGAATACTCTGACGACGACCAGGACTCTGACTTAGACGCGGATATCGAAAATCAGTACTACAACTCAAAGGCCCTCTTAGAAAGTAATGAGACCGTGGAAGCGTTAACTGGTTTCGCATCCGTCGTTGCGATGGAGACAGAGAAAGGGGAGTGGGGTTTCAAGGCTCTCAAACAGATAGTCACTCTGCACTTCAAGCTTGGCAGTCACCTTGAGATGATGAAGTCGTATCGCGAAATGCTCACTTACGTCAGATCTGCGGTGACACGCAACTACGGCGAGAAGGTGATCAACTCCATCCTAGATGTCGTGAGCGTGTCTTCCGATATGAACCTGCTGCAAGAATTCTACGAAACCACGCTTCACTCGCTTGAAGAGGCCAGAAATGAACGCCTTTGGTTCAAAACCAACCTCAAACTTTGTAAGTTATGGTTCTCCCGGAAGGAGTTTGGTCGCGTTGCGAAGATACTGAAGGAGTTGTACAAGTCTTGCCAACGACAGGACGGCTCAACCGACCAGCGCAAGGGAACTCAGCTCCTTGAAGTTTATGCCATCGAAATTCAGATGTACACTGAGCAGAAGAACAACAAAAAACTCAAGCAGTTGTATCAACGAGCCCTCGCAGTGACGTCTGCCATTCCGCACCCCCACATTCTCGGAATCATCCGGGAGTGCGGTGGCAAGATGCACATGGCGGAGCGTCAATGGGAAGAGGCTGCGACTGACTTCTTCGAGGCATTCAAATCGTACGACGAAGCCGGTCAATCACGCCGTATTCAATGTCTCAAATATCTCGTGCTCGCGAACATGCTGATGGAGTCAGAGGTAAATCCTTTTGACGCCCAGGAAGCCAGGCCTTTCCGGACAGACCCAGAAGTGGTTGCCGTCACGTCGCTGGTCTCAGCGTATCAGAGAAACTCGATATCGGATTTTGAAGCTCTCTTGATCAGTCATCATCATCAAATCATGCAGGACTCGTTTATTCGGGATTACATAGAAGACTTGCTCATACGCATTCGGTAAGCCTTCCTAAGGTTCCACGAGCGAACAATTCGGCAGCTGCATGACCTAGATGATTTGGTGATGGCCAAAGTGCCTTTCTCCCGGGACATGATCGCTGGTTTCGTCTTATTTGCGCTACTCACACTCAAAATCTATTAACATATTCGTACATTCCATCTCTCAATTGCAGGACTCAAGTTCTTGTGAAGCTCATTAAGCCGTACACGCGGATCCGCATTCCGTTTATCTCGACAGAGCTTCACATACCAGAACCCGATGTCGAAGCGCTGCTGGTCTCCTTGATCCTTGATTCCCGGATCAACGCAAACATTGATCAAGTGCATCATATCCTTGAACTCGGAAGTGACACGGCAGACTGTACGGGATGCCTGTTCGATGGTGTGAAGAACTGGGCGACTGTTTCACGGTCACACCTCGCGGGAAATTTCCGCTTTATCTAAGAGGCACTCTTTTGATTCAGCGTGCCAATCCATCTCGCAAGTATCATACCAATTATGTTTTTCCGCAAGCAAGGAGATATCGAGATAGTGCGCCTTTGATTCTTCGTGTACTTTAGCGCGATCTCCAAGGTGTTTTTCCCGTCGTGGAGTTGGGTCGATTACAAATTTTTGTCCGAGCCTGTACGGATGGATACTTGCAATAATGTATGCCACCTTCTACGCCCCGGCTCTCCCCTCCCGTCGGGGCGTTGCATATTCGACAGTGGGACTACGAAATTCGTAGACTAGTCTAGTATAGGACTACAAATAAAAATTAAATAAATAAAGGTATGATACGGGGATATCATATATATATACTGAAATAAAGTAGCAGTAGACTAGCTAGCTAGTATGATCGATATTATACTATTATATATATATATATATATTATACCGTATGAAAGTAGACTATATATATATATACTTTCGAAAGTATGATATTCCCTTTGAAGGTATTATAGAGAATTCCTGAGATCATGCATGACTACAAGTTTAAAGCACACCAGATTACCCAGAAATGATTTAGTTTGACACATGGTATTATTTATATACTGACAAGATTTTTTATGATTGTCGATTTTCCATCTCTTCGTGGAACGAACATGCCTTCTTCGACTCGTCACGAGAGGCGGAAGGCGATGAGACCACACCGCTTCTTGGATGAATGAATTGTATGTCCGTTCGAATGATAAACTTCGGCACTTTGCCGATGACCGGCGAGCCCTCGTGTAAAGGATTAGGGTAAGCTCCAGGATGTTCGCCGTGTGGAAAACACAGCATGTCTCCAGTCTCGCCTCGCACACGTTTTGATACGCGAAACAACGGCGTAGCACCGCTACCAATCGACCAAGTTGTTCCCCTGGCAGACCTTTTACATTTGTCTCCTATGGGCTCGAAGAAAGATGTTGCACCACCTTCATAATCGTCGCCATTGAGGAAAAACACAGCCGTGTATGCACTAAAAGTCATCGTCTCCTGTGATTGTGATGTTTTATCATAATGGGGTATAGATGCAGTTCCTGGAAGATATCTATAGCAGCGAAGCGCTGAGGAAAATTCGTTTCCCGGTGACGCTAGCTGTGCGTTGTTAAGAGTGGCATTTCGACTTGATCCAGAATGACACGGGAGTAATCCTCGACATCGTTTTCCAATCGAAGCTAACGCATTTTTTGGCACTTCCCATCTGATGGGTTCTACTGGAACAAGTGATTTTCCGTCTATACCATCAGAAGCAGAGAGCAATGAGAGTGGATCTCCTGTTGCCAAAGAAAAAATTTTAGAAGTATCTCCATTTCTGAGTGCTCTTGAAGCAGCAGTTTCTCGACGTGGAACTTTCCCAGCAAACACATTTTGCCCAGCATCTTCGTCGTCGCGACGTAACGCATCTGAATGAAGTTTGTCCACAATGTTTGCAAGTGTGGCGCATGTGGATTTGCCTAGCACTCCTTTCAACATGAAAGCACCAGGAACTTCAGGAATATCAATCCTCACGGGACTATCAGATGTCATTGCTTCAGCAACTCCTATGTTAAACAACTTTGCAACTGCGACTGGATCCTTTGGAATCGTCAAAGGTGGGACCAGGGTTGAAAACAACGTTTCGGGATTTGCGTGACCCCTCTCACATGATGATTGATTGACGATAGTAGTCATGTGCTTTCCGGAGTCATGACGCCTTGCAGAACCAGAGTTGCTGCTTTGAGTCTGAGCGCATGGTGAAAAAGTTGGAGGCGCCTCGGCAACTTCCAGTTCGAGTGCTCTCACTTCTTCCATAAATTCAGGCCCAACCAGATCGATGGGGCGGACATCGATAACCTCTCCATCCCTGAGGTGAGCGCTAGCATCAAGTAAAACGGCAGGAATTGTTGCAATCGCGCCATAATCGCCTCCTGCTTGAAGAAGAATGCGATACATTCGTGTGGGATCGCGTGAACCTATGCCAACGTTGGCGAGTGCGTTCCTCGCAGCATCTGCCCGGCGATGTGCTGCCTTGCGCGCTTTCTTCTTTGCCTTTCTAAATGTTTTCTCGTCATCACCGCACGGTTTCGTCGGATTACTGAGAGAGAGTTCTCGGGTAATAGAAAGTAACACCTCCTCTGCTGCCACCACTGCATGTCTTCGTTGAAAGAGGGTGGCTGCAATGTGCAGTGGCGTCAATCCAAAATTCCCAGCTCTGCTTTTAGCGTTTACGTACACTTTTGTCCCTAGTGCACCACGCAGCATCGATGCCACCATATCTACTCTTCCATACGCCACGGCAATGTGCAGGGGTGATCCAGCGCCGTTGTCTAGATTCGCGTGGTATGGGTCAGTAGCGATGATTTCTTTCATCAAATCGATATCTCCCGTTGCTGCAGCACCAAAGAAGGTCACAGGTGGATACATCGTCTCAATCATGCTTCCAACACGAACACTTTCACCTCCGAGTGGACGTTTAATGATTGTGTCTAACAGTAGCACTTCATTCTGACGCATCTGCAACCATTCCTGGAGAGATTGATCGTCAGCGAGCCTTGCCAAATCAGAGGGTTGAAACCCTTCGCTGTCCGCTCTCAAGTGTGACGAATCTAGTAGGGAGGTGCCCCAAGATTTGTCCCCTCTCCGCGTCGCAGCATTCTGGTCAGATTCCCAGTCCCATCCCAATAACCAAGCACATATGTCTCGGCGTCCACGTTGAGCAGCTTTATGAAGTACACTATGACCGTTGCTGTTGAGTAGACGGAATGAAACTCCGAGCGAATACACATACTCACATGCATCAACATCCGCTTCACCTTGCACGCACCACATAGCCGCATTGCATCCAAATGTGTTGACAACACCAGGCGCACATTTTCCATCCTCGACCAACCAACGCATAGCGTTGAGATGTCCCTTCCAACAAGCCCATGCAAACGCGGTGGTGCCTTCGGATGTACGTGCATCCACTGGTACGCCTTGCTCGGAAACCAAGTAACGAATTATGTCGACATGACCGTTCCTTGCTGCCCAGTGAAGTGCTGTACGACCGTGATAGGCTCTGCGGCCAGCTTGCACAGTCTTAATAGGATCCACTCCGGCTTGCTCGATTAGGAATCGACACACGGCAAGTTGTCCAGCACCTGCGGCCCAGAGGAGAGCACTGCTCCCGTGTCTATCAGTCGCGATATTTGGGTCCCAGCCGTTTGCAAGAAGTTCACGAAGCGTGCTTATGTCTCCGCGTCTCGCGGCTTCAAGTCCCTGGTCTTGAAGAGCCTCTATGCGGCCGTGCGCAATTAGAGTGTCGAGCACCTTCGCATTTCCCAGGCGAGCTGCCTTCATACCTTCTGCCAAATCTCCAGCGTTCCGTTTAATATTGCATGGTCTTGGGTCACAATGTCCATGACCATCGAAAAACTTTGGGCGATAGACATTAATAGATAACGCAGCACGTTCTTGTAGAGCGGCTTCGACCGCAGTGCTGTGATCAAGCCCGTGACGGGTTTTGTTATGCCACCAGAGAGCACGCCCGCCGGACACAAACTTGCCACAGAGAACACATCTCAGCAAACCACGTTCGCGCATAAGTTCATAGTGCGTGCGACTGGTGATGTGAATCACTCCGCTGTCGCCGGGGGCTGGCCGTGCGTCAACTAAGAAACGGTGGCGAGTATCGGCAGGGATGGCCTCAGTGATTGCCTCGGCCAATGCGATTGGCAACAGGCGGCGTGACAAACCAAAAGCAGAAGTGACTGTGACTTTGCTGGGAGTATGATACTTTCCCTGGCAGCACCGCTCTGTGTTCTTCTCCCGGCGGGAATCGTCGAGTGCGACCCTCCCGGCGTGACGCTCTTCGCGGAATAAACCCCAAAAGAGCGTCACGGCAAGATGTGACTCGATGTCACAAGAGTCCTTGCAGCGCGATGGACGTAACCATCCGAGGGGAAGGTTGGCGATTGAATCTGGGGCGTTTATCAGCACCCTCAACGCGTCTTCGTGTACCTCGATCGCGGCAGCTATGAGAGCGTCACGGAGCGCCTCTGTCGACACAGTGTCGAGCGCACCGATCCGAATTTCCATTTTCTGATGCTCGATTCACCGTCCAAGCTGAATCTGTCCAGATCAGCGAGCCAGCCCCACACAGACTACTTGCACTTTCGAAAGTATCATACTCTAGAGCTCTTACTTAATACGAAAGTAGACCACTAGCTAGCTAGCTAGCTAGCTCTAGACTACTACTAGCTCTAGACTACTTGCACAGTTTTGAAGTCCATACAGAAATTGCGTTTTTTGCTCGTTTCCGAAATTTCCCGTCAATATACTTGTAATTTATTTATAGTCTCACAAGTTTTTAAAGATTTCTTTTGAATGCAATGGTTCACGCTGTGTAACAATGTGGAGTTCACGCTGGACAAGAAATGAAAAAATCCTTAGACTAGCTAGACTACTTACGCGCGAGGCGCTAAAATTCAGGCACGCTTCGTCTGCACATGTGTAGGTTCGCTGTCGCGGGTAGCTTTGAGAATGACGAGCCCTGACATCGACGAAGACTGCGAGACTGTGCTCCTAGACGAACGATTCGAGATTGTTAGTCTTGGTGGCACGATATCTTTGAACGGTGTTCATCTCTGTGTTTCGTTGGCAGACTGTAAGACGGATGTTCAGTGCTCACTACTGCCAAAATCGTGATTGGTTCATGCGGCAGCCTCGTCTTCAATCGCCAGCATGACTAAGAGACAGGCTGCAGCGAGCTTGATGCGACAACTAAGTGAGAAGCCATGTCGCTTCCGCAGCGGTGTCGCAGTGCTCACGTAGAAGATTCCCTTGAGGAATCCAGGAATCCACTGACGTATTGAGAGTTCGAGGGCCAAAACAAGGTGTATTTGGTTGGCTCGCTTCGATCATCGCACCACCACCTGTAAGTAGGAGGTCAATGGCAACAAGAAAGGGACTTTATCGATGAAACGGAAGCGTGCCCACACAGCAATAAAATCTACGATGCAACAGGGATCCCAACCTGTGGAATATCTGTCACGTTTCCTTCCTCACTTTTCCCTCCAACACCGGTTTTCGCATCAGGCGAAATTGATTCGCCGATTCTCTCTGCCACCTCTGGCAACTTGAATCCCTGGTCAAGAATGTCAATGTTTTGCTGCCCATCATACGTAAAAGGTCGAGGTCCCAGTATGGCTACTAGATCATGCCGTTGCAGAACCTCCTGTGCGAGTAAGCGTTGAGCCAGAGCGTCCACCTTCGTACGTTCCTTCTCGATGAGCGCTACTGTGCGCTTATAAGCAGCATCGACCAGCTCTCTCACCTCTTCATCTATCATACGTGCCGTATCCTGAGAATACGGCTTTTGTAGCGACTGGTCGTCAGAGGGGAAAGAGAGCATACCGACTTTGTTGTTCATGCCATAAACTGCAACCCGGTTGTACGCCATTTTGGTCACTTTCTCGAGGTCATTTTGTGCACCAGTGCTTATCTTACCGAGCATTACTTCTTCAGCTGCGCGGCCTCCGAGGGTCATACACATCATATCCGTGAGTTGCTGGGTTGTGGCGAGAAGATTTTCGTTTGGTAGGTATTGTGCAAAGCCAAGTGCGGCAGAACCTCGAGGGACGATGGAAACCTTCAATAGCGGTTCAGCGTGCTCGAGCATCCAGCCCACCACGGCGTGTCCGGCCTCATGGTAGGCCACCGTGTTACGCTCGATTTTGTTCACCACCTTGTTCTTCTTTTCAAGGCCAGCAATGACTCTGTCGGCAGCTTGCTCAAAATGATGGAGCATCACGGTCACATCGCAGGCACGTGCCGCAATGAGCGCCGCCTCGTTCACAACATTGGCGATATCCGCCCCGGTGAAACCAGGAGTTAAAGCAGCCAGGCGTTCGCTGTACTGGTCGATGGGTGCATCAAGTTTGATTTTCCCCAAGTGCACCTGAAAGATTTTTTCGCGGCCCTTGACGTCTGGTCGGTCAACAGTGATCTGCCGGTCAAAACGGCCCGGACGCATCAGCGCACGATCGAGAATGTCAGGCCGGTTGGTCCCAGCGAGTACAACGACTCCTTCTTTGCTCCCAAAGCCGTCCATCTCGACAAGAAGTTGGTTTAGAGTATTTTCACGCTCATCATTACCACCCATCATGCCTCCTCGTCCACGCTGTCGGCCAATGGCATCAATTTCATCTGCAGATGTTGAATATGACACTGAGTGAGATTCTGGCTCAAGGAAGTACTCTACGAAATATACATGAACACATGACACAGATCAATCGCGTACCGATGAAAATAATGGATGGGGCTTGCCCACGCGCTTGCGCGAAAAGATCGCGCACTCGGCTCGGGCCTACGCCGACAAACATTTCCATGAAGTCTGAACCTGAGATAGACAGAAATGGCACTCCAGACTCGCCAGCAGTCGCCTTCGCAAGGAGCGTTTTCCCCGTGCCAGGTGGCCCGACAAGGAGTGCCCCTCGAGGTATTTTCGCCCCGAGATCTTCATATTTCTTCGGTCGCTTGAGAAAATCGACGAACTCCATGATCTCGGCTTTTGCTTCGTCGCAACCGGCAACATCTACGGAATAATATGGAATATGGAATAAATATGGAAGGTTTGGTCTTTGTCAAAAGATAAGGTTCGCACCTTTGAACATGACTTTCTTCGCGTTACTGTCCAGCATTGAAACGGTTGCTTTGCCTACGTTGAAGATGCCACCTCCAGGACCACCGCCACCGGGACCTCCCATGCCAGGCATTCCTCCCATGCGTCGGTTGAGAAACACAAAGCCGGCGAGGAGAAGTAGGGTCGGGGCAAGGCGAGCGAGCTCAGCAGACCAGGCCACTTCATTGACGTATGTTACAGGGACAAACTCGCGTTGATCCATGCCGAGTTGTTCTTGCGCCTCCTCCAACTTCCGCTCAAATGAGTCTAGAGAACCTATGTTGAAGTAATACTTCTGCTTGGCAGGATTTGCAACACTCGAGAATTCTCCTTGAGCCTCCCCAATACTGCGCAAGTTTGCTCTCGGAGATGATGACGGGGTTGCATGCACGTACACTTTTGCCTGCGTTTTGTTGCTTACCTCGATGCGATCCACAATACCAGTCTCGAGTAGTATCGCCTTAAACTCTTGAAACGAAATTTCGCGGGCGTCCGCATTTGCGCCAAAGAACATGCCGATACCCGCAACAAACAAGCCTGTGGCTATCATCTGGGAAAAAATGGGACTGGAAAAGAGTTCACCGAGGGTCTTCGGGCCACCGCCGTTCCGCCCTCTCTTGTCACCTCCGCCGCTGACATCGCCGCCGCCGTTCGATTCAGATGATTTTGTCGCCCTTGACCTCGACGTTGAATTATGCTTCCGAGCAGCTGGTTGCGAATCCCCGTGGCGGTTGCCTGGTTTAGAATTAGAAGGCTTTTTTTCACCGGCTCCTGATCTAAGCCGGAAGTTTCCCCAACCTGCCTTCTTCGGCTGTCCCGCGCAAAGTGCACGTCGGAAGCCAAGGAGCTGTGCGCGGATCTTCTCCGGAGCCGAAATGGCAACATGCACATCATGTGAAAAAGCTGCATCGTTCGCCAGAGAGCTAACACGAGCGCTACGCGTCACAAGGGCCAAGTCCGTCGACGTGGAGGCACCGAAGCCCACCGCTCTTCCACAACCGCCCGAAGCGAAGATGTCGCCAGCCGCGCGGAAGAGATGCTGGTTCGCATCAGTCACCCGCGTACTGCTCTGATGTGCGACAGCGCCGCATCGTGATACAGCGCGTTTCGCGGCACATGCCAGCATCTTCGCTAGAGCGTGAAAATTGACGCGGACGGAGATCCCACCTTCTTGATGTTTTCCTTTAATCTTGAACATGACCAGCGACAAACAGGAGACTAGTCTATGATCACATCGGCAGCTTTGAAAATTCGACCCGGATAGACTAGACTAGACTAGTCTCCATATTACGCGTGGCGCAGGGTGGCCGGTCGAATTGGCTAGCCGAGGCACAAGCTAGCCAGAGGTCTACATAATCTTTTAGACTAGACTATGAAGTAAAGTTAAATTGAATTGCAATCGGCTTCGTTCTATCTCAGGATTTAGATTTTAGATTCTTCAGAATGATGCATGATCACGCTGAAAATACCCTCTCATCAAACTCGGAAAATACGCACGTGCGGTTTGAGCGAGCGTGCGATATACGAGGATCACACTTCTTCGCGGGGAGTAGGGAGGAGCTTCCCGGGTCACGCGTGTTTGACGGAGGGTTCATGAAGAGCACACTCGTGACAGGGATCCGCACACCTGTCGAGGATTCTCCCGTCCGTTCTGGCGCGGTGCGGCTTCGGTTTTGCCCCAACAGCAACGATCTCTTGTACCCAAAGGAAGACCGAGAGCTAAAGAAGTTGGTTTACGAGTGCCGCAACTGCAAATACAGGGTCGACGCCGATGATCACTGCGTGTATCGCCACACCATACATCACACGGCTGAGGAAAAGACCACGATCATTCAGGACGTGCGAACAGACCCAACACTTCCTCGTTCAGCGGACGTCAGATGCCCTAAGTGCGAGAATAACGAGGCGGTCTTCTTCTCGCTCACCACGTCTGAGGGAATGTCGCTATTTTTCCAGTGCGTTTCGTGCGCACATAAATGGAAGGACGAGGGTGGAGCGATCTGATCCGCGGAAAGTGGAAGGGAAGGAATAGGGACGGATCGCCTGACATACAACCGCATTCGCGTACGTTCTACCTTCGAAGGTGCATACATCTTGCTGTCTGCATACCCCGATCATGGTTAAAGTTCAGTTCAGCCGGGTCCAAAGCAGTTGCGGAGCGTCTGGAGACGACTGGAACGAGAACGATATCTTGTGCGCGTAAGAGCTCGATTGAGCTTTGCGTAATCAATGGAAGAATTCGAGAAAGGTAATATCTCTTGTGCGTGTTCGTGCCCATCTTATTATTAGGAATGGCACGTGTCACCTATTACAGCCAGCTAGCTCCTCTAGCTGAGGAGATCAGATAATTGACTGATAACCTTCGAGAAGAGTAAGACTGGAACAGACGAGCACGCCAAACACGTGATCTCAACTCGGCCCAAGATCACCGCGCCTCAAATTGCACGACTGCGTAAGGAGAATAACGAAGAGTAGTTAGCAGTCTTGTCTATTGGAAATTTGCGCGAGTTCACACTGTCGCGAAAAACATTATTGTCCCACGTGGACGACTTACTCTGCTTCGTGCGCTTCTTGTACAATATTCTGTATCCACATTCGCGGCAAATGACAATATCGCCGGGACGTAGCACCACTTCAGAGCCGCAATCTGCGCAATAGACAAGGAAGCTCAGCAAAGACAAGTTTGGAAGAGGAGTTCTGTGTTTCTTTGAGCTAGGGTCGTGGAGGTTTCGCGACTCACCGCCGCAATTGTACGTGACACCAGCCGCGCTTGTGTTCTGATTATATGCTTCTCCTCCGTACATAAAAATCGTTTGTCGAAATTACACGAACCGATCAGCCACTCCGATGAAGAGCCCCGTACAAAAGTTGCGCAGGGGAATGGATGCGCTCAAGTGCGCGCCAGGGGAAGCGTTTCGACCCGTCGTATATTCACCACGTATATGAAAAAATATGAACAAAATATCATAGACTATCGTACTTTCGAAAGTAAATAAAACAAATACGTATCGTACGTATGATATTATATCGTATTATGTGCGTGCGTGCGGTTACATATATCATCAGGTAGACAGTAGACTACATACGGCGTATTTATCTACTTTCGTATCTATCTATCTAGCTATCTCTTAGAGCTATCTCTAGAGCTAGAGCTAGAGATATCTATTAGTTAGCTAGCTAGTCTATTTTATCTATCATATATATATGAGACCTTCATGCAATGCGTGGTGGTGAATGACCAGACGAAGACCTATAAGAAAATGATGTCGACATGTGCGCAACAATGCTCGTGGTCGTTATGTCGCGGACGTTTCATCGCTGTGCGTTGATTTCGCGTATCGAGAGCGCTCTTTCGCGACGCTTGCGAGTGTTTCACACCGGCCTGCTTCCTGTCCCACGTCGCCCGCAAGCCACCGCGGTTCCTTTGAAGATCCGAAGGTGCGTCACCGTGAGGGGAGCGAAGGGTGCCGCCGGGTCGAAGGCGCCGAATCAGCGCTATCTCTGCAAAGAGTGCGGTGAGGACTACTCCCAGTGGTATGGTCAATGCCCCGCCTGCAAGATGTGGGATTCTTTCAGTTCTATTACCGTCGAGCCTGCCTCAAGACCTTCCTCAGGTGGAGGTGGTGGCGCAGGGGCCCGAGCTCTGGCAAGAGCGGCCGCGGTTGTTCCCAACGTATCACCTGTTGATACATCAGAAAGCATCATCAAGCCCGTTGAAATCGCGCAAGCAATCAAGGCACCTCGCTCTGGACGTATTACACGAGCGAAACGAGGTAGCTGGGTTTCTGACGTTGGCAAGCCGCGACTCTTGTCGGATGTCCTCTCTCCCGAAACAGTTAGTCAGCGCTTTCCTCGCTTGAGATTGCGTAGAGCTCTCGGAGCCGAAGTTGAGCGTGTGCTCGGTGGTGGGGTGGTTGCTGGTGCATTGACTCTTATCGGCGGTGATCCTGGGGTAGGGAAAAGTACTTTAGCACTTCAAATTGCAGGACTTCTCGGCGAGCATGCCTTGAATCAGAGTCAGATCGACAAGGGTGGACATGTAGATAGGAGCAGTTCAAAATTTATCCCAACTTCCGCGTTATACACTTCTGGTGAAGAGAACATTGATCAGCTTGCGACTCGGGCTGAGCGCTTAGGAGTTGATCTCAAGGTACGCGACTTGTGGATTTAGCCTCAACCAACTATTCCTCAGAATCTTCAAACGTTTCTTCTCATTTCACAGCAGGCTGACAATGTTTTGATTTACCACTCTCACAGGGCGTCAAGGTCTACTCGGCAACTCGACTTGAGGATATTCTTTCCGCCGTCATCCGTGAGCGCCCGGCAGCACTCGTTGTTGACTCAATTCAGACTGTGTTTCTCGAAGATGCGACTGGTTCTCCCGGCTCGGTTTCACAGGTTCGAGAGTGCGCTACTGCTTTGCTCCAAGCTGCTAAAACAGCTGGGATGCCGGTCTTCATCATAGGCCATGTTACTAAGAGCGGTGACATCGCCGGTCCACGTGTGCTCGAGCATATCGTAGATGTCGTTCTTTACTTGGAAGGTGATGCTGACCGTGCGGTGCGTATTCTTCGTGGTCAGAAAAATAGATTTGGTTCCACAGACGAGGTGGGGGTTTTCGAAATGGTGGAGGAGGGACTCCGTCCTGTTCTGAGCCCCAGCGCACTTTTTATGGGCGACAGGATTTTGACGCCGGATGTGAGTTCTGCGCCAACTGTGACTGTTCAAGGTAGCCGTCCGTTTATGCTTGAAGTGCAAGCGCTTTGCGCAGAACGCAGTTCACATGAAGACGGTGAACTGGTTCCTGGACAGACATTGGCTCCAGTTGTGCGAACTGCTGTTGGCTTCCGTCCTGAGCGACTGCAACTCCTTCTCGCGGTTCTGGCAAAATTTGTGCTTGGGCGGCGCATTCATCGAAACGATGTCTTTGTCAATATCGTCGGTGGTCTCAAGCTCGAAGATCCGTCTACGGACGTCGCCGTCGCGTTGGCGATAGCAAGTAGCTTCACTGAACGAGCTCTGCCCGCGGAAATGGCATTTTTTGGAGAGGTGGGACTTGGGGGTGAACTTCGACCTGTTCCACAGTCTGAACGCCGCCTTTCAGAAGCTGCAACCATGGGCTTCAGGCGGGTGGTTATGCCAAGAGCTGGCGCTACCCCAGATCTTGGCCGACGCCAAGGGGTCGAAGTGTTGTTGTGCAACACACTTGCTGAGGCTATCCAGGTGTCTCTTGGAGTGGTATATGCAAAGACTCGGAGACGGGGGAAAAATCATTGGGAAAGAACACAATAATTATCATAAAAATGACGTGTCCTCGCTCATGTTCATTAAGGTCAGGGTGGGCTAATTCGTGAAATTTCAGCCAAAACGATCACAGTGTATATGGGCATTTAAGTTAATCGCCAAAATCCACGAGAGGACGCCAGGAGAGACCGAAACGCCGTGTGCGAATTTTCAGAGCAATCGAGGTGGCGCTGGGTGCCGTTCGGGCAGCGTAATCACCCGGGAAGGGCGAAACTTGGAAAAAACGTGCGAGTCACTAAAAATACCCGTTCACTGTGATCGTTTAAGCTGAAATTTCACGAATTAGCCCACCCTGACCTTAATAATCTAATTTACTAGACTAATTTATGATATCTGCCTATAAATACGAAAGTAAAATACTTTCCGCACACCAGATAGATGCACCAGAAATGAGGCAGTTTCAAACTAAATCATTTCTGGGTAATCTGGTGTGCTTTATTAAAACTTGTAACATGATCTCAGGAATTCTCTAATAAATAAAGAAATGGACTGGACGCTCAAGCAAGCAATATGAAGGTACATGTCGATCATGTATATATGCAAGCAAGCAAGCAAGCAATAATTAGACTAATCAAAAGCAATAATACGAAAGTTACTTTCGTACGAAATAAAGTAAATAAATAGGACTACTTTCGAAAATAGACTATCTTTATTTCGTACCCTGCTGCTGTTAGCTGCGTGCTTGCTTCGAAGGTACGTATCTATCTGTACATATACACCCGCGTTTCCTCTGTTATTTACAATCGAGATATACGAGCGGACCTACGCAGAGGCACATTTTGAATGATAGGATTTGCTGCCTCTGTCTTTCCAGCACCCTTCTCTAGGCGGACCCGGGAACTTGTCTGGAGGACAGCACTTTGGGCCCACTTTGCCTTATTCACTTCAGAATTTGTCTTAGGAACAACATTTAGAGAAGGCTGTTTACTTCGTGCGGTAGATCCAACCTTCGTTTTTGCAGGTGAAACGGCTGTTGGAAGGGTTGGGACAGAACGTTTCGAAATACCCTTCTCGGTTGACTTCGAACCCTTGTGAGTCCCAGTGTTCTTACTTGAACCGCTCCCTGCAGTTTGAAGCGAGGCTACCTTTTTCATCTCAGCCTCAGCAGGAAAACCCTCATCAAGGGGCCCAGATAAAATGGCTCCTGTCCTTCTGGAAGCATGATTTGCATGCACATCACATGGTTCAGTAACTATACCTGTGGCAAAGCGCAAGGCAGACAGCATCTTAGCCCCCAAAGACTTCCGTTGTTTATCCGTCTTCTGCACAGCCGAGTCTTGCAATGGGCACCCTGGATCATAAAATCGTTCAACTTGCGCACTGTTGACTCGTTTCCGTTTACGCATAACAGTCGGCGAGGGTGATGCCCTGTTGTCATTGTCGGTCAACTTTTTGGCGACTGTCTTAGATGAAACAGGCGCCATCCCCAACGTTCTTTCTTGAGAGCTGAGCGTCGCCTCTCGCCGGTCCAATTCAAAACGGCGCTTCTCACGTACCGCATCCTCTCGAACAAAGTATTCTTCAAGATACTTGAGACGCTCAGATGCTGCGAAGGCATCTCTTTCAGCTTGTGCGAGCAGTCCCGTCATTCGCGCACTTTCACGCTCAAGTTCTTCACGCCTAGCGTGAATCTCATCCTCGGCGACAGAAAGCGCTGCTTCTCGCTCAAATATCGTGGTGTCGTACCGCGCCGCAGCTTCAGCAGCTGCAGTAGAGGCTGCTTCTACGGCGATACGAGACTGTTCGCGGAGATGATGCTCATGTTTTTCTTTAGCTTTAGTCAGTTTGGCATCGTGCTGCTCTTCTGCAAGGCGTAACTTTTGGAAGAGCTTTTCTTCCTGGGTGTCGAGCTGCTCAGCGCGAGCGTCCAGCTCGTTAAAGCGTTCGGCGACTTTCCTCTGAAATTCTATCTCCTTACGATCAAGGTCGTTAGCTTGGGAGTGGAAAACTTCTCGTATATGTGTTTGATGAACGTGCCGACCGCCTTTGCCTTCAGTTACCGACTGTTGCGCACCATGAATATTTCCTAAACTCTGATGATAGCCCGTCTCTGTTGGGTTCCTTGACGCTGGACATTTCTCATGAAGTGACGCCTCATCCGCTCGAAATCCAAACTCAACAGCCTTGGTCTCGGCGAGTCGCGCCGCCTGCTGCGCGGCACTCAGTTCTGCAAACGTAAGGTCAAGCCTTCTTCTTAGCTCATTAGTCTCACCGGCGAGCTTCGCGTTTTCTCCCCCTCTGACCTCGATCTGTCGCTGATACTCGACGATATCACTCTCCGCCTATGAGACACATGAGGTAGGAAGATGTCAGCACCGTGGAGAGGATATGGAGAAATAGCTCCGGGAATTGTTCATTTTGCCGAGTTTCAAATTTTCGGGCGCGTCATGCGAGGACTCTGCCTACCTGTGCAGACCTCCGTCGCTCCTTTTCGAGAGCCGCGCGCATCGCCTCAAGATCGGCTAGTGCCTGCTGCAGCTCAGAAAAGATAGACGCGCGTTCTTGCAGTGCATCTTTGTGGGCTTGCTCTACTAATGCCTCGACGTATTCATCGCGCCGGAGAGTTTCTTCCCTGTCGAGCAGCAACTCATCGAGGCCTGCATGAGCCCGAACGAGCTGCTCGTCAGAAGCGGTAGGATTCGGAATGTTACTACTGAGTTTCACGTGAAATCGACGTGGTGTTTTCCTTCCACAATGCGCGCAACGGCTATGAAGAAAGGCAACGCGCCATAACGACGGAAGAGAGGAAGCGGCGGCAGCAATATTTGCAAAAGAATCGCGCATGGATCAACGTCAGGTGTGAATGGTCAAGATGAACAGCTGATACACTCACCTCTTTCTCGAGCTCGGCAACTCGGGTTGAGAGTTCCTCGGCTACAGACCGCGACACACCATCATTTCTCACGGACCCTCCACCTGTGAATCGCTGCCAAACTTCAGCAACGTCACTCGTTGCCGTCATCGTGGCAAGACCTCTGCTTGTGTTCCCGGCGGCTGCAGGCACTATGTAGCGTCACGGCCTTGCAAACAGAATCCACCCTGCGGCTTATGACCGCAGATCACGCGCGGTGCGGTGACAAGACGCAAGAGAATTATTCGTATTACCTTCGGAGGTATTATACTACCTTCGAAGGTATTAGTCTACTTGGTAGTTACGAGACATATATACTTGTACTTTCGAAAGTAGTCTAGCTAGTATACAGATACTTGCTTTCAAAGTAAATTTTATCATAAAATGTCAGAATATATAATATTATACTTTCGTATATTATTATCGTACAAGTAGTGCCCAAAATCGAATAAACTTAACTCGTCCGACGTGGCACACTTAACTTCACTTAAGTTTTCAACTAGTCTATATATATACTTTCGAAAGTATGATACTTTCGTATATTAATACAAGTATACTTATTACGAACCTCGAACTCGGATAATACAACGAAGCCTCGCGTCGTGTCCAAAGCGACGCAGATCACGAAAAATGGCACAGAGCATCCTCGCATGTGGCACCACGTCATGGCGAGGTGATACCGGCGCATGCATCGCACGCATGACGGCGAGCG
>MDSW01192722.1_pt1 | contig 19093 bp, 19 predicted proteins | sample 811171 | NCBI WGS metagenome assembly MDSW01 (sample SAMN05326641, study PRJNA326480) | marine metagenome | isolation source: seawater | place: Atlantic Ocean: North West | collected 2012 | reverse complement strand
GTTGTCTAAAAATCAATTGGGCTTTTTGTACATGTTCCTTTCTGTTTGTGCATTTTCAGTTATGGATTTGATTGTTAAATGGTCGGAAAACTATCCATTGGGACAGGTATTGTTTTTTAGAGGGTCTTTTGGATTATTATTTTACTTTTTAATAATACCCAGGAAAAGACTTAGAAATTTTTATTATACAAAAAGACCTGGACTTCATTTTCTAAGGTGTTTTTTTGGATTAATAGCCCTATTAGCAATATTTATTGCTTTAAGAAATTTACCTTTGGCCACAGTGGTTAGTATTTCTTTTGCAGCACCAATTTTTACTACAATTTTTTCAATTTTTTTTTTAAGTGAAAAAGTTGGATTTTTTAGATGGCTAGCTGTTTTTGTAGGCTTTATTGGAATTGTAATTATAACCGAACCAGGCTTCAGTTCTTTAAATATATATTATATTTATCCTATTATTTTTTGTTTGGGACTATCCTATGTTGCTATAGCCATAAGACAATTATCATCAACCGAACCTGTTTGGTTAATATCATTAAATTTTTCTGCGGCTATAACTTTTATAAGTTTTTTTACAATACCATTTGGTTGGATTATGCCAGATATAAAAGACTTAATTTTATTATCTTTTATAGGGATCTTCGGGGGAGTTGCAAATTTATGGTTAAGTCAATCCTATAAATACTCAGAGGTATCTTTAGTAACGCCTTTAAAATATTTAGCACTAGTTTTTGCAATAATTTTTGGATTTTTCATTTGGGGAGAAATACCAACATTAAAAACTTTAATGGGCGCATTATTAGTTATAATTTCTTCTGCGATTATATTTAGAAGAGAAATTACTTTAAAAAAACAGGTTACAATTACACGACATGACTAAACCACCCTACTACTGGAATAAAGCAAAAAATCATTTATCAAAAAAAGATAAAGTGATGAAATTTCTTATAAAGAAGTTTAGAGATAAGACATTAGTTTCAAGAAAAGACATTTTTTTCTCACTTTGCAAAAGTATAATAGGACAACAAATTAGCGTTGCGGCTGCCAATTCAGTTTTTAAAAGGTTTAAAAAGGAATGTGGCGGAACAATAAGTCCTAAGGTTGTGAATAAAATTAATACAATTAAACTAAAAAAATGTGGTTTAAGTAGACAAAAAGTCAAAGGTATAAAAGAACTCTCTCAAAAGTTTATAAATAAATCATTTAAACCTAATTTAATAAAAAAAATGAGTGATGAAGAGGCAATTGTTTATCTTTCAAGTCTAAGACAAATAGGAAGATGGTCTGCTGAAATGATACTAATTTTTACGCTTAATAGACCAAATATCTGGCCAATTCAGGATATAGGCTTGTTAAGAGCAATATCAAATAATTATAATAAAAAATATTTGCCTCCAGCTATATTTGTTGAAAATTTAAAAAAGAAATTTTCACCATATTGTTCAGTTGCTACATGGTATTTATGGAGGTCGATAGATGACGAGCCAGTTCAGTATTAGAAATTTGTATTAAATTTCAATCCACTTTTTTAGTTTTTCTTTATTTTCTAAAATATAGTTTGGTAATAAATCAATATTAATTTTATTTAAAATACTTCCTCTATCAAATTGATTCATACGTTGATCTGTTGTTAAATTATAGACAGTTTTTCTTTGTTTTATTAAATTTTTAATTTTTTCGGCTCCAATGGGATTCAATTCATACTCTCTATGATGAAGATAAGATTTAAGTTTTTTTTCAATTTCTTCTGGAGTTTTTAAATAAGAAAAATGCCATCCTCCGTTTTCTATAAAGTTTATATTACTATATTTATTATTAGATAATATCACGTCTAAACGCCACCATGGATAAGATCTATCTTTAATATTTCTAAGCCATTGAGGAGATTTTAAATTTTTCAATTGGCAAGCTTTTGATCCTACCCAAATATAGTTTTCTAATTTTAGATTAAATTTATAGTACATCATATCTTGTCTAAAAAAAATGAAACGATTGTTTATATTTTTAAAATCAACATTTTTTAAATTTGGAATCTCATCTAAATCAGAAATTATAATCCAGTCATTTTTATTAGCTTGAGAAAGACAATTTTTAATATAATTTCTTTGAAAATTTTCTCTTTTAATAGCATTTAGAATGTACTTGGAGTTTATTTGATGTTCATTATCTTTTACATTTATTTCTTCAATTCCTTGAGGCTGTTCTTTAACTAAAAGATATTCAATTTTATTTTCATATTGTTTATATTTTTCTTTTTTAAAACGAGGTCTTTTTGTTTCACCTTTATGATTATAGCTAGACTCGATAATTATGAATTTATCAACAAATTTATCTAGATAATTCAACCTAAGATCTAATAATAAGTCTTCATCAAAATACATGAAACAGTCAAAAATTTTCATAAATTTATATTATTTTAAATAATTTTTATTATGATACCAAAATTAGTATGAGCAATAAATTAATAATTAGCTTTGAAGAGTACTTAGATACTGTTGAAAAACTTGCTGTTAAGATTCATCAAAATTACAAACCAACTGTTTTAGTAGGTATAATGAGAGGTGCAGCACCAATAATAGATATTCTATCGAGAATATTAAAACTTCCAACAGCCTATATAGTGATTCAGAGTTACTCAGGAAAAGGAATTCAGGACAAACAAGGAAAATTAATGTTTGCGAGAGAAATTAGTTCATTAGCAGTATCAAAAGATTTTAATAAAGTACTTTTAGTTGATGACTTGTCAGACACAGGTCTTACGCTGAATAAAAGTATTGAGTGGTTAAAGAATTACAATCCAATCAAAAATAATATTAATGAAATTAAAACAGCATGTCTTTGGAAAAAAAAGTCATCAACTTTTACACCTGATTTTTGTTCTGTATTATTGGACTCTGATCCTTGGATTGTGCAACCAACTGAACATTATGAGGAAATAGATATTAGCAAAATAATAACGAAGCATAAAAAAGGCTAGTGTTAAGCTAGCCTTTTTTATTTTTAAATTATGCTACAGTAAAACTTATGATGCTTAGCACAGCAATTACCCAAATTGCAGGAGAGGTATCAGAAAATTTTCCAGTAAATATTTTTATAAGAGCATAAGAAACGAATGCAAGCGCTATACCATTGCTTATACTATATGTTAATGGCATAGTTATCATAGCAACTATTGCGGGTGCAGACTCAGCGATGTCATCCCATTCTATGTCTGTAATATTTTTTACAAATAGAATTGCCACATATAATAGAGCAGCTCCATCTATTTCTTTAGGCAAACTTGTAGCTAGGGGAGAAAAAAACAAACACGCTAAAAATAGGATCCCAATTACCAGAGACGTCATTCCAGTTCTACCTCCAGCTTTAACTCCTGCACCAGACTCTACATAACTTGTGACTGTTGTTGTTCCCATCAACGCACCAGCAACTGTTCCAACGCTATCAGAAAGCATTGCTTTGTTTATATCTTGGACTTTTCCTTTGCTATCAACTTTTCCAGCAACATTAGCTACTGACGTAAGTGTTCCCGCAGTATCAAAAAAATCTATGAAAAGTAAAGTAAAAATTACTGTAGACATACTTGCCGTCATTGCTGCGGTAAGATCAAAATCAAATAAATATGTCATTGGGGGAGGTGTACTTACCACACCATTAAACTTAGCTAATCCACTTGCCCAAGCAATAATACTAAAAGCAATAATTCCAATTATAATATTTCCTTTTACTTTTAACTTTTCTAAAACTACCATCGAGACAAAAGCTAAACATCCAAGCAGAACTAAAGGGTTTTTAATGTCGCCCAAAGTAACTAGAGTTACAGGGTGATCTCCAACAACTCCCATAATTTCCAATCCGATTATTGCTAAAAATAGTCCAATACCAGCCCCTATTCCAAGTTTTAAACTTCTTGGTATTGAATTAATTAACCAAGCTCTAATTGGTGTTAAAGATATTATTAAAAATAATACTCCTGCTACCAATACAGCTCCTAATGCTGCTTGAGGTGTATATCCCATACCAGCAACCACACCAAAGGCAACAAATGCGTTAATACCCATTCCTGGAGCTAAGCCAATTGGCCAAGTTTTTCCATAGAATGCCATGATGAAACATGCGATTGCTGTAGCTAAAATAGTAGCCGTGAATACTGCTCCAAAATCAAAAAAGCCTTTTTCTGGTCCAGCAAATTCACCAGATAATATAAAAGGATTTAAAAACATAATATAAGCCATTGTTAAAAATGTAGTTACACCAGCGATTACTTCTGTTTTAAAATCAGTTTTATGTTTTTTATAATTAAAATATTTTTCTAACATTTTTCCTCCCTAAAATTTTAATAATAACTTAATTGATTCTGGACAAAATTTCTCTCTTAATTCAAGGTTTATTAACATTTTACAACTTATAAGTTTATATTTAAGATAAATTAAACCTGCTACTATTTTTAATATGAAAAATCTATCCGTTTTTATTTTTGGAATGTTATTAATTCTTTTTATGTCAGGCTGTCAAACTATAAAAGAAAAAACAGATGAAATTGAAAAAAAAGAAAGTAAAAAGTTAAGCCAGTTTATTGGACAACCGGTTTCTGAACTAAAGATTGTAATGGGAAAACCTACAGGTATTTCTCAAAGCGATACTGGTTTAAAAGTTTTAATATATAAAACTAAGAAATATGGGATTACTTGTGAAAGGAAATTTGAAATTAATAACAACGATATGGTGATCGGGTTTCAAACAAAAGGATGTTTCTGATACTTGTGGGGAGTTGCCCCACAAGCAAGGATTAACTTATTTAATTTCTATAAGTTTTTTCTTTTTGTACTCTGGTACAATTCTTTCACAAGCAATTGTCAATAGACCATCTTTTAATTCTGCTCCACCCACTTTTACATCATCTGCAATTGTGAATGATCTAGCAAATTGTCTTTGAGAAATACCTTTGTGAATTATTTCACCATCCTTATTTTCAGATTTATTAATCTGTTTAGTTCTTACAGTTAATAAATTATCTTCAAACTCTACCTCAACATCCTTTTTGTTAAAACCAGCTAGTGCAACTTCAATTGAGTATTTGTCCTTTCCAGTTTTTCTTATGTTGTAGGGCGGATAATTAGATTGCATTGTCAAACTACCATTACCTAGCATACTTTCAAATTGGTCAAACATATCATCAAAACCAATTGAAAAAGGTCTTAGAGAGTTGAATATTGATAAGTCCTTACTTGTCATTTTTCCTCCTTTGTTAGCAAGGTTGTTGTAAGCCCCATTTGGCGACTTACATTTATTATATGGGAATAATTAATTTTTTTTCAAGATTGTATTTAAAGTTTATTTGTTACCTTTAAAGCAAATGCATAATCAAATGCAATTTCTTCAATAGCTCCGTCTCTACCAGATTTTCCGCCATGTCCTGCGTTCATCTCAGTTTTTAAAAGCAATAAATTATTATCTGTTTTATAATCTCTCAGTTTTGCTGTAAATTTTGCAGGTTCATCAAATAAAACTCTATTATCACTTAAACTTGTTGTAATTAGAATATGAGGATAATCCATTTTTTTAATATTATTATATGGCGCATAAGAAAATATATAATCAAAATGTTTTTTATTTTTCTTAGCATTTCCAAACTCATCAAATTCTCCAATCGTTAAAGGCAGTGAGTGATCAAGATTTGTGGTGAGAGAATCTACGAAAGGAACAGCCATAATAATACCTAAAAATAAATTTGGTTCTTTGTTTACGACTGCACCCATTAAAAGTCCACCAGCAGAACCACCCATACCTATAATTTTTTTTTTCGATGTATATTTTTTCCCTATAAGAAATTTAGCAACTGCGATATAGTCTTCAAATGTATTTTTTTTATTTAAAAGTTTACCTTCTTTCCACCATTTCATTCCTCTTTCCATTCCACCTCTAATATGTGCTGTAACCCAAATTATGTCTCTATTTATTAGGGAGATCCTAGTAGACGAAAAACCCGGGGATATTGAGTTCCCATAAGACCCATATCCATAAAGAAGTAAATTAGCTGACCCATCAATTTTAGTTTTTTTGTGTCTTGTTATTGTCATTGGAACTTTTCTACCATCATGAGATTCACATTCTAATCTTTCAACAATATAATCATCTGGGCTATGGCCTGAGGGTATGATTTGTTCTTTAACTAGTTTTTTTTCCCCAGTCTCTAAATTGTAATCATATACCCTTGTTTGAGTTTTTGGCGAAGAATAGCTAATATGGATTTCGTCTGTATTTCTATCTCTTTGTTTTAAAGATAGCCCAGGATCAATTACTTCTTCATCGGTAAATTTTAGTTCTTTTTCAACATTATTATTTATATTTTTTACGAAAATTTTTCCTAGTGCATTTGATATTTCGCTTCTTATTATCCAATTATTTAAAAATGTAAGACCACCAACAAGAACCTCATTTTTTGCAGGAATATATGTTTCCCAATTTTGATTTTCTAAATCATTACAAACATCAATTTTAAAATCTTCAGCATCTTTATTTGTATGGTTATAAAAATTTTTATTCCATGAGTTTACACTGTAAATAATTCCTTTTTCTCTTTTTATAATTAATTTTGGTTTTGGAGTTGTTTCATTTACATGAAAATAATATTGCTCGCTTGTATTATGATCAGACGAGTTTATAAAAAAATATTTTTCATCAGAACTTAACGATATACCTACAGTGAAAGCTTCACTTTTTTCCTCAAAAATTAATAGGTCATTTTTTACTTTGTCTCCTATTTTATGTCTAAATATTTTTCTTGGTCTATGATTTTTATCAAGTTTTGAGTAAAAAATATATTTATCATCTAAGCTAAAAGTAATTCCACCAGTAGTGTCTTCAATTTTTTCAGTAACTAAATTATTTGAAGAAATTTCTCTTATATAAATTGTATAATATTCGGACCCTTTGAGATCCAATGAATAACCTAAAAATTTATCGTTAAAACTAACCTCTAAATCTCCAACACCAAAATATTCTGTTTTAATTTTTTCTTTTTCCTTGTCACCATTCCATATTTCTTCCACATTTTGAGATCCAATTTTTTTTCTTAATTTAATAGAGTAATTTCCTTCAACTGTAGTTTTTGTCCAATATTCATACGAATGATCTTTATAAGCCAAACTTTCATCATCCAACTTAATTCTTCCTTTGATTTCTTTGAAAAGATCACTTTGAACTTTTTTTGTTCCCATCATATGGTGATCAGTAAACTTATTCTCTTCCTCTAGGTATTTTCTAACTTCAGGATTGAGTTTTTTACTATCCTTTAAAACTTCGAGTATATCTTTTTGATGTATCCAGCTATAGTTATCTACCCAATTTACGTTGTGACAAGATTTTGTCTCAGGTTTTTTAGTTAGTTGTGGTATTTTCATTTAAAAAAGAACTAATACATGAATATTTTTTTTATAACACTTATTATTTTTGTCGTAGTCTATTTAATTCTCAATTGGTTTGTCAAAACATCAAGTAAGAAAATTTCAAAAGGAATTAGATCATTCACTATCATTTTATCAATAATTCTCGCTCTAGTTATGGCATATGCGGGGAGATTTATATTTTCCTTACCTTTTGTTCTAATGATTTTACCTTTAATTAAAACAAAGGCAGGCCTGACTTTAATGCAAATAATAAGAATTTGGGGTTTGCTGAGATTTTTAAAAAATTCGGGAAGATTTAGTTTTAATAATATAAACGATAATCTAAATACTAAAAGCATGTCCCTAGATGAGGCTTTCAAAATATTGAATTTAGACCCATCAAAGAAATATAAAAAAGAAGAGGTATTAAAATCTTATAAAAAAATAATGAAAAAAATTCATCCTGATGTTAGTCCTGAATTGACGAGAATTGCTTCAATTGTTAACGAAGCAAAAGAGATTGTTTTAAAAAATACTTTATAATTTTAAAATAAAATTTACTTTTTCTATAACTTTTTTTACTTCAATTGTCTCTGGCAAAAATCTTGAGTCATGAGTAATATCATCATCCTTCTGACCCTCTGGCAGAACTCTAAATTGTTTCACACTATAATCTGTATAGGCCCTAGGTGTATCAAGTATCATAATAATACTTGGAATATTACACTGACAAGCAATATGATGTCCAAAAGAGTCATTTCCGATATAAATATTCGTTAAAGAAATTAATGGAACGATTTCAGAAATTTTTCTAGTATGAAGTGATAAACAGTTTTCTGATTTTGTATGTTTTAGTATTTCATCTGCAATATTTTTCTCATTTGGTCCGCATAATAAAAAAAAGAAAAACTTATTTTCTTTATTTAAAAAATTAATTAATTGAATAAAATTTTTTGAACCCCACCTGGTGGTTGGCCCCGAGGATCCAATTCCAAGCATTACATTGATCCTATTTTTTTTTATATTATTTTTTTCTTTATTTTGATTATTTTTATCAATGTAAATCTTTGTTTCTGTAGGACAATCTTTAATATTTAAGACTTTTTCAGTAAATTTTTTTGCAGCTTTTACAAGATGTAAATTTTTTTTATTTAAAAATGGATAACAATTTATATTTTTTATTCTAGCTATTTTACTCGCAAGAAAAAATCTAATACTTGGATAAAAAATAAATATATTATCAATTTTTTCCTTTGACAGAAATTTACCTAATTTAAAAATATCACTAAATTTTTTATAATATTTATCTAGGTATATAACATCTGAAATTTTTGGATCATTGTATAAAACTTCTTTAAGAGTTTCACATAAAGTTATAATTGTTACTGGACCATATTTAATAGAAATTTGATGACAATAAGATAAATGCAATAAATTTGCCCCTAAACCTTTATAACCTAGCAATATAACATTTTTCATAATTATTATTTGATTAATAATATTTATACCTTAAAATTGATAATATCATCATGTCACAAATAAGGGGAATTTTTGCTGCTGGAATGTCAATTTTAAGAGATAATTTGAGTCTTGATGTAGATAAAACTATAGCGCATTCAGAAAGATTAATTCAAACAGGTTGTCATGGTGTTGTACTTTTTGGAAGCACAGGTCAAGCTCAATTAATCTCTATTAGTGAAAAAATTGACCTATTAAATAAGCTTTCTGGAAATAAGTATAAAAGTAAATATTTGATTGGTACTGGGTTAAACTCATTAAGTGAGACTATAAACCTAATGCAAATTTCATGCTCGTTAGGATTTAGTCATTTTCTAATTATGCCACCCGCATATTATAAATATGGAGATGATGGTGTAATTAATTTTTATACAAAAATTATTCAAAAAATTCCTGATTGTAAAATTATACTTTATAATTTTGAGAAATTATGTGGTTATAAATTTAGTATTGAGTGTGTTAATAAATTAGTAAATCAATTTCCAGAACAAATCATTGGAGTTAAAGATAGCACTTACAATTTATACAAGGATTTAAAAATCAAAAATTTCTCAATTTTTCCTGGCTCAGAACTAAAGCTGTTAAATGGGTTAGAGATTGGCTGTTCTGGTATAATTACAGCAACATGTAATGTAACTGCAGAATTATCTAGAAAGGTATTTGATGATTTTGATCAAAAAAAAAATCAAACTGTTAATGAAAAATTATGTGAAGTTAGAAAAGTATTTGATCAATTTAATTTAATTTCAGGGCTTCACACTTTTTTAGGAAAAAAGGACAAAAATTACAAAAATCTTCTTCCCCCACTTACTCTTTTGAATGAATATGATGAAAAAAAATTACTTGAAGATTTAGTCAAACTAGATTTTAATTAATATTTTTTTAGGGATAAAATGCAATTAATAAAGTTTTTGAATAATCTTTTCAAAAAAGATGGATTTGTATTAATTGATGCAAATTCTAAAAAATATATAATTGGAAAACCAGATAAAACAAATCCTGTAACACTAAAAATATTAGATAAAAAACTTCATTTAAAACTTTTAATCAATCCAGATTTATATTTTGGTGAGGCCTATACTGATGGATCTTTAAAAATAGAAAATGGGACACTAACCGAATTTTTGGAAATAGCTTTTAAAAATATTGGGAGAGGAGAAATAAATACATTCGGATATATTTTAAAAAAAATAAAAGGCAGTTATAGATACTTAACTAATTTCAATTTTGCTAAACAGTCAAAAAAAAATATTGCTCATCATTACGATTTGTCAGATGACCTTTATAATTTGTTTTTAGACTCAAAAAGACAATATTCATGTGGATATTTTAAAAATGAAAATAATTCTTTGGAAGAAGCACAGACTAACAAAATTAATCATATAATAAAAAAATTAAATCTAAAACCAAATCAAAAAGTACTAGATATTGGATCTGGTTGGGGTTTCCTTGCCTTGGAAATAGCCAAACAATCAAAATGTGAAGTAACAGGAATTACTTTGTCAGAAAATCAATTAAAATATTCGAATGATATGGCGAAAGAGCAAAACTTAGAAAATCAGGTTCAATTTAAACTTTTAGATTACAGGTACTTAAAAGAAAAATTTGATAGAGTGGTTAGTGTTGGAATGTTTGAACATGTGGGAAGAAAGTTTTATAAAACTTTTTTTCGGCAAGTAAATAATCTTTTAAAAAACGATGGTTTAGCGTTAATTCATACAATTGGCTCCGCAAATGGACCAAGAGACCCACAACCTTGGATTTCAAAATATATTTTTCCCGGAGGATATACTCCAAGCATGAGTGAAGTAGCCGGCCCAATTGAAAAATCTGGATTAGTTGTTTCAGATTTAGAAGTACTAAGAATGCATTATTCTCATACTCTTAGAAAGTGGAAGGAAAACTGTATAGAAAATAAATCAAAAATAATCGGCATGTTTGATGAAAGATTTTTTAGAATGTGGGAATTCTATTTAACATCATGTGAAATGGCTTTTAAATGGGGAGATCAGGTTGTATTTCAATTTCAACTTACGAAAGATTTTACCACCGCTCCAAATACAAGAGACTATATTTATTAATTTTTTATTGATAAGTCTTTAACCAACTAAATAAATGAAAAAAAAAAATAAATCTAGAAAAAACATAAAAAAACACAAAAAAAGAAAAAAGAAAGTAAATAAAAAGTCTTTCAAAAAAAAAAAAATTAAAAAAATAAAAAAATTAAAAATATTCCGAAAAATAAAAAAAGAAAAAATAATTAAGCAAAAAAAAATAAGTAAAAAACACGTAAATTTTTTATTAAAAATTGTTAGATTTCAAAATAGTTTAAAATTAGATTTTAAGATAAAATTTAATTTATTTTCTGCAATTGAAAAATCGATTCAAAGTTTTTTTTCAGGTATTGAAAAGAATATTCAAGATTATAGGATCATTCAACAAGATGAGAAACGTAGACAAAAACTAGAGGAAATAGAGAGAAGAGAAAAAGAAAGAATAGAGCAAAAACGTTCGGCAGAAGAAAAAAAAAAATTACAACTGAAGCTTCAAGAACAATCTTTAAAGGATGAAATAAGACTAGAAAAAGAAAGATCTAAGGATTTAAAATTATTTCTAAGGAAAGAGCAGGCAATTGTAAGAAAAGAACAGGCAGAAAAGCAAAAGCAATTTTTAAAACAGATCAAGTTAGAAAAACAAATTGAAAAATTTAGAATTCGAGAGGTTAAAGAATTAGAAAAACTCGAGAGAATATCTTTACAAGAAAAACGTGATGATTATGCAGGTCTTCAAGAAAGGATTGAAAAACTTAAAGAAAAATATCGGATTATAAGAGATCAAAAGATAAGGGAGCGAGTAGAGGCATTAGGTATAAAAATTGAAGGAGATGAAGACAGAGAAACTCTTTTATTAAAAGAAAAAGAATATACACTCTCAAGACAAAAAATAGAAATTTCACTAGAAAGTTTTTATAGAAGTGCAAATAGTCTGGTGTTCCAATTGAACAAGAGACATATAACACGTAACATGTCAATATTGAGATGTATAGATAGAAGATTTGAAACAGGTGAAATTTTTATAAAGTGGGATGAGTCAAGCGATGATGAGTGGTTAATATTAATTTATATAAAAGATAATTTGCCTGACAAAGGCATAATAATAGAAGATAAATCAAATCCTGAAAAAAATGTTTCTCACGAATATAAAACAAATGAAATATTCAAAGCTTCAGATATGATGGTGGACTCTTTAACACAATTGATTTCAAAAGAAAGATCAAAAAAAGCTAATTAATTTTTTAGGATAAATTTACTCACTTACATAAACTGAAATACCACGAGAGTTAATATCAACATCAAATTTCTTGTGTAAAGGAGGAAATGCTCTTTGAGAGCAATCAAGTCTATCACACGTTCTGCAAGAAACACCAATTGGAATTTCAGTTTTTTTATCATTTATATTTAGATTTTCAGTATAAACAAAATCTTTTGCATATTTTGCTTCGCAACCAAGTCCTATTGACAAAATACTTTTTGTCTTTCCGTATCTCCCAACTCCTTTCTCTACAGTTCTTGCTATACATACATATTTTTCACCGTTGCTCATCTTACTTACAGCTGCTTGAATTACGCCAGGTCTAGTAAAAGCAGAATAAACATTCCATCTGGGGCATGCTCCTCCATATCTTGGAATTTCGATACCAGACAAAGAAAATCTTTTTGATATATTTCCAGCTATATCAACCCTTAAAAAATGAAAAGGAATTCCAGGTAACTTTGGATCTTGCAAACAGGTTACTCTATGGGCAATTTGTTCAAATGTAGTTGCAAAAGTATTTTGTAATAGCTCAAGATCGTATTTGTTTTTCATACATTCAGTATGAAATAATTTATATGGCATCAAAATTGCTGCTCCACAATAATTTAATAAGGCAACTTTTGTAACTTTTTTTGACTCTTCACTTGGAAAAGAAAACTTTGATATATAATCGTTTATATCATTTATAGCACCCTCATGGGCAATCTGAGAGGCAACGTAAAGTTTTTTTGTTTCTAGAGCAACATAATCACTTAGCAAAAGTTCTTTCTTATTCTTGAAAAAAATTTTTGAAAAAGGTTTTCCTTCTTCTGGAAGAACATCTTTAACTAATATTCCGTACTCTTTCTTTAAAAAGTCGCAAAGACCTATATAGGTTGACCTATTATTAACCTGTATTTTTTCAAAAACTAAGTTTGCAAAATCTTCTAGTTTTGGAAAATAATTTTTATTTTCTTGCAGAAAATCCGATACTATTTCTCCAGGAAATGCTGTTTTTCTACTATCAATTATTTTACCAGACAGATTTTCAACACGGTTAATTATATCATGATCTTTTTGTTTAAAATTATCACCTAATTTTATTAGAGCTCTAGCAATTTTTGGATTTGTATTAACAAGATCTTTTATTTCAGGTCCCAAAATGTCTAAGTCCTCAAATAATTGATCATCTAATAGCTCAGATATATTATTTAATAAATTAAGGTCTGATTTTACAGTTAGGTCTGAGAGTTCAATTTTCAGTTCTTGGCAAACTTTAAGCAATAAATCACCATCAATTTTTCTTTTTCCCCCTTCAATAAGGTTTAAATAGCTTGGGGAAATACCCAATTGCTCAGCAAGCTTATTTGCTTGCATTCCAATCTTTCTTCTAAAAGCCTTTATTTTTGGCCCAATTTTTAAATCAATTTGACTCATATTTACTATATGTAAATTTTGTAAATATAAATTTACAATAAATTATCATATTTTACAAGCTTTTTTTATTTTTTGGTAGAAAAAGTAAATTTTGTAAATTATAAATTTTACATGAATAACAAAAACAATGCAAAGAACTTAGATAATAAGTCACAAACTTCTAATATTGAAAGTGTCTCAAAAAGCTCAAAATCAGGTATTTATCTAAGAGACGATCATTGTGATTGGGGTTCAAGTGGCATGAATGAGTTCACTAACGAGTATAGTGAGGGTAATTAGTACCTAATTCTAAGTATTTAAATTCATACAAATGGGGCACAATAAATGAGTTCAGAAACTAAAGTTTCTTATGATTTAAAGAGATTTGCAGGGATAAAGAGAGACTATACACCTGAAGAAGTAGAGAGATTAAGAGGGTCTGTGAAAATAGAATATTCTTTATGTAAGCTTCAGTCAGAAAAGCTATGGAAATTATTAAATTCAGAGCCTTATGTAAATACACTAGGATCTCTCTCTGGTAATCATGCGGTTCAGCATGCGAAAGCAGGATTAAAAGCAATATATTTAAGTGGTTGGCAAGTGGCAGCTGATGCAAATAGCGCTGGTGAAATGTATCCTGATCAATCATTATATCCCTATGACAGTGCACCAAAATTAGTTGAGTCAATGAATAATGCTTTGGTAAGAGCAGACCAAATTCAGCATATGGAACTAAAAGATGGTGAAATGAATGAAAAAAATAAAGTAGATTATATGCTTCCTATAATCGCTGATGGCGAGGCAGGATTTGGTGGACCATTAAATGTATTTGAGTTAGCAAAAAAATTTATTAAAGCTGGGGCGGCCGGTGTTCATTTTGAAGATCAATTAGCCAGTGAGAAAAAATGTGGTCATATGGGTGGTAAAGTTTTAGTACCAACTGGAACTATGATTAAAAATCTAAAAGCTGCAAGGTTAGCTGCAGATATTGCGAATGTCCCTTTAATAATTCTAGCGAGAACGGATGCTAATGCAGCAAAATTAATTACAAATGATCATGACAAAAACGACAAACCTTTTTTAACTGGAGAGAGATCTCCTGAAGGTTTTTATTATGTTAAACATGGAATAGAGCAAGCAATATCAAGAGGTTTAGCTTATGCACCTTATGCTGATTTAATATGGTGTGAGACAGCAACTCCAAACCTAGAGGAAGCAAAAAAATTTGCCGATGCAATTCATTCAAAATATCCAGGTAAAATATTAGCCTATAATTGTTCTCCATCATTTAACTGGAAAAAACATTTGTCTGATGATCAAATAGCAACATTTCAACAAAAAATTGGTGAAATGGGATATAAATTTCAGTTTATAACACTTGCTGGTTTTCATGTTCAAAATATTGCTGTTTTTGAACTTGCAGAAAAATATAAAAAAGAGGGAATGTCGGCTTATTCTAAAATTCAACAACAAGAGTTTTCAAGAGAAAAAGATGGTTATACAAGCGTAAAACATCAAAGAGAAGTTGGAACTTCCTACTTTGATGCAGTTTCAAATACTATTAGTTCAGGCAAAAGCTCAACGACAGCAATGGAAGGTTCAACAGAGTCAGAGCAATTTTAAATTAAAAGATGATAACAAGCACTTTACTGTTATTAATTTGCTATTTATTATTTAAATATACTACTTCCTGGATCAAATATTACAATCAGCTAGACAAAAGGATGCCCAATTCTTTATGGAGATATACTTGCGATTATCCAGTAATTGGGATTCGTGATATTTCTGACCTCGATGACAAACCTTTTGTAAGACTAAGAAGAAAAAGAAATAGAATAGTAACTATAATGTACTTTGTTGTAGTTTTGGCATTTGTTTTTTCAAATCATTTAATAGCTAGCTTATTAATACTAATTTTAAGTTAATCTATTTCAAAGTTTTTTATCCTGTATTCCCATATTCCAACTCTATTATATAAAATTTTATAAATTAAATTATTTTTAGAATTTAACCAAATATCAAAATCTAGTCTCTTATCTTCAGGCAAATCATTATTTTTAGATACTAATTTATAACGATCCAAAATATAATCTTTTTTATTAATTTTAATTTTTTCTGTTCCAATAAATTTAACTATTTGTTTTTTCACACTTCCTGAAATTGGACTAATTTGTTTATCAACTTTTAAAATTTCATGATTCCACCAACTTCCTATTAACGCATCAGCGCTTGCTTTGCCTTTAAAAGAAGACCCTTCAATCACAAAATTATTGCTCACTTCATCAAATTGTAATTTTACATACTTTTCTTTATCATTTTGAAAAGTACTTGATTCATATGAAATTAATTTTCCATTTTTATATTTTTCTAAACTCTCTCCTGAGATTGAAAAAATTGTTAACTCTAAAAGTTTTACTTTAAATTTAGTATAATTTTTAACTTCCAGAGTATTTTTACCATGTGTAAAAAAATAATTACTATAACCAATTAATTTTCCATTTCTAAATACATCCATATTTATTAATTTTATACCTTTATAATTAGAAGAATGTGCTTCAGATTTGCCGATGCCTAATAAAAATAGAATAAAAAAGACAAAAATTTTTTTCATAAATTAAGATTATTTAAATTAATTACTATGTGTAAGTTGATAATAGTAGTAAATAGACGACTGTAAATATGTTTTTAACAATAAAAAATATACCCAAAGTTAGCTGGAGTTCCAAAAATCCGCTAAATTTAAATCCAAAATTTTCTACCTTTTTTTATTTGTGTATCGGTTTAACTCTTTTTGGATTTGGTGAAGGACTTTTAATTGTTTCATATACTGGCGCATCACCGTGGAGTGTTCTAGCTCAGGGTATTTCTCTAAATATAAGTCTTTCTGTTGGAATAGTTACATTTTTTGTAAGTCTTTTTGCTTTATCTTTATGGTTTTTTCTAGATCAAAAACCAGGAATAGGGACTGTGTTAAATATAATTATAATTGCAGCCATGATTGATTTTTCAATTATATTTATTGAGACCCCGGCAAGTTATGTGGGCCAATTAACCATGGCCGTGGTTGCAGTATTACTTGTTGGATTAGGTAGTGGAATATATTTAATAGCTAATTTAGGACCAGGACCTAGAGACGGTTTGATGACTGGCATACAAAGAAAAACAAATCTTCCAATTGCGACTGTTAGAGCTTTTCTTGAAATTACTGTTGTTACGATTGGATGGTATTTAGGGGGAACAGTAGGCATAGGTACACTTTTGTTTGCATTTGGAATAGGTCCTGCAGTTGCGTTAGGATTATTTATAGTTAAAAAAACTTTCTATTAATAAGTGATATCTACAACCTATTTAATGAAATAGAATCTTATCATGTGGTTTGTTAGAAAAAGACTACATAGATTTGTAAGATTAACCTTTAGACCGCCTTGAAAAAAAAAGGGCAGTAAAAACTGCCCTTTTTAAATTTTTTTTGAGATTAATGGGGATTACATTCCCATGCCACCCATTCCACCCATACCGCCCATACCGCCCATACCACCAGGCATTGCAGGAGCATCTGATTTTTCTTCAGGCTTATCAGCTATCATGGCCTCTGTTGTTACTAACAATCCAGATATTGAAGCCGCATCTTGTAATGCTGTTCTTACAACTTTTACAGGATCAATAATTCCTTTGGAAAACATGTCACAATATTCTTCGCTTTGAGCATCGTAACCGTGAGATTTTTTATTTTGTTCTAAGAGTTTTCCGACAACAACTGATCCATCAACTCCAGCATTTTTTGTGATTTGTCTTATTGGAGCTTCCAGTGCTTTTCTTACGAGGTCAACCCCAGCTTTTTGGTCATCACCCTTTGCTTTAACTTTGTCGAGCTCTTGAGCTGCATATAAAAGTGCACAACCTCCACCAGTAACAATACCTTCCTCAACTGCGGCCCTTGTTGCATTTAGTGCATCTTCAACTCTATCTTTTCTTTCTTTTACTTCAACTTCTGTTGCTCCTCCAACCTTAATTACAGCAACTCCGCCAGCTAGTTTTGCTAATCTTTCCTGTAATTTTTCTTTATCATAATCAGAAGTCGTTTCCTCTATTTGTTGTTTAATTTGAGAACATCTAGCTTCAATGTCAGACTTTTTACCACTTCCGCTAACAATTGTACTATTATCTTTGTCTACTTTAATTTTTTTTGAAGACCCTAGATCGGTTAATTTTACATTCTCAAGTTTTATTCCTAAATCCTCAGAGATTACCTGACCACCAGTCAAAATAGCTATGTCTTCAAGCATAGCCTTTCTTCTGTCACCAAATCCAGGAGCTTTGACTGCTACAACTTTTAAACCACCTCTTAATTTATTTACAACTAATGTTGCAAGAGCTTCACCCTCTACATCCTCAGAAATTATCATCAAAGGTCTTCCTGCTTGCACAACTGCTTCAAGCAAAGGAACCATCGGCTGTAAATTAGTTAACTTTTTCTCATGGAGTAAAATAAAAGGATTTTCCAATTCAGTAATCATTTTATCACCGTTAGTTATAAAATAAGGGGATAAGTAACCTCTATCAAATTGCATTCCTTCTACAACATCAAGCTCAGTTTCTATTCCTTTTGCTTCTTCTACAGTTATTACGCCTTCATTACCAACTTTCTGCATGGCTTTTGCAATCATACTACCAATTTCTTTGTCACCATTTGCAGAAATTGTACCTACTTGTGCGATCTCATCGCTATCTTTAACTTTTTTGGCTGAAGAAATTAAATTAGATTTTACGTTTTCAACTGCTGCATCTATACCTCTTTTAACATCCATGGGATTCATTCCAGCTGTAACGTATTTTATTCCTTCTTTAACTATTGCTTGTGCTAAAATAGTTGCAGTGGTTGTTCCATCACCAGCTTCCTCGTTTGTTTTGCTAGCAACTTCCTTAACCATTTGTGCACCCATGTTTTCAAATTTGTCCTCTAAATCAATCTCTTTAGCAACAGTAACTCCATCTTTTGTTATTCTTGGTGCCCCATATGATTTATCCATAACCACATTTCTTCCTTTAGGTCCAAGAGTTACTTTAACCGTATCCGCCAGTATATTAACTCCTCTGATCATTGCTGATCTTGCTTCAGAGTCAAACTTAACTATTTTTGCCATCTTATATCTCCTTTTTAATTTTTATTATTTTGATGAAATCCCCATGATATCGGACTCTTTCATGATGCTATACTCTTTACCATCAATTTTTACTTCAGTACCTGACCATTTTCCAAATAAAACTTTATCACCAACTTTAACATCCATTGGGATTATTTTTCCATCCTCTGTTTTAGCGCCCTTACCAATGGCCACAACTTTTCCTTCTTGAGGTTTTTCTTGCGCTGTATCTGGTATGATTATTCCTCCAGCAGTTTTTTCGCTGCTATCTAAAACTTCTATTAACACTCTATCGTGTAAAGGTTTAAACTTCATAAATTCTCCTTTTAATATGCG
>MDSW01031206.1_pt1 | contig 19093 bp, 16 predicted proteins | sample 811171 | NCBI WGS metagenome assembly MDSW01 (sample SAMN05326641, study PRJNA326480) | marine metagenome | isolation source: seawater | place: Atlantic Ocean: North West | collected 2012 | reverse complement strand
TTTTCGTTTAAAAATTTAAAAAGTAGTCTTAAATCATATGTTACATTAATGGGATTATGGCTTATTCCAATTATGTTTAGCCTTTTTCTATATTTTAATTTTAGCGAAGATGAAATGCCTGAGAGATTAGGCACGGTAGTTCAGCCTAATGTTGATCCATATTATGAAAAATTTGAAAAATCAGATCAGCAACAAGCAAGAGAATGGGCTCAAATTATCAAGTCATATTTAAAGTCTAATATAAATGACTCTAATGATTTGGCGCTTGAATTTTCTCCAAATGTGATTGTTTTTCCTGAAACATTTCTTCATGAAGGCCTGCAGGAAAGTCATGCTAATGTTTTTAAACCTATCCATGAGTTAGATTCAATTATTCAAAGTTATCCAAAGACAAGTTTATTGGTCGGTGCTATGACTTACGAGCTATTTACTAATGCGGATCGAACAAATACTTCCCGAAAAATAAGTTCACACGGTAAAAATTATTATGACCTTTACAATTCAGCATTTGTTTTATCTTTTAATAAACCCATGCGGTTCTATCATAAGTCAAAATTAGTGGTGGGAGTTGAGTACATGCCTTTTGGTTCTCTGCTCTCAAAAATACTGGGAGATTTCACAATTGACATGGGGGGATCTGCTGGTAGCCTGGGAACTCAAGATTATCGCGATGTCTTTACCTTAATTGATACCTCTATTAAATTAGCTCCTATCATTTGTTGGGAGCAAGATTATGGTAATTATGTCAGAGAATATGCAAAACAAGGTGCCAATGTATTTGCAATTATCACCAATGATGGATGGTGGGGTAATACTCTAGGTCATTTGACTCATATGCAATATTCAAGAGTTCGAGCGATAGAAAACAGAAGATGGATACTTCGTTCTTCAAATACTGGTATTTCAGGATTCATCGACCCAAAAGGGCAAGTTATTGAGGCCATGACTTGGGGAGAGAAAGGAATACGAACAAGTTTATTTCGATTAAATAATAAAAAAACTGTCTTTACAATATGTGGAGATTTAATCGGAAGAGCAGGGGCTTTATTATTTCCATTTTTATTGATCAGTGTTTTTGTGAGAAAAAAAGTTCAATAGTGATCTAGTGCTTGTGCTATTTGAATGCATAATTAAGATAGAGTGAACTACCTTTACTTTGAAAATAAATTCAAGTGTTATGCAGTATGATGTTGTAGTTATTGGGTCCGGCCCTGGGGGTTATGTGAGTGCAATTCGATGTGCTCAGTTAGGCCTTAAAACGGCTATAGTGGAAAAATATAATACGCTAGGTGGCACATGTTTAAATGTGGGTTGTATTCCTTCGAAATCTTTATTGGATTCGTCAGAGCACTTTCACAATGCAATACATAATTTTGAGCAGCATGGTATAGAGGGACCGGCGCCAAAAGTTAATATGCCAAAATTAATTAGTCGAAAAGATTCTGTCGTAGATACAACTTGCCAGGGAATTGATTTTTTAATGAAGAAGAATAAGATTGAAGTCATTCATGGATTGGCAAGTCTAATTAATGATACTTCAATTGAAGTTAATGGATCAAAAAAGGTAAAAATAAATGCTAGAAATATTATCCTAGCAACGGGCTCAAAACCAATAGAATTACCATTTGCTAAGTTTGATAAGGAAAGAGTAATCTCTTCAACAGAGGCTCTTAATCTTCAAGAGATACCCAAACGTCTTGTTGTGATCGGTGGAGGGGTTATTGGCCTTGAAATGGGTTCAGTTTATAAGCGACTTGGGTCTGAAGTAACTGTTGTTGAGTATGGTAAAAGTCTTATACCTAATATGGACGACTCTTGTGGTAAAGAACTTCAGAGAAGTCTTCGGAAACTTGGAATTAAATTTCATTTATCAACAAAGGTTGATAGAGTCATACGAAAAGGCAAAACAGTAAATGTGTCGGGTTTTGATAGTAAAGGAAATTCATTTAGCCTAGAGGCAGATTATTGTCTTGTTGCAGTGGGAAGAAAGGCTTACACAAAAGGTTTAAATTTGGATAAAGCAGGATTAGAGTTGGATGATCAAGGTCGGATAAAAGTTGATCATAATTTACAGACTAGTAAGCCAAATATATTTGCAATAGGTGATGTAGTTAGAGGCGCTATGCTTGCTCATAAGGCAGAAGATGAGGGTGTTTCCGTTGCTGAATTTATTGCAGGTCAAAAACCTCATATTGATTATAATTTAATTCCAAACATTGTTTACACATGGCCGGAAGTTGCTAGTGTTGGGAAAACAGAAAATGAATTAAAAGAAATGGGAAAGGATTATAAAGTTGGATCTTTCCCGATGCGAGCCCTGGGTCGTTCAAGGGCTTCAGGAGACATCGATGGAGTTGTAAAAATTCTTGCTGATTCACATAGTGATGAGGTCTTAGGTGTCCATATTGTAGCTGCGAGAGCTGCGGATCTAATTATGGAAGCTGTTGTGGCAATGGAGTTTAGAGCTTCCGCTGAGGATATTGCAAGAATTTGTCATGGCCACCCAACTTATACCGAGGCGATTAAGGAGGCGGCTTTAGATGCAACAGCCAAGAGAGCAATACACTCCTAATATGTCTTTTAAGACGCATAAATTGAAAATTGCGTCCGTTGAAATTCAAACGGCGTTGCGTAATGCTTCTGAATCTTTTTCTCATTTTAGTATTTTAGAAACTGGGTCTTCTTTAATTGAATCACCAGAAGTTTTGGATCGATATGATTTTTTATGTGCTGGAGGAAGTGTTAAAAATTTTATATATCCAATTGCGGATTCTAAAGCATGGTATAACCTCAAATCTCTTTGGCGTTCATGCCCATCTTGGTGGTTTGGAATTCTCAGCTATGATCTAAAAAATGCTTTAGAGAAATCAATTTCTTCAAGGCATCCGTCAAATTTAAATTTTCCTGAAATTGTTTTTTTTGAACCCCAATGGGTTGTAGTTTCAAAAAAGGGTGTCATTCAGTTACACATTCACGAATCCTTAAACTACGATTCGAAGGATTGGTGGGAAAATATTTTAAGACGAGGGAAAGTCACAAAAGTTCTTGATCCAGGAATTGAATTAATAGAATCCTGGAGGGAAAATGACTATCTCGAAAGGGCTGAAAGAATAAAAGAATGGATAAATCTTGGAGATATTTATGAAGCGAATTTGTGTTTTCCTTTTAAAGGTAAAGGGAATATTGATCGAATGGACGTATATCAAAGGTTATTCTCTAAGACTAAAGCCTCTATGGCGGGTTATTATCAAACCCCCACAGCTACTTTAATTTCAGCTTCCCCAGAAAGATACTTATGTGTTCGTAAAGAGAGTAATGAAACTCGTATTTACAGTCAACCAATAAAAGGTACATCTCCTAGGGGTAAAAATCATGCTGATGATATCCGACATGGAAATGATTTAAGAAATTCAAAAAAAGAACGTAGTGAGAATACCATGATTGTGGATATTGTTCGTAATGATATATCTCGAGTAGCAAAGGAAAGATCGGTAAAGGTTGATCGATATTTGGAACTGAGAAAATTACCAACAGTATTTCATTTGGTATCGACTGTAGGTGGGGTCTTAAAAGATAATTTAGATTGGTTAAATACCATCGAGGCTACTTTCCCCATGGGGAGTATGACAGGGGCCCCTAAGATTCGGGCAATGGAGAGAATAGATAGTCAAGAGTCTGGAAGGAGAGGATGGTATTCAGGAGCTTTAGGTTACGTGGCGCCTAATGGTGAATGTGATTTCAATGTTATTATCCGGAGTTTAATGTATGAAAGTAAAACTGATAAATGGATTTCTTGGGCAGGTTCGGCACTGACTTTAGATGCTGATCCTAAAAAAGAGTGGGAAGAGATAAATTTGAAAATGGATGCCCCAAAACACGTATTGAATTTTAATAAATAATTATGGAATCAAATAGTGTTGATTTAATAGAGTTAGTAAATAATTTTTTAGAAAAAGTTCCATCACCTTATGTTTTAATGTTTTCAGGAGGTCAAGACTCCCTTTCTCTAGCTCACATACTCAGAATACTTGAAGTTCCATTTTTCATTTTTCATCTGAATTATGGTCTTCGCGGGAAAGAGTCTGATCAAGATGAAAATTTTGTTCGTGACTGGTGCTCTAAATATTCAGTCCCTTTTAAGATTCTTCGTGCGCCAAAAGAGTTCAATTCATTCGCTAATTTTCAGTCCAGAGCTCGAGATTTACGATATGAAGCTGTGATGAATTACTGTAAAGAAGTTCAGGCACTTTCCGTTTTAACAGCTCATCATGCAAATGATTCAGCTGAGACATTTTTGTTTCATGCTGCTCGAGGTACAGGTTTAAGTGGCTTGATTTCTATATCATCTAAAAATGATAAAGTATACAGACCTTTTTGGTCAGTTTCAAAGGATCAAATCAATTTTTTTGGAACAAAGCATAAATTAGTTTGGCGTGAAGATTCAACTAATCATAGCGATAAATATACTAGAAACCATATTCGACATAATTCGTTAGCATCATTAATTAAAGCTGTGCCGCAAGCTTTGCAGGGTTTAAAAACTACACAGAGAAATTTAAGAGAAATCAATTCTTACATAAAAACTACTATTAACCGAGATAAAGATTTATATCTACACAAATCATATTCTATTCCAGGAGCAAAAATTATCGATCGAAAGATATTTGATTTAGATTATGGGTCACTGCTTTTTAATTATATCATTAAACCAATTGTTAATTTTGAATATGAACAAGTTATCTCTTTGGATAAATCACAAGTTGGGACTCATATTCAATTCAAGGATTGGCAAATTTGGCATGAGCGTGAAGGTTTGGTCCTGCTTAATCCAAATTTGGTAAAAAATAGATTATCAACTGTAAAGCCGAAAAATATCGGTTCAGGAATTTCAAATATTCAAGGTAATTGCTGGAATGGAAGTTTTTGGAATATTGAAAAACAATGGGAATTAGAACATATCAAATCAAAAGAAACTAAGGATTTCGGCGATTTAATGAATCCTCTCATTAATGTCCCCGAAAATGATAAAGGTTTATTTTGGAGGACTTGGATTAAGGGTGATTATATATATCCTATTGGCATGAAGGGTAAAAAAAAGATAAGTGATATTCTCACCGATTCCAAAGTTCCATCATGTTTTAGGCATCAACAAGTATTGCTCTCTAATTCTATTTCTTCAGGCGAAGTTTACTGGATACCTGGATTACAGCTGAGTAGAAACGTTAAAGTCGATAATGAAGAAAAATATATCCGTTTTAATGATCAATGATCCGTTATTTTTGCTTTTATGAAAGTTATTAAAAGGTTATACTTCGCTATTCTGATTATACTTGGAACGTGGCAAGTCAATGCTCAAATATTGACTCCTGTGGAGTGGTCAACCAATTTCGATGGAAAATATTTAGAGGCTATTGCAACTCTGGAGCCTGGCTGGCATTTATACAGTCAGGATAATGATGATTTTCCATTTCCTACAAAATTTACTTTGGACACTACTTCTTTTTTAGACAACAATAATCCTGTTATTAGTTTTTCTGATCCTAATTATTTTCAAGAACCTCCGGCGATTACAGAGTTTGTAAAGGAGTTTGATATGGAATTATCTTTTTTCAAGAATAAGGTTGTATTCCGTCAGGAAATAGATAAACAAAACGCACAAGAGTTAATATTAGAAGCTGAAGTTGAATTTATCGTTTGCAATGATGAGATGTGTCTTCCTCCGGACTATTTAAAGCTCAAATGGATTATTCCAGCCACAGATGAAATTTTATTAAACAGCAGATCTATAGAAAGTGATGATAAGACAAATATTAATTCTGATGGTTTAATATCAACTTCAGAAATGACGGAGAAAAGGACAATTATCAGAGATAGTAAAATCTCTGATAGCTTGTTGGGGATTTTTGGAGAGGGAATGTTTTGGGGATTTTTTGCAATTATTATGCCCTGTATATTTCCGATGATTCCTCTAACTGTTAGTTTCTTTATGAAGCAAAGTAAAAGCCGTTCTGAGGGAATTAGTAAAGCAATTACTTACGGTGTAAGCATAAATGTTATTTACGTTGCTTTAGGCCTCTTGGTTACCGTGCTATTTGGCGGAGATGCCCTAAATGCATTGGCAACAAATCCTTGGTTTAATTTGGCATTCTTTTTCCTATTTGTGGTTTTCGCAATCAGTTTCTTCGGTGCGTTTGAAATCACATTGCCTGCTAAATGGGTAGATGGATCTGATACATTATCAAATAAAGGGGGGCTCTTTGGTATATTTTTCATGGCGTTTACTTTGGCTTTAGTTTCTTTTAGTTGCACAGGGCCATTAATAGGTACTCTTCTTGTCCGTGCAAGTCAATCTGGGGAATTATTGGCTCCTGCAATTGGAATGTTTGGATTCTCCTTTGCCCTAAGTCTACCTTTTATGCTTTTTGCCGCTTTCCCAAGTTGGTTACAATCTCTGCCTAAATCAGGAGGTTGGTTAAATGCAGCAAAAGTTGTTTTAGGATTCTTAGAATTAGCTTTTGCTTTAAAATTCCTTTCTACAGCAGATATGGTTTGGCAATATCATATGCTAAACCGTGAACTTTTTATAGCTATTTGGACAGGAATTTCATTTGTTACTGCTTTTTACTTATTTGGTGGTTTTAGGCTCCCAAACGATAGTAAGTCTGATTATTTAGGCGTCGGTAGAATGCTTTTAGGTTCTCTGTTTTTAATTATAGCTTTTTACTTATTGCCAGGTATTTTTGGTGCGCCAGTAAAATTAATTTCAGGTTTTCCACCACCGTTACACTATTCTGAACAGTATGGCTCTGATGCATCATTATCTTCTCGTAGCGATAAAGATAAAATTGTTTTTAACAATGACTTACTTGGAGCTATTGCCTATGCTAAAGAGGTTAACAAGCCCGTAATGATTGATTTTACTGGATGGGGTTGTGTTAATTGTCGAAAAATGGAAGAACAAGTATGGACAGATTTAAGGGTTAAAAACATATTGTCAAAAGAAGTTGTTTTAGTTTCATTATATGTAGATGAGAGGATTGTATTGCCCAAAGACGAACAATATTTATCTGAAGTTTCAGGAAAAGAGATAAAAAGAGTTGGTCAGAAGTGGAGTGATTTTCAAGCGACTAATTACAATGCTAACGCCCAGCCTTTTTATGTTATTATTGACCCTAATGGGAGTTTTGAACCATTAAATGGTAGTGCAGCATATCATCCAGATGCAAGTGTTTTTGTTGATTGGCTTCAAGAGGGTATTGATAGATTTAAGCTTTTATGACTGCGGATTGGGCAATAAAATTATTTGTAAAGGCTATTCATGATTATCATCTATTGGATAAATTAGACTCACCTTGTCCAAAAATCTCTACAGAAGATTATCTATCTCAAATATTTTTTCAAAAAGCTTGGATAGATATCGTTCAGTGGCATCTGGAAGATGAAATTAGACGAGAAGATTTACCTTCCATTCATTTTATTTCTTTAAAGCGAAGAATTGATTTATTGAATCAAATGCGAACGGAAAAAGTAGAAAAAATAGATTCTGTTTTAAAAGATTCATTGCAGCCTGGAGAAAACCTGAATGGATCAATAAGGACGGAATCATTGGGTTGGGCTTTAGATCGCTTAAGTATTTTACAACTCAAGATATATCATATGAATATTGAATCAGTACGACAGGATTCAAATTATGACCTTATTAAAGAAGCAAAATTGCGTCTAAGCAAACTAGAATTACAAAATAAAAATCTAATTGATAGCATAAACGACCTTATCGGTGATTTAAAATCTGGCGCTGTTAAGTATAATATTTTTGAACAGCATAAACTTTATAATGACCCAGATACAAATCCTGCACTTTATGGCGTTGAATAAAAATGACTGATAGAAACCACATTGCAGTTGCTCGTTTTTCAGCGCTCGGTGACGTATTCATGCTCTTTTCGGTGCTGGAAGATGCTACTTTTCAGGATTCTTCTGTTTCTTTTACTTTATTCACCAGACCAGATATAGCTGCTAATCTTCCGAGGGTCAGCAGTATTCGAGTCGTTGATTTAGATTTATCTGGTGATTATAGATCTTGGTTGAGCCAGGTAGTTTTCTTCTGGGGTTGGTTCAGAAGTAATTCTCCCAATTTTGTATTTGATGCGCATTCACATATGCGAACAGTAGTTTTTTATTCTGTAGCATATTTGATGGGCTACAAAGTAAAGAGGTTTTCAAAAAAAAGGAATTTAAGAAAGCCATTTTTGAGAAAGAAAATTAAAAGTCTTCCTAGTGTTCAAGAAGAAATTAGTCTTGTTTTGAAGTCTTTTGATGTGAACTATGCCTCTCCAATTTTTTCTTTAAAGCCTGCTCCTGAAAACTCATTGGCAGTCAAAAGAAATATTTGGATTATTTGTCCATTTTCCTCTAAAAAAACAAAAAGTTGGCCTTTAGATAAAGTAATAATTATTGTTAAAGAACTTTTGAGTGAAGGGAAGTCGATAATTATTTTGGGAACTGAAGACGAATTGCAAAATTGGAATTATTCACATCCGCAGTTGAGTATTGCCTCCGACATGAGATTTAGTGAAAAAGAAATGTGGCAGATGGCAAAAGGAGCTATAGTTTGTGACTCTGCGAATCAACATATTGCTGCCGCATATAATGTCCCCACTGTTATTTTGTGGATGGGAACGTCACCAAAAGCTGGATTTAGGGCCTTGAATAATAATTCTATCTCTATTGAGCCTGAGAACTTGAACTGTTGGCCATGTTCCATCGCTGGCTTGAATTATTGTTCGAGAAAAGACTTTGCTTGTAAAGATATTCCTTCAGGAAAAATATTCTCTGCCGTTAAGGATTTAAGCTAAATAGTAATTGCAACAATTTTGTCCTATTTCCAAGTCCTGTCTCTGGGGTCAGGTGCATTCTTGGTCCAATTCAGTGGTCCTTCACAACCGCCTATTTCTATGATTATAGATGATGGACTACCAAAATATGTGAGCATTTTACTCCTCCATTCTCGGTAATCAATAGCTTCAAACTGAGTACATGGTTGATTCAAAATAGAAATGCTGTTACCTTCTATGATTATGATGCTTGGGTTAGCATGTGGAACATTCCTGGAGTCTCTTCCAGGGCGAATTTGACTGCCATCAATAAAGTTTTTAAGCCACCGTTTCATGACCCAATTTAATTCGTCTTTATCCGCAAATTCAAAAATATTCATATAAACGTCAAAACGAACATTTCGATTAAGATTATCTCTCTGTTTCTCGAGTTTTTCTAATTTAAATTTTGTTGAAAAAACTGTTTCTTCATATTGTATTGACCCTAAGCGTTCCCCACCTACGTTAAATGATTTTATTTTATAATTTTCAGATAGATCATTTTTAAATGCATTTATTCTTTGGCGTAGATCATCATTTTGACCAAATAAAATAGAGGGAATCAAAAGGAATAGGAAAAGATATTTTTTCATAATTAAAAGATACGTCGTCTAATGTTCATATTACATTTGTAACATGCCTAATGTTTATACTTTCTTATTTTATTTTTTTACTACTGCAGTTTCAGGCCAAATTGTTAATGTGGAAGCAATGAGAAGTCGAACCGGATCGGACTCAGGGACTCATGGTATTGTTGATGGAAGTTTTTATTTTGGTGGAGCAAAAAATCTATTAATGCGGTTATCTACTTCAACCAACATAAGAAAGTCAGTTGGAGATGAATCTTATTTTGGTATTTTCAGCGGTAATTTTTCAACCCGAGTAGGTGGGGAATCTTTATTATTTGAACAGAATGGTTTTGTTCACGGACGATATAATAAAAAAATATCTGAAAAATTTACAGGAGAAGCATTTTTTCAATGGCAATCAAATAAGCCTATGCGAATAGCTCAGAGGTATAACTTTGGTTTTGGTCCAAGATATATGGCAATAAAAACTAAATCCGTTAGTTTTTATATTTCGCCTTTAGTAATGTATGAGATTGATCAAGAATCTTCCGGTAAGTTAGAAAGTTTATTCAGGATGAGTACCTATGTGTCACTAGATATTAGGCTTGCAGATAAATATCAATGGAATTCTATTGCTTATTATCAACCTGCTTTTGGACGATGGGAGGATGTGAGATTAGTTCTGAATTCAAGATTTTCAACTCCAATATCTCCTAAATTGAATTTGGTGATTTCATCAAACATTAACTATGATGCTTATCCAGGAGGATCTGATCTTCCCAATTTCACTTATGGTTTGAATTCAGGTCTGGGTTGGAGATTTTAGAATTTTTTCTTCATTTTAAGCACATCAGCGACAAGAAATGTGCTTCCTCCAATGTATAAGGCATCATTAATTTTTAATTGAGTTTTAACCTTTTGGAATGCCTCAGAAAAAGAATCACATGCTGTGCCCGAAAAATTATTTTCTTTTGCCGCTAAATATAATTCGTGAGCAGGAAGACCTCTTTGAATGCTAGGCTTAGTAAAATAGAGAATACATTTTTTTGGTATATTATCCCAAAACGAATTTAAATTTTTTTCTCTTACAGCACCTAAAATCATAAATCCTCGGGACTTATTTGCTAGGATATTTCGCCATTGCTTCATCGATGAAGACATTCCGTGCGGGTTGTGGGCAGAATCAATAACTATAAAAGGGGAATCATTAATAATCTGCCATCTCCCTAAAATCCCAGTGAATTTTGATACGTTTTTAAGTCCTTTTTTTATAGAATTATCACTGCATTTAAATTTGTTTTGGGATTGCAAAACTGTTAGTGCAGTTCTTTGATTTTCGATCTGATAATCACCGAGTAAGTCCATTTCATAAATCGGGAAATTATTGTTCTCGGTCCAAATAATTTCTGTACCTACTTCTTTTGCTTTTCTCAGAAAAACTTTTTCTGTCTCTTTATCTTTTTGTCCGATTACAACAGGAATATTTTTTTTAAAAATACCAGCTTTTTCGATGGCTATTGCTGCTCTTGTATTTCCCAAAAATTCCATATGATCTAGGTCTATATTGGTTATTACACTTACCATAGGAGTTATGACATTTGTACTATCTAAACGACCACCCATTCCAACTTCTATAATTGCAATATCGACCTGAGCTTTTTCAAATGCGGAAAACGCCATACCTACAGTTAATTCAAAAAAACTCAGCTCGATGTTGCTAATTTGGTTTTGATATTGCTCAATAAAATCAATTACTTCTTTCTTAGAAATTAATTCACCATTAATTCTTATTCTTTCGCGAAAGTCTAATAAATGGGGAGAGGTATATAAACCGACCTTATAACCTTCAGCTTGTAATATACTTGCTAGCATATGCGAAGTTGATCCTTTTCCATTTGTTCCAGCGATATGAAAAGATGGAAACTTATTTTGGGGATGCCCCAAAGTTTTCATTAGCAACCATGATTTTTTAAGATCTATTTTATAATTTCTTGGCCCGGAATTTTGATATACGGGTAGTTGCTTAAAAAGCCAATCAATTACTCTTTCGTATTGGTTCAATTGAAGTTATAACGTAAACGGTATCCGGATTGCTATTTTAACGCCCTGCGCATAGGTTTTTTTATAATCTGCTTCCCAGCGTGCTTTTTTCAATAATTCTCTTGCTGTTTTTATAGCGCAGTCAAGATTATCTGTAATAGTGGTTCCTTTTATGGATTGATTACCTATTCGATAAGGGAATCCGTTGTTATCAACCCATACGTTTAAAAATAGAACCCCGTTTACTCCGCAATCACCATCAATTAAAAGTTTAGAGAGAGATTTTCTTGAGCCTAAGCTGAACCCTAAGACTCCAGACCCACCTTTTCCAGAAGTGTTCAGATTACCGTTCTGTTGACCTTCATTACCAGTCCCTTTCGATCTCCCCTCACCAGCATTAGATTTTTCATCTGTGGATTTTGATCCAAAACTACTATTAAGTCTATTACTTAATTCGCTTGCGACTTTCGGCTTCTCTATTTTAGGCTCTGCTGGTTTAATTTCATCAATGATATTTTCGGTTTCTTTTATTTGATCTACTTGTTCAAGTTTTTTAACTACTTCGTTAAAACCTATTGATTCTATGATATCTTGAGTCACAACAGGTTCACTTTCTAATGGTGTTAAATCCGGTGTTGAATTTGTAATGACTGGTTCTGGTGTTGAATTGAAATTTTCACCAAATCCTGTTTCATCATATCCAAAATTTATGGGAATACCCATTTCTGGGGGGGGGTCCTGGTAGTTTAAGCCGAAAAAGGTAAATAAAACAAACAACAAGGAATGGACTGAAAGCGTTGCTGCCCATCCTCTTCTGCGGTCATTTTTCTCCTTTTTACTGTAGTTACTCATTTCGGATCAGTTGCCAAAACCATTTTTATCTTATTTCGGTATGCAATATCCATTATTCGAACAGCTTCTCCCGTCGGTACAGATTCATCTACTCTTAAAATTAAAACAGCTTCTGGGTCATTAGAAACATATTGTAATATTGAAATTTCTAAGTCATTAATTGAGACTAAATCATCATTAACACTCAACTTAAGATCTTTGTTTATGGTGACAGTCACTGTTGATTTCTTAACAGTTTTGGCCTTGCTCTTCGGCAGAATTACGTCTAAAGCTGAGGAGGTGACTAATGTAGAGGTTAGCATGAAAAAAATTAAAAGCAAAAAAACCAAGTCAGTCATGGAAGACATATTGAATTCTGCTGATATTTTACTTCTGTTTCTTAGATTCATAGAAATTCCATCAAATGGGTTCGTTCAAAAGGTCTAAGAATTCGGTGCTACTTACCTCCATTTTATAGATAACAGACTCAACTCTCATAACTAAATAATTATATCCAAAAAAAGCAAAAATCCCAACTATCAGTCCAGCTACGGTTGTGGTCATTGCTACATAAATGCCTTCTGCGAGCATATCAACTTGAACTCCACCTCCGGCATTTGCCATTTCTTTAAATGCCAAAATCATTCCTATTACCGTTCCTAAAAAACCTAACATTGGAGCGCCTCCCGCAATTGTGGCTAAATATGGTAGATTTCTTTCCAGACGTTGAATTTCCAATTTTCCCTGATTTTCTATTGATGCTGAAATATCTTGTAAAGGCTTGCCAATTCTGGAAATGCCTTTTTTTATCATTCTTGAAACTGGGCTATCAGAGCGTTCGCATAATTTCACGGCAGATTCTAGGTTGCCAGAGGATATGTAGTCTTTGATATCTTTCATGAATTCGGGGTCAATAGCATTTGCTCTCTTTAATGCTCCCATTCGACTCACAAAAATATAAATCATTGAGATGCTCAATAAAACCATTAAAGACATTATAATTTGTGCCCCTATTCCTCCCGAAATCATTAGGCTTATTATACTCAATGTTTCTTCATTTGGCACAGATTCCAGTGAATTCAATCCTTTCGAGTCAATAATTTCATCGGGTATTTCAATTTGGAGAAAGTTAATTTTCATAAAAGGGGTTTTGTTTTAAGTTAACACAGAAACCTAGTGCTTTGTGAATTGTTAATCTCTGATTTAAATGATATTGAACGTACTTATGACCCAAGCTTGTAAAACATAGGCCAGAATCCCACATATATATCCAAATAAAGCCAAGAGGCTAATTTTTTTTAAGTACCAACCAAACGGTATTTTTTCTAAGCCCATAACAGCAACGCCGGCAGCTGATCCTATTATTAGCACTGAGCCTCCAGTTCCAGCGCAATAAGCTAAGAAATTCCAGAAAAGTGCATCTTGAGCGAAGAGTGTCCCAGGGACTAATTCATACATTCCCATGACTGCTGCAACTAGTGGAACGTTGTCAATAATGGCACTAAGTAGACCTATGAGACTACCTACAACGTAAATACCTGTTTCAGAATCCGTTCCAAATGTTTTGTCTAAACCCAATGCCATATCATTTAGTTGCCCTCCGCTCTGAAGACCAGCTACAGCTAATAGAATCCCTAAAAAGAATAATACAGATGCAATATCAACTTTTTTAAAAACTCCTATCACACTTAATTTGCGTCTAATTTCAAAAGGTTTTTTCCGATGCATGAAATCTGTAACAAGCCATAATATTCCGAGGCTAAACATCATTCCCATAAAAGGAGGTAGATGTGTTACTGTTTTAAAAATTGGAACGAAAATTAATCCCAGTACTCCAATTGCAAGGATACTTGATTGTTCTCTTGTACTTATTGCTTGATTTTTCTTTGAGTCAATAACTTCAGGTTGCTGTATTTTACCGTCTAATTTCCAGCTCAGGAATAATAATGGGGCTAAAAGAGAGACTATAGATGGTAAAAATAAAGATGAGATGATATGTGAAACAGATACTTGTCCACCAATCCAAAGCATGGTTGTCGTGACATCACCAATTGGTGAAAAAGCTCCCCCTGAATTTGCAGAAATAATAACCATTCCTGCAAAAAGCCATCTGACTTGTTTGTCTTTAATTAATTTTCTCAGTAGCGAAATCATTACAATTGAAGTAGTAAGATTATCAAGTATTGCAGAAAAGAAAAACGTCATTAAGCATATTGTCCACAATGCTATTACTTTATTTTGGGTAGCTATTTTATCAGTAATAATGTTGAATCCCCCATGAGTATCAATCAGTTCTACGATGGTCATTGCACCGAGTAAAAAGAAAAGGATACTTGAAATTTCACCTATGTGATTTAATAGATCATGTTCTATTTGATGTATTTCCGCTTCCCCAAAAACAAAAAAAACCCAGCACAGAACTCCAGTAACCAATGCTGCGGCAGCTTTGTCTATTTTGAGATTGTGTTCAAAAGCAATGGCTGCATATCCCAGTATGAAAACGATTATCATCAATAAATACATATGATTGTTAATTTAGGACATGTTGAGTAAAGTAATCTTTTAAAGCCATGTAAAAATAATGTTCTAATTCTTTAGATTAGTACTTAATTAAATGTTTTTTTCAAACACTGTGCCATCGCAGCTATCCTTACCACCTCCAGTAACCGATGAAAGGATGTTTATTTCACCCCTAAGGCGCCTAATTCCTAAGAAAGCAAAGCATAAGGCTTCTTTTTGATTAACAATTTGTTTTTCAGGTATTTGGATTTCTTTCTTCCAATAAAAGGCTATTCTCTTCATTAAATAAGTATTCCATACCCCGCCACCAGTGACAAATATTTTTTCCGAATTTAATTTTTCCAAACCAAAATTTATTGCCCAGGCTGCATGCTCTACGGCAGTAGCTAAGGCGTCCTCAATTTTTGGAATGCGTAATATTTCTAACATGATATTTTCTTCTGCCCACTCCCTACTCAGGCTTTTAGGTAATTCAGAGGAGTAATAGGATAAATTATTTAATTTTTCTAATGTTTTTGGATCAATTTGCCCTCTTGAAGATAGTTCACCTTTATCATCATAGGGTTTACCCATTTTACGCATCAATTCATTCAATATGATATTACAAGGGCCCAAATCTGCTGCTAGCCTCAATTCATTTTCATCCCAACTGGCATTTGCAAAACCTCCTAAATTCAGACATATAGGTTGATCACTAAATAATAATTTATCTGCTATCGGAACAAGTGGAGCTCCTTGTCCACCCCTTCGGACATCAGCACTTCTGAAATCACAGACGACTGGAATATTTAGATGAGTTGTTAATTCATGGGTATTTCCGATTTGTTGAGTCACCCCATTTTCTGGACTATGCTTAACGGTATGTCCATGACTGCAAAATACCTCTGGCAAGTCATGTGATAATGAACTAATAAATTCACTGGCTTTAAAACTGACCCATTTAGAATAGTTTCTAGATATTTTATCCAACTCATTAGCATTGGCTTTATAAGCTTTTAACAGATCATCTTCCCAACGAGTTCCTGAATATGAGATAAAATTGCTCGAAATAATGGAGAATCTCCATCTATTAATTTTTTTTGATGGTGGGGTGAACTTGACTAAAGCTAAATCAAGACCATCTAACGAAGTACCAGACATAGATCCAAGTGCAATGATTGGGCTATGCATATTTGATCTAAATTCCGAATAAACTGAGTTTGTTAGCCTGTTAGTCATCATTCAAATCTACTAAATCATAATAGATGAGTTGGAATTGACACAACCAGAGGTTCTTCGGTTGTATTTTTGTAATGAACCAAGAATGCAACCCAATTTTACCATGAATTTTGAATTGACTGAAGAGCATCTGATGATACGCGACTCCGCAAGGTCGTTTGCACAAAATGAATTATTACCTGGAGTAATAGAACGTGATAATGAACAGAAATTCCCAACTGACGGTGTTAAGAAAATGGCAGAATTGGGTTTTCTTGGGATGATGACAAGCCCAAAATACCTTGGTGGCGGAATGGATACTGTCTCATATGTTTTGGCCATGGAAGAGATATCCAAATACGATGCTTCCTCTGCGGTGATAATGAGTGTCAACAATTCTTTAGTTTGTTGGGGTATAGAAAAGTATGGAACTGAAGATCAAAAAATAAAATATCTTACTAGACTTGCTTCGGGAGAAGTCATTGGGGCATTTTGCTTGAGCGAGCCCGAAGCCGGTAGTGATGCAACTAGTCAAAAAACCACGGCTTTAGATATGGGAGATCATTATTTATTGAATGGAACAAAGAATTGGATCACAAATGGTTCGAGTGCTTCAATCTATCTTGTTATTGCTCAAACTGATGTTTCAAAAGGACATAGAGGTATTAATTGCTTAATTGTTGAGAAGGAAATGCCAGGTTTTCAGATAGGAAAAAAAGAAGATAAACTGGGGATTCGGGGAAGCGATACTCATTCATTGATGTTTACAGATGTAAAAGTCCCTAAAGAAAATAGAGTGGGAGATGAGGGTTTTGGATTCAAGTTTGCGATGAAAACATTGTCTGGGGGTAGAATTGGAATTGCAGCTCAAGCTCTAGGAATAGCATCAGGGGCTTTAGAGATTTCTGCAAAGTATGCTACAGAAAGGAAATCATTCAATAAAATAATTGGAGATCATCAAGCCATCGCGTTTAAGCTTGCGGATATGGCGACAAAAGTAGAAGCTGCAAGGTTTTTAGTTTTAAAGGCGGCTTGGTTAAAAGATCAAGGAATGCCTTACGTGACAGAATCAGCAATGGCAAAATTATATGCATCTGAGGTTGCTATGGAGGTTTCAGTTGAAGCAGTTCAAATACATGGAGGATATGGTTTTGTAAAAGACTATCATGTAGAAAGGCTCATGCGAGATGCTAAAATCACCCAAATTTATGAGGGCACATCTGAAATTCAACGAATGGTGATTTCACGTGCTATTTTAGACGAAGCGAAGGAGAAATGATTTAAAAAGGTTTTACTTCATTGAATCAGGTCGATCTAGCTCATTTAAATAGCTAGCTAGTTCGGTTGTCAGGTCCATGGTTTCCTTTGCGTAAAGAAGATTAGTCTCATAAATGAAAACGAGGTCTAAGTCTTTTTCAGACTTCATTTTTTCTATTGCCTTGTCAACTTGCAGTTTAACAATATTATTCATTGCTATCTCCTCTTGCTGCAATTCGCCAGATCTTTGCTGTTCGAGAGCCTGGTACTGTTGTTGAATTCTTTGAAAATCCATTTGTGCTCGTTCGAGCTCTATCTTAGACAAACTAGGTGCAGCTTTCTGAAGCACTTCGTATTCAGTTTGAATATTTTGTTGGCTTCGAATGAGTTCAGCTTCCATTTTCTTCGCCTTTGCTTCAATTTCTTCTACTAACTCACCGTGATAGTCATACAATTGAGTTAAGCTATCTAAACGAACGAAGCCAATTTTCATACCATCTGCACTTGTCTCGATTGAATTTTGAACTGGTGCACTGCAAGATGCAAGTAAGAGTAAAAAAGAGCTTGCGATTATCAAATTATATTTTTTCATATTCGCGAAATTAATCAAAAGTGTTCATCTATGGTAGAATTTATTAAATCATCTTTTGCAATATTCGGTATCGTTACCTTAAGAGATGACTCTCTCTGCATTTCTCTTTCGATTGCAATTAATGCTTCTGGGTTTTTTGCCCATGCCCGTCTTGCTATTCCATTGTTAACATCATAAAAAAGCATAGATTTTAGTTTTCTTTCCGATTCATCACTGCCATCTAGGAGCATCCCAAAACCTCCGTTTATTACTTCACCCCATCCAACACCTCCACCGTTATGGAGGCTAACCCATGTGGCTCCTCTAAACGAATCACCAATGGCATTGTGAACTGCCATGTCAGCAGTGAATTTCGAGCCATCATAAATGTTAGATGTCTCTCTATATGGCGAGTCTGTACCGCTTACATCATGGTGATCTCTGCCTATAATTATTGGACCAATTTCACCATTTTTGATCGCACTATTGAACGCTTCTGCAATGGCTATTCGTCCTATGCTATCTGCATAAAGTATTCGAGCTTTTGAACCAACAACTAACTCATTATCATGTGCATTCTCTATCCATTTTAGATTGTCTTCCATTTGCATTTTGATATTTTCAGGTGCTCTTAAAAGTAATTTCTTTATGACGTTTGCAGCTATTTTATCTGTTGCAATTAAATCCTCTTTTTTATCACTCGAGCAGACCCACCTGAAGGGTCCAAAACCAAAATCAAAACATAACGGCCCTAATATATCTTGCACATAGCTAGGATATGAAAAATCAACTCCATTTTTTGCTAAAACATCAGCTCCAGCGCGACTTGATTCTAATAAAAATGCATTACCATAATCAAAGAAATACATACCCTTTGAGTGTAGATGGTTAATCGCTGCAATATGTTTTCTAAGGGTTGATTCTACTTCCACTCTAAACTTCTTAGGGTTGGATACCATTAGCTCATTTGCCTGATCATAGCTGTAACCCTGTGGATAATATCCTCCGGCCCAGGGATTATGTAACGATGTTTGATCTGACCCTAGATCTACAGAGACATTTTTCTCTACTAAGGCTTCCCACAAGTCTACTATGTTTCCTATGAAAGCAATGGATTTATTTCCTTTTTCCCTTTGAGATTCGACGGCAGAGTTAATTGCAGCATTTACTTCGAAATGAATTTCATCCACCCATCCTTGACTTTGTCTTTTTAATGCTGCAGTTTTCTTTATTTC
>MDSW01001936.1_pt1 | contig 19094 bp, 21 predicted proteins | sample 811171 | NCBI WGS metagenome assembly MDSW01 (sample SAMN05326641, study PRJNA326480) | marine metagenome | isolation source: seawater | place: Atlantic Ocean: North West | collected 2012 | reverse complement strand
TTAATTGAGAAAGTTTTTGTGTGTTTTGGTCAGTCACGTTAATGTAACCACTTTCAGGTAATGTTATCGAACTTTTTAAGCTTATTTGCTCCATCATGCTCGATCGAGAATGAAAACACGTTCTTTGCTTGACGGAATATTTAAATAACGCAGAGCTCTTTTTGTTATTTTCCGAAATACAGGTGCTGCTACAACACTTCCCCAATGCAATCCTTTAGGATTGTCAATCATAACCAAGGTGACAAGTCGTGGAGAATCTGCAGGAGCAAAACCAATAAAGGAGGAAATGAATTCTGTGTTTGAATAGGACTGGGTTTCCATGTTGTACTTTTGAGCTGTTCCTGTTTTACCTGCTATATCAAAGCCCTTTAACGCTGCTTTTTTCCCAGTACCGTTCTTCACAACCGATCTTAATATTTCGATCATTTGAAGGCTCGTTTGCTCGGAAATAACCCGACGAATCTTTTTAGGTTGGAGTTGTTCTACTACCTGTCCGTCTTTGATCAGTGCTTTAATAATATGAGGCTCCATGAGGTTTCCACCGTTAGCAATTGCAGACAGAGCCCTAATCATCTGAATAGGAGTAACGGCGATCTCATGGCCAAAAGAAATAGAGGCAAGAGATAGGCTATTCCAGCTAACTTGGTCTTTTAGCTGACCTGCAGATTCGCCAGGAAGTGATAGACCTGATTTTTCACCGAACCCAAAATTTCGGATGTAGTTATAAAAAGGTTTTTTGCCAACTTGCTGGGCAATTTTAACCGCACCAATATTGCTCGATTTTGCAATGATGTCGCGCATTGTCAGCCATCCAAATTTATGATCAGAAGCTTCTCCTATATTAGCCCTTCCAATTTTAAGATTCCCGTTCTCGCAAAAATAAATGTCTTGTGGTCTAGCCAGCTTCTTGTCGAGTGCCGCTGCAGCAACGATGGGTTTAAAAATTGATCCGGGCTCGTAAGAACTAGCAACAATATTATTTTTCCAAGTTTGTTGGGAGAATGCTCCAAATTGATTAGGGTTAAACTGAGGAACATTAGCCATTGCGTATATTTCACCGGTATGGGGATCCATAACCACGGCCATCCCCGAGTCTGCTTTGAAGCGTTCCACCTGTTTCTTTAAATGGTATTCAGTGATGAATTGAATGACCTCGTCTAGAGTAAGAACAATGTCATAACTTTTGCGACTAGAGTCACGTAACCCCTCAAGAGGCTGAATATTTCTTCCTCGAGCATCACGCTCTGTGACTCGTCTGATTGTGGCACCCTTGAGCTTGGATTGGTGGGCATGTTCGATACCAGCAAGACCTTGGTTGTCGATGCCGACAAAGCCCAGAACGTTTGCTGCAAGTTCACGTTTAGGATAAAATCTTTTTTGTTCGGGTAGGAATCCTACTCCTGGAAGATTGGCTTGCCTTAGCCTATTAATGCCTTTAAGATCACACTTCCGCTTAATCCAGACAAAATCTTTTTTGGAAGAGATTTTTTTGTAGACCTTATCCTGATCGAGGTTTAAGGCAGTTGAGAGAACTCGGGCAGTAGTCCTTCGGTTTAGTATTTCCGCAGGAGTCACATAAACAGACTCCACTTCGATATTTTGGGCAAGCTCATTCATATTTCGGTCATAGATCACTCCTCGCCCGAACTGGGTTTCAACGGTTCCAACGTACTGCTTTTCTGACTTTTTTAGTAGAGCTTCATGCTGAACAATTTGCAAAGACGCCAGCCGAGTGATCAAGGCCGTTATAAAAAGAAAAAACAAAACCGAGATGACTATAAGTCGAGTTTTAATCCCATCTTTAAATGTTCCTGTAGACCTGTTTTCTTTTTTTGTCATATAGCTATTTCAGGAAAATGGTTGTTACTCTATTTTCATCAGGTTCTTGCATGCCAACGTCATTCTTAGCCAGAAGATGAATTCGATTCAGTGATCTCAGGCTTTCGCGTTCAAGTTTAAGTAGGTGGTTCTCTCTAGACAATTCCTCACGTCTTTTGGCTAAATCTTGATATTCATAACCCAGTTTAATTTTCTTAATATTAGGCCAAACCAACGCCAAAGCCCCAAACATGAAAAGTATGGAGACCAAAAGTGCCATCCAGAAACCTTTAGAAGAAATATGTAACTGCTCTTTGGCAAAACTACGAACTTCATCAAACATATACTCTTTCAGCAACTCTTAGTTTTGCGCTGATCGATCTCGGGTTTTGATCAACCTCTTCTTTTGAAGGCAAAAGAGGCTTACGAGTTAAAATCCTTAAGGTTTGCTTCCTTCCGCAAACACACATAGGTAATTTGGGTGGACAAGAGCATCCTTTTTCCTCATCCCTAAAAAATGTTTTTACAATCCTGTCTTCCAGCGAGTGAAACGAAATTACCGCAACGCGAGCCGTTGAATGAAGGAGGCCCAGCATGTCGGCCAACGCATTTTTTAATTGCTCCAATTCATCATTGACGGCAATCCTTAGAGCCTGAAACGTTCTTGTTGCAGGATGAATCCGTGAATGTCGGGATGATGTCAACACTCGCGCCACAACCCGAGAAAGCTGTCCGGTAGTAGTAATGGGTCGTTCAGCCTGTTCTCTACGAATTGCGCGGACGACTCGTTTTGAGTAACGTTCTTCGCCAAAATTTTTAATAACCGATGCTAGTTCTATATCAGAAAGCTTTTTCAGAAGGTCTGCCGCTGAAGTTTTTTGAGAGAAATCCATTCGCATATCGAGGGGTCCATCATTTTGAATGCTAAAGCCACGTCCAGGCGTGTCCAGTTGAGGTGAAGAGACTCCCAGATCCATAAAAACTCCAACTACGCGGGTAATTCCATTTTGAGCTGCAAGGCTCTTAAGATCTCCTAGGTTTCCATGGACTAGAGTTACCCTGTCGCGAAAAAGAGAAAGTCTTTCGCTGGCGCGCTCTATAGCGGAACTATCCCGATCGATCGCAAAAACTCGAATATCAGGTGCTGTATTTTTCAGGATGAACTCCGTATGACCTCCATCACCGAGGGTGCCATCCACAATTACTCCTTCCATATGAACATTCAGGTAATGAAGAACTTCTTTCCTCATTATTGATTTGTGGTATGTTGGCATAATGTTTTGGCTGCTCCACGGTTAACTAATGTATATGTGAGGCCCTCTATTCTTCCCCCTGTTTGGACCATTCTTCAGGGGACCAAACTTCAAAGGTTTTGGACATTCCTACCAAGACAGCTTCTTTATTTAGTCCTGCAATTTCTCTCTGATTAGCAGGGAGTAGTATTTTCCCAGACTTCATTTCGCACTCAGTGGCTCTGGAATAAAATTCGCGCAATCGGTTGCGATCGATCTTGTCGAAGGCATTTAGATCGCTTAGTTTAGCCTCGTTTTCAGACCATTCTTTCTGAGGGAAGACAACGAGATAGTGGTCCATAACGCACACCACCAGTTGCGGGCCAAACTGCTCTAGTGTATTGCGAAATTTCGCAGGCACATTGAAGCGGCCTTTATCGTCTAAACTGATGTTGTAAGTGCCTAGAAAGTTGTTATTCACTGTTTTCACCGGTGTTCAAAAGTTATGACATAAAAATACATTTTATGACACTTTCTTACATAATCCTAGCATAACGCGACAAACTGTCAACAGAAAAGGAATAATAAGAAACGAAAACCTTTGCTGGCCAAAAATGGCATAACTTTATATTTAAGCAGAGCTTGATAGATTGCGATTAAGAAGAGAAAAGAGTTTTCCTGGGGAAAATAGAAAGATAAGATTGTGATCTTGCTATCAAAAGAAACGACAAAAATGCTATTTTTCAAGAAGTATTAACTAACACAACGAAATAGGGCTAAAAACAATATTTATCGGGGTTAGTTCATTATATATATGTGAGCTACATAAATTTTCTAGAGTATTTTTTTATCCATTTCCTTTTCAATGGATTTGCTTTGACAAGGCCAAATTCTGGATGCTACTATAAAAAAAGCCTCAATAAATTAATTAGATTCTTTAACCAAAAGGGTATCGTTCGGTTATGAAGCAGAAAAAAATTAGATTTTTAGTGGGTAGTATGCTGATTGTTGGAGCCATTGCTTATCTGATAACTATGGGAATTAGTAATACCTCGCAATATTTTTTTACCGTTGATGAGTTGATGAGTCAAAAAACCTCGTATGCTGGTACTGGGATGAAAGTGAAAGGTAATGTGGTTAATGGCTCTATTCAAAGAGACGCAAGCGATTATTTAAATGTTAATTTTTCTATTGAGGAAAACGACGCCTCGCTAAAGGTAGCTTATCAAGGTGTAACACCAGATATGTTTATTGATGGGGGTGAGGTAGTTGTCGAGGGAACTTTGGGAAAAGATGGAATATTTCACGCCAACACTTTGTTGACTAGTTGTCCGTCAAAATATGAAGCGGAGAAAGAGGCTGGAATGATGCACCCGGGGAAATTCCCTAACGCTGATGAGTATCAGAAGCCAGGCCTCAATGAAGCAGAATTACCAAAAACAAACGATCTGACCTCCCTATAAAATTAAGTAACCCAGCCATCCAGCGCTAGTGCGGGATTAGAGGCGTATTCATAGAAATCATGAATGATATTGGTGAGTTTACATTACTGTTAGCCCTGGCAACAGCTCTATATGGTTGTATTGCCTATGTTATGTCAGCGCGAGGAAACCGTATAGACCTTTATTTGAGCGCGGACAAGACCCCTTTTATTGTGTGGGTATGCGTTACTATCTCTTCCATTTGTTTATGGAAGGCTTTTCTAACCGATGATTTCAGCCTTCAATATGTATGGGCATATTCCAACCGAGAGTTGGATACGTTTTATAAGGTTTCTTCATTCTGGGGAGGACAAAAAGGGTCACTTCTTTTTTGGACTCTACTTTTGAGCACCTACATGCTCGTAGTTTACTTTCAGAACCGAAATAAAAACCTCCGAGTAGTTCCCTATGCGATGGCAGTTATGCTGATCATCGTAGTTTTCTTTCTTTTCTTGATTAATTTTTCGACCAATCCTTTTGAACGAATTCCTCTGCCCCCTGAAGATGGGCGTGGTCTCAACCCACTCTTGCAAAACTATTGGATGGTGATTCATCCCCCAACCCTCTACTTAGGTTATGTGGGATTCACGGTTCCTTTTGCTTTCGCAGTGGCAGCCCTTATAAGTAAAGATCTAGATGACGGCTGGATTCGCATGACCCGAAAGTGGACTTTGATTTCTTGGTTTTTTCTGTGTATGGGTAATTTATTTGGGGCTTCTTGGGCTTATGTTGAGCTTGGTTGGGGTGGTTATTGGGCCTGGGATCCTGTTGAGAATGCAGCGTTTATGCCATTGCTCATTGCCACCGCTTTTTTGCATTCGGTTATGATTCAAGAAAAAAAGGACATGATGAAAGTCTGGAATATGTCTTTGATTCTTTTGACATTCGCGATGACAATTTTTGGGACTTTTATCACTCGCAGTGGCCTTATTCAATCAGTTCATACTTTTGATGAGGCGACTTTGGGGTACTATTTTTTAGCATTTCTTTTTGTAATTATTACTGCTTGTACGACGTTGATCATTGCGCGTCTACCTCTGCTTAAGAGCACAAACGAGCTAGACTCTTTTTTTTCCAGGGAGAGTAGCTTTTTATTTAATAACTTGCTTTTACTTGGGATAGCTTTTGCGACGTTCTGGGGAACTATCTTTCCGATTATTTCAGAAGCTGTGCGAGATGTAAAAATTACCGTCGGACCGCCATTTTATAATCAGGTTAACGTCCCCATAGGTTTAGCTCTTTTGGCGCTCATTGGCATTGGGCCTGTTATAGCGTGGCGTCGAGCCACACTTTCAAACTTGAAGAAAAACTTTTTTAAGCCTATCTTAGCTAGCCTAATAGTGGCAATTGTTTTATTCCCTTTTATTCCGTTAGGAAATCGAGCTGAAATTTACACCTATGTGACATTTGTGCTTTGTGCTTTTGTGGTGACCAGTATCTTTACTGAGTTTTACAAGGGAACTGTTTCAAGAATGGGTTTGCATGAAGAGTCTGTTGCTGGGGCTTTAACTGCAATGACCTGGCGTAATAAAAGACGTTATGGTGGTTACATTGTTCATATCGGTGTAGTGTTGATCTTTGCTGGTATTGCCGGGTCTCAGGCATATGGAACGCATACGGAAAAGCATCTGCAACTGGGTGAATCTTTTGAGATAAGAGGATATACGATTAAATATGAAAAGTTAGTTGCAATTGAAGCTACAAATATTAAGACTCGAATCATTGCTCAGCTTGCTGTAGAGCGTGATGGTAATCGTTACTGGACCGGACATCCTGAAAAAGAATTTTATAAGGGACAGAACCAGCCAGTCTCTGAAGTGGATGTCCTTTCGACCTGGAAGGAGGATTTATATATGATCCTTGCAGACTTCCAAGAAGATGAGTCGGCAACTATAAAGGTTTATGTGAACCCGATGGTAAGTTGGATGTGGACAGGCGGATGGATCATTGCTTTTGGAACCATGATATCTATGTGGCCAGACCGGCTGGAGCAGCGACGTCGCTTAGATAGGATACGTAAGCAGGAACAGTTGTTCCCATCTCCTGCTCAGGAGTAACTGATGCATACTAAAAAAATAATGACGATATTATTTATGTTTGTTTGGGTTTCAATGGGACTTGTGCCTGACGCAGGAGCTGGGGCTTTATTGGATGACCTTGAAAACCAGTTAATGTGCAAATGTGATGATAAGTGCGGTAAAGTTCTTATTAATTGTACCTGCTCCACTTCCGATAAAACCCGCGCGAAATTTTCAAAAATGCTTGAATCAGGCATTACAGTAGAACAAATTGTGAAAATGCAGGTCGATAAATATGGTGAAACTGTATTGTCTGCTCCTACCAAATTTGGATTTAATCTCACAGCTTGGATGACTCCTTTTTTAGCTTTAGTTGCTGGAGGGTTTGGGGTTCGTAAAGTTCTTCTAGCCTGGGTAGGGAAAAAAGGTAATATTGATTCTATCGAGGCACCTGTTGCCGAATCAAAAATTTCAGAAAAATATTCCAAACGTTTAAAAGACGAGCTAGATGGGATTGAGTTATAGAAATGGGATTCAGCCACTTCTTAGAGTTGATCCTAATAGTTGCAATACTGCTTATCGTAGGTGTGCCTCTCTTTGGTAAATTGAAATTTCAAAGATTAGTCGAACCAGTTGACCCTACTATTGAAGAATATAAACATCTTCTAGTTCGTAAAGAAGAAACACTAATTTCCATTAAAGAACTGGAATTCGATTTTAATACAGAAAAGATTTCAGAGCCTGACTATAAAGAACTTCTAAATAGGCTTGAAACCGAAGCGACGGGAATTCTCGAGCATCTGGACCAGTTGGAACAGAGACGTAAAAAAAAACAAGCCTAAAAAATCCCATTAAACCTGATGCGATTGTTGGGTCCTATTAAGAATGATAGATATCCCGAAACCCGACTCCTCTTATTCTGCTATTGAAGTTCGCCAGCTATGTAAAGAATTTGGGGGTTTGAAAGCTGTTGATGGAATAAGCTTTGAACTGAAGCGTGGTGAATTTTTATCTGTATTTGGTCCAAATGGTGCTGGGAAGACAACATTAATCAAAGTCCTTACGGGGTTGACTCGGCCATCATCAGGTATAGCTAAGGTTGCCGGTTATCAGGTTGAAGATGGGATACCAGAGATGCGGCGTCAGATAGGTGTTATTTCTCACTCGCCTGCTTTATATGCAGACCTTACTCCCATGGAAAACCTGGTGTTTTTTGGCAAGATGTATGGGTTGGATCACCCTCAGGACTCAGCACTGGCAGTTCTTGAAGATGTAGGGCTAGCGTTTCGCAGAAATGATCGGGTGAGAACATTTTCCAGGGGTATGTTGCAAAGGCTATCCATTGCCCGAGCAATACTGCACAATCCTTCTATATTATTTCTGGACGAACCTTTTACTGGTTTGGACATACATGCTTCGAACATACTCAAGGAGCACCTTCAAACCTTACATAATAATAAAAGAACCATATTGATGACCACGCATGATATTTCCTGCGGATTGGAAATGTGCGACAAAGTAGCCGTGCAGGTAATGGGCAAGTTTGCTTTTTTAAAAGATATTAAAGATGTTGATAAAGAAAACTTTGAGGCGCTATATTTTGATATGGTACGAAATAATCAATTCACCATGGCTATTCGCTCACACTGATACCAAGTCAAATTCATGAACATTTTTGTTAGTCAAATCATGGCGATTGTCTGGAAAGATTTCGTGACTGAGTTTAAGACACGGGAACTGTTTAGCGCTATGTTTATTTTTGCATTGCTGGTAATTCTTATATTTATTTTTTCTGTGAACCTGAGTATTGTCAAAGCCAGTGAGGTAGGGCCTGGGATTTTATGGGTAGCATTTTTATTTTCTGGGACCCTCGGGTTGAACCGTTCTTTTGTGCTTGAAAAAGAAAATGGGTGCCTCATGGGATTGATTTTGGCGCCTGCAGATCGAACGACAATTTACTTCGGTAAACTAATCAGTAATTTTGTTTTCCTGACTGCTATGGAACTGTTTATTTTGCCATTGTTTATGGTTTTTTTTAACATTGACCTTTTAGAGCATCTACTTCCACTTTTACTTGTTATATTTCTTGGTACACTAGGGTTCTGTACATTGGGAACCCTTTTGTCTTCATTGTCCTCAAACCTTAAAACCCGGGAAATCATGTTGCCTATTTTGCTCTATCCCCTTTTGGTGCCAATTGTGATCGGAGTAGTGCGGATGACAGGACAAATTCTGGCTGGTGAGCCTTTATCAGGAATGATGAACTGGATTGGTTTGACGGCTTCTTTCGATATCATTTATATAGGTGTCTCCATTATGACGATCGATCATATTCTTGAGGAGTGACGGAATGGATAATCTAGGATTTTTATTTGCGGCTAATGTTTTTGTTTGGTGTGGAATTATTTATTATGTTTACACGCTCAAGCAACGTAACCGTGCTCTTGAAAAAGACTTAGACTTGCTGAAAGAAACTTTGAGTAAGGAAGGATGATGATGCGTCCTGATGGAACTGAAGAAAAAAATGAGGAAGGTAATACTCTGGTGTGGTTGACTGGCATTGCACTGCTGATGCAGATGATTAGTATCTTTATCTATGTCCCCACCGAACGAACCGAAGGGGTGATTCAACGAATTATGTATTTTCATGTACCTTGTGCATGGCTTTCATTTTTTGCTTTTTTTGTGGTTTTCATATGCTCCATTCTTTTTCTTTGGAAGAAGGATCGAGAGTGGGATATTTATGCCCATGCCTCAGCAGGGATAGGGGTAGTTTTTTGTTCTTTGGTGTTGATCACGGGTCCGATTTGGGCACGTCCAATATGGGGTGCTTGGTGGGTTTGGGATGCACGCCTTACCTCGACTCTTATACTCTGGCTTATTTATGTAGCCTATCTGATGCTTCGTGCACAAAGTGATTCTGGCTCAATGAGAGCTCGTTATGCCGCTGTATTAGGTATTGTTGGGTTTCTAAATATTCCCTTTATCCATTTTTCAGTACTTTGGTGGCGAACATTCCACCCTCAACCAAAGGTTATAACCAATGAGGGTATTGGTAAGGGAATGGATCCCAGCATGCTGGCTACACTCGGATTATCTCTATTTGCTTTCACGCTACTTTATTTTTTATTGATGGGTGAGCGAGTGCGACAGGAAAAACTAAAAGATGAAATTGACCACCTTAAAAGGAAAAATTTTTATTCTTCCTAAGGACAGACTTCTAGGACTGCTAATTGTTATTGCCTTAACTCTTCTTGTACTTCGTAATCAGAAACCTGGCTTGGAGAATTCTCAACCAGAGATTAACGAGTTTAAATCGCAAGAAGGCTATCTGGCACCTCGGTTTACTTTAAGAAATCTTAAGGGGAATTTAGAGGGACTTGACGATCACCTAGGAAAAGTGATTATTGTTAATTTTTGGGCAACCTGGTGTACTCCCTGCGTTAAGGAAATGCCGAGCTTTGAAAATCTATACCGACGTTTTCGTTCGAAAGGGTTGACTATTCTCGCAGTCAGCCTGGACAAAAGTTCTTCCTCCAAAGTTCAAGAGTTTGCCGATAAGTACAAATTATCATTTCCAGTTTTGTTGGATACTGATGGAGTTGCGGAAAAACTCTATCCTTCTTTCACCATTCCATTTACCTATGTGGTTGACAAGCAGGGCAGAGTCGTTGCCCGAGTCGATGGTGGAAAAAATTGGGAATCACTTGAGACGTTCGAGGCGGTGGAACACCTTTTAAAACAATAAACACTAAGGAAAGTATTTAATGATAAACGAAGATAATGCTGAGTCTGCCAATGCAAACTTTTATGAAGCCTTTAATAAAAGAGATATAGAGCTGATGAAAAAGGTGTGGGCGAGTGATGCAACTGCAACCTGTGTTCATCCAGGATGGCCTCCTCTTAAAGGGTTTGAGTCTATTCTTAATAGCTGGGCAGGTATATTTGAAAATTCGGGAAATATGGAGGTTCAGATTGCTGATGTACGAGTTCTAGTTTCCGGTGACCTGGCTTGGGTCTCTTGTATCGAAAAACTTTATACTATCGCAGAAAGTGGGGTGCTAGCTTCTCAAGTTTTTTCCACTAACCTGTTTTGCCGTGAGAACGATTTATGGAAGATGGTTATGCATCACGCTTCGCCTGTCCCCGATATTCGCAAAACAGACGATAGTTCCAAGAATTAATTATATCCTCGATAATTTATTGTTTAAAAAAACAAGCGACATGATGATTAGGAGCGCTTTCTTGAAGATTAGGTATTTCTTCTTCACATCTTTTTTCCTTAATAGGGCAACGGCTTTGAAAAGCACAGCCTGTTTGGAGGCTGGCAGGAGAGGAGATGTCACCCTTGATAGGTATTCTTTGTTTGATCTTCCCTGAATCCAGTTTGGGGATAGCGTTTAGCAAGGCTAAAGTGTATGGATGCTTTGGTGATTTATAAATTTGTTCACTACTAGCAATTTCAACGATTTTCCCAAGATACATCACTGCGACTCTATCACAGAAGTATTCCACCACAGCCATATCATGAGAGATGAATAGGTATGAAATATCCAGCTCTTCTTTCAGGTCCAGCAATAAGTTGATGATCTGAGCTTGTATGGAAACATCCAAAGCTGCTACAGGCTCATCCGCTACCACGAACTTTGGGTTCAAGGCGATTGCTCTAGCGATACCCACCCGCTGAAGTTGACCTCCGCTCAACTCATGGGGGTACTTTTTAAAGTGCTCGGAGGTCAGTCCCACACGTTCTAAAAGTTGAAGGGCTTTTTCGGCATTTTCTTTCTTGTCTCGACAATTATGAATTTCAAAAGGTTCCTGAAGAATATTTCCGATGCTCCTTGCCGGGTTGACAGAAGAATAAGGATCCTGAAAGATAATTTGCATTTCTTTTCGAATATTTCTCATTGTTATATTTTTAAGATCAAATAGGTTTGTGCCAAAAAAACTTACTTGTCCTGAAGTAGGTTCGATCAAGCGTAGTAAAGTTTTGGCCACTGTAGATTTTCCACACCCACTCTCTCCTACCAACCCCAATGTTTCTCCTTTACTTATGGTGAATGAAATACCATCTACTGCGCGAACTGATTCAACTTGCATTTCGAGAATATTTTTTGTTGGTAGAAAATATTTCTTGAGGTCTACAACTTCTAACAATGGTATTTCTTTTTTTATGTTCATAACGACCCTGGTTCTAAATGACAACTCCATTGCCTCTGTCCTTCTGCCTCACGTAATTGAGGTTTTTGAGTTTTACATTTTTCAATGGCCCAGGTGCAACGAGGATGAAATGAACAACCTGAAGGACGTTGTTCTAGGCTCGGAACATTGCCTGAAATTTCATCTAATCGTGCACCTAATTTTTTTAGAGCCCCTAGTTTGGGAACAGATGCGATAAGACCCTTTGTGTAGGGGTGAAGAGGGTTGTCAAGGAGGGCACGAGCAGGACCTGACTCAACGATTTCCCCGGCATACATTATTAAAACTCTTTGAGCGATTTCCGCTACTACTCCAAGATCATGAGTAATGATGAGGATAGACATTCCATTTTCTTTTTTTAAACTTTCCAGAAGCTCTAGAATCTGAGCTTGAGTCAGGACATCTAGCGCGGTAGTAGGTTCATCAGCAATAAGAAGTCTGGGAGAGCAGGCTAGGGACATTGCAATCATGACGCGTTGTCGCATTCCTCCACTCAGCTGATGGGGGTAGTATTTTAGTTTTTCTTTCGGCGAGGGAATCTCCACCCGGCTTAATAGATCTACTGATTTTTGTAGGGCTTCTTTCCGTTTCAGATCTGTGTGGCGAAGGAATGTTTCAACCATTTGCTCCCCAATCGACAAGACTGGGTTGAGAGCGGTCATTGGATCTTGAAAGATCATTGAAATAGAGTGGCCGCGTATGTCTCGTAGATCTTTTGCATTGAGAGATAAGAGGTTCTGACCGGATAAAAGGATTTTCCCGCTCGAAATTTCAGCCGGTGGCTCTGGTAAAAGGCGAAGAATAGACAGGGCACTTACTGTCTTGCCACAACCTGACTCACCTACTAGAGCCAGAGTTTCCCCTTTGTTTAATTTAAAACTTATTCTATTTACGGCCGTCAGCTTTCCTTTAGGTGTAGAAAAAGAAATTTTTAGGTTTTGAATATCTAGTTCCGGTAATGGCATCTTTACTTTCTTAATAAACAGTTAAAAAGTCTGATTTTGCATAAACTTAGTTTTTAAACTCACAAGTTATAATAAATCATTTGTACATTTAATAGCTATTTTAGAGAGTTTTAATTGCTTCTAGGTGATAAGTAAATGAAGGTTATTAATGGGGAGTTTTTTATGTAAATGACTTGTGAAATATTCGGGCGTAATTGATATTGAATCAAAAGAAAAGAAGTGAACTACGGACGAGCTTGTCAGAACGAAATGAAAAAAGGCGGCCTACTGGCCACCTTTTCTAATGAGTAGGTTTTCTGAAGTATTATTTGGACTTGGCAAGACATTCTTTTTCAAGCTCAGCACTAACGATATTGTTGCATTTTTTTGGGTCACCAAGAACGACAGAGTAGCAATATGTCTGGCTATCCCGGTTTAGAATTAGGGTGCAGTAATAGTTGCTATGATCTTTATGTTTGTAACGACTTTCAGGGTCTTTGATGGGGGTTAGTGCTAGGCAAAGGTTTCGCTGATCTTCTTTAGAAAGCTTTCCCGTTGGTTTTGCTGCGGAAGAGAACAAACCTGTTCTCGACATAGAGTCGGTAGGCCCTTTTCCATCAATAACTGTCACCGGGGCTACTCCGGGGCGTCCTTTCCGAACCTCCTTGGTGATTTCATCGCAAGCCTTTGTATTGGCAACTTCCGTCGCCATGGAGAGTGGTGCGCTCATAAAAAATGCTAACGACACTACAATCCATCCCGCAGCCTTTTTCATCCACATATTATTCTTCCTCCTAATTACCTATATTTTTTATGATATATGAAAAAAAATATGACTCAATACTTTTTTAGGATACCCTATTTCTTGAGGAAAAACCAAGTATTGTGTGTAAGCTATTGAATATATAAAGACTTTTGAAGTATTTCATTGCTGTGAGTAGTAATGACCTGATAAGTAGCTCATTGCTATCTTAAAAATGATAGCAATGAGTTGCACTTTTGAAGATAAATCAGTTTTTTTTATTTTTAAAGTCTTTGATCTGTTGCCTATACTTAGAGGCCGTAGAAATATGTTAAAGTCAGAACTCATATGAAAATCCGGTTGAATTAGACAGGTAACTTTATGAAATCATGGACAAAGTCAGAAATAAGAAAATATCTTGGCTTACTCTTAGTAGTTGGAGGGCTAGCCTATACCTATCATTCCCATATTACTGGTTGTCCCCGCCATGTCATTTTTGCGGGTTGGGCACTAGGGCCACCGGTTTGGTTCATACTGGAGTACGGCCTTTTTTTTGATGAAGAAAATGAGGATATAGTTACATTTAGACATTATCAAGGACTGTGTAGAAACCTCTGGCTGGGATTTATGGCATATTTAGCGGCATTTTATCTGGGTCGATGGAGTTGAATTAATCTGCGATTATACTTTCCGGTATGTGTTTATAGTAATCTGTCGAGTTAACCCAACAATGAATTTAAAAACCTTGTAGTCATTCGAATAAATCTTTGGAACTGTAAATGCGAATTTTAAGTTGGAATGTAAATGGTGTGCGTGCCGTTGTTAAAAAAGGTTTTTTCGACTGGCTGGAGCTTGAAACGCCAGATGTGTTGTGCCTACAGGAAATTAAGGCAAGAACTGAAGACCTAGAGGAGTCCATACTAAAACCAGCTGGCTATCATGCAGTATGGAACCCAGCCGTGCGCAAGGGCTATAGCGGTGTTGCTATTTTCACGAAAAAGAAACCGAAAGATACTCATAAGGGCATAGGGGTTGAGAGGTTTGATATTGAAGGACGCGTAATTAGAGTAGAGTTCGAAGATTTCGATCTTTTAAATGTATATTTCCCAAATGGCACCAGCGGTTCAGAAAGATTGCTTTATAAAATGGAATTTTATGAAGCATTTCTGGATTATTGTGAGCAATTGCGTGCAGAAGGAAAAGAATTAGTTATTACTGGAGATGTGAATACTGCCCACAAGGCCATTGACTTGAAAAATGCAAAAGCTAATGAAAAAAACTCAGGCTTTTTGCCGGAAGAGAGGGCTTGGGTTGATAAACTTATTTCATATGGATATGTAGATAGCTTCAGAACTTTTCATTCTGAGCCGGATCATTATACTTGGTGGAGCTATCGGTTTAACGTGCGAGCTAAAAATGTAGGGTGGCGCATTGATTATTTTTTTGTCACTGAAAAACTCATGGCAAAAGTTAAAGACTCTTTCATTCAGTCTGATGTCATGGGTTCCGACCATTGCCCTATAGGTCTTGATATTAAGGCTAAATAATTAGTATGCCTTAGATCGTTTTTGGATTGCAGTTTATCTAATAAACTGTCACCCTAAAAAAATAAGTTTTCTCAATTAAGCATCATAATAAAAAAATATTTTGAATTGGAGTGGGAATTTTATGGGATTTGAGCTCAACAAAAGCTATAGCGGATTTAGATTGACGCAAAAGAAGGAAATTGATGAACTAAAATCTCTTGGTCTTTTTTTTGAACACGAGGCCACCAAAGCTGAATTGATGGTTCTTGAAAACGATGATGATAATAAGGTGTTTAGTGCAACGTTCCGGACTCCACCCGAAGACGATACAGGGATAGCTCACATCTTAGAACACAGTGTTTTGTGTGGTTCTAGAAACTTCCCAGTCAAAGAACCTTTTGTCGAATTGATGAAAGGAAGTTTGCAGACCTTTCTTAATGCTATGACTTTTCCAGATAAGACTATGTACCCAGTTGCCAGTAGAAACCAGAAAGATTTTTTCAATCTAATGCATGTTTATCTGGATGCGGTTTTTTATCCCAATATATCTGAAGAAACTTTCAAGCAGGAAGGTTGGCATTATGAGTTAAACAGTCCGAAAGATAAAATTGTCTATAAAGGCGTGGTGCTTAATGAAATGAAGGGTGAGTTTTCGAATCCGGAAAGTAGTATCGACCGCCAGCTGGCTCATTCACTTTTTCCTTCTACAGCATATGGATTTGAGTCAGGAGGCGACCCGAAGAGAATTCCCGAACTTACATACCAAAAATTTAAGGAATTTCACCGAAAGCATTATCATCCTTCGAATAGTAGACTGTTCTTGTACGGAGATGGGGACACCCAAAGTTATCTTGATTTTTTACAGGAAAAATATTTACAGGATTTTGAAGGCATTGATATCAAAACTTCTATTGCTTATCAGAGGTCTTTTAGGAAGCCGAAAAGAAAGCCTATGTCCTATCCAGTTTCAAGCGATGAATCGCTGGACAAAAAAACCTACGTTCTTCTTGGATATAAACTGGATAAGGCTGTTAATCATGAGCATTGCCTTGGGTTCAGCATATTGAGTCATCTTCTTCTGGGCTCTTCAGCATCCCCTTTAAGAAAAGCTCTTATCACCTCTGAGTTAGGTAGCGAAGTTATTGGTGGAGGATTCGATGATAATAGAGCTGATACTATATTTGCCGTAGGGCTAAAAGGAACAGAGCCTGAGCATGAAAATAAAATTCTTACGCTCATAGATTCAACTCTTTGTGAACTGGCCGATAATGGCATAGAGAAAGATATGATTCTTTCTGCAGTCAATTCGATAGACTTTAGACTTCGCGAGGCAAATTTTGGTGGGTTCCCCAAAGGCATTGTTTATAACATTCAGGCTTTGGGTTCTTGGCTTTATGATAAAGATCCTTTCACCCATCTAAGTTTTGAGAAGGTACTACTGAAAATCAAAAAACAAATGTATACGGGGTATTTTGAGGATTTGATCCGTCGTTACCTGATTAAAAATAATCACCGTAGTATTCTGGTTGCTACGCCTAAACAGGGGTTGGGAAAGAAATGGGAGGCTCAGGAAAGAAAAATTTTAAAGTCGGTTAAAGATGCTCTTGATTCGGAACAAATGGATGCTCTGATCAAAGAAACACAAAAACTGCAGGAACGTCAATTGGCTTCTGACTCCCCAGAGGCACTTGCCAAACTCCCTTCTCTCGAGATTAATGATGTCCCTAAAGAGATTGAGAAGTATCCTCTAGAAATAAAAAGACAAGGCGACTCAAAGATACTATTCCATGACTTGTTCACCAATGATATCGCATATATCCAAATAGGATTCAGTACTCACTCGGTGCCTAATCAAATGATTCCTTATATTCCTTTACTGGCAACTCTGATAATGGGGATGGGAACTCATAAGCATAGCTACATAGAAATCTCGAAGTTGATGGGTATGCATACTGGTGGAATTCGTAATTCACATTTCTCTTCCGCTACTGTCGAGAACCGCCAGCAGGTTCTCTCATATGTTTTTTTCAACGGAAAAGCGTTAATGGAGAAAGTCGACAACTTGTTTGATCTTTTTGATGAATTGTTTGGCGAGTATAGCTTTGATGATACTAAACGGCTAGTTGAAATCATTCGTAGCTCTAAGGCTGATATGGAAGATTCGATTGTCCCGCATGGCAATCATTATGTTTCGGCTAGACTTCAGTCTTATCAGTCACGACTTGGGAAGTTTGATGAGCTTACAGACGGCATCACGTATTATCGATTTTTGGAGCAACTACTCGAGAGTGTGGAGAAAAACCCTGCTGAGGTTGCTGATCAGTTTCGACAAGTAGCTGAAAGAGTCTTTACTCGTAAGAATGTTCTATTTAATGTGACCTCTGGTAAAAAGGATTATCCAACTATAGAAAAAAGAATTTCCGGAACAGTGAAAGTTCTTTCGGATAAAGCATGGCCGGTTGAGGAATGGGATCTGAAAACCATACCTCTTAACGAGGGCTTTTTGACTGCCAGTAATATTCAGCATGTTGGTAAAGGAGCCAACCTTTATGATTTCGGCTTTAAATATTCCGGCCAATTTGAGATTCTTAAAGCACTTCTTAGAACTGGATTTTTATGGGATAAGGTTCGTGTTCATGGTGGCGCCTATGGAAGTAGCAACTCGTTTAACTTTTTTACGGGGGATTATAGTTTGGTTTCCTATAGAGACCCCAACCTCCCTGAGACGCTGGCGGTCTATGATGAAATTGCAGATTTCTTGAGTAACCTGGAACTGTCATCTGAAGAATTGACTAAAATCATCATCGGCTGTGTTGGGAAAATGGATCCACCTTTAACCTCCGATCGCAAAGGCTCTGCCTCCATGATTGATCACCTTACAGGGCGCACCCACGAGTTGAGGCAAAAATTTCGTGAGGAACTGCTATCCACTCGACTGGAAGATTTAAAGGGTTACGCTACCTTATTTAAAAAAATCAGGGATAGTGGCAATGTATGTGCCTTGGGTAATGAAGATAAGCTTAAAAAATCTAAGTCAGTATTTGGTCAGCTGGTCAAAGTTTTTAACTAACTACTAACGGTAAGGGTGTCGAGCAAGAGAAAGGACAAGCTAGAACCAGTTACCTTGGTTTATTTATTGGGATTCCTTTTATTTTGTTAAAGTTAGTTGCTGCGACTATGTGGAGCGTTTCAAAAAACATCAGATGCTGGAAGGTCTAAGTTCAAGTCGAATACTCAGTTATAGAGACTTGGCAATTTTAAAGGCCTTGTTCATTTTAGGGAGTTGTGTGAGTTCAGGAACCACTTCGAGGTGCCGAATGACTCCTTCCCGGTCTAATACTATGATGGCTCGTGTCAGCAAGCGGCTCTCCTCGATCAATAGCCCGGTCGATTGACCAAACTCAGCACCCCGATAATCAGACAAGAACAAAACATTGCGAATTTTTGCATTTCTCGCGAAGCGTTTTTGTGCGAAAGGAAGGTCCCGGCTTATTGTTACCAAGGTCACGAATTGATCAAGCCCTTTGTTCTCTTCACTAAGAATATGAGTCTGTTTTTCGCAGGTAGGCGTGTCTATAGAGGGTACAATACTAAGTATTGTCACCTTTCCTTTAAGTGATTTTAAGCTAACCATTTTCAATTCTAAGTCAGGGAGGTAGACAGTTGGTATTGTTTTCCCCACCTGTATTAATTCTCCTGTCAGAGTAAGGGGTTTCCCTCTTAGAGTGATATTTTGTTGGCCCCAACTTAACCCTGTAAAGACGAAAACTCCGAATATGGCTACTAATGATTTCTGAAGCATGAATTTATCTATCCATTTCAATTTTTTTAAAACTCAACAACAGTAACGCCATCGCCGCCTTCGTGGCGTGACCCTGGTGTGAATTGTTTGCATAGTCCAGCTTTTTCCAAATAGTTGCGGACTAGAGTTTTTATAGTTCCCATACCATGACCATGTATAATAAGTACTCTTTGTGCTTTGCGAACAATGGCTTTACTGAGAAAATCCTCCATTAAGGCTTCTGCATCTTCCGAATTCATACCTCTCAAGTCACAGGATGATGAATCACCGGTTACAGAGTCAGTATGAACATTCATCGAAAATTTATTTTCCTTCTTTTTTCCTTTTCTTCT
>MDSW01131213.1_pt1 | contig 19097 bp, 16 predicted proteins | sample 811171 | NCBI WGS metagenome assembly MDSW01 (sample SAMN05326641, study PRJNA326480) | marine metagenome | isolation source: seawater | place: Atlantic Ocean: North West | collected 2012 | reverse complement strand
GCGCCGCACACGTTGCCCTCCGGCTCCTTGCGCCCGTGTGCCTCGAACTGCGGGTTCTCCGCCGAGAAGGCCGGGCAGGCTGCGCCGCGCTTGAGGTTGGGCGGGCCGAGCGCAACGGTCGATGCGTCGCACGCCGACGCACCCGCTGCGGCAAGGCCGGTTCCTGCTCGCCTCCTTCGCGGTCGTCGCCTTCGGCGTCGTCCTCCTCGCGACGGAGGGCGACCGTCGCGCGAGTCGTGGTCAGTCCGCCGCCGCCGCCGCCGCCGCCTCGTCCTCCGCGGTCGCGGACGCGGTCGGCTCGCAGTCCGCGCACTCCTCGTCCACCATCGCTCGACGCCTCCTCGGCGGCGACGCCGCGCCCGCGGCGAGCCCGCCGCCGCCGCCGCCGCCGCTCACCGCGCGAGAGGCTCTACGACAGAGCCTCGCGAACTACCTCCTCGAGCAGTTCGCGCCGAGCGCGCCGTCGGGCCTCGCCGCGCTGTCGACGTGGTGGACGGCCGCGCAGTCCGCGATACGCGACGCGCGCGGCGGCGGCGACGGCGGCGGCGACGGCGTCGGCGTCGCGCTCGGCGGCCTCGACGCGCCGCCGTTCGTCCTCGAGAGTAAGAGCGCGGCGTTCACCGCGAAGCTATTGGACGCGGCGGCCGCGCTCGAGCCGTCGTTGGACGCGACCAGAGACGTCATCCCGACCTCCGCGCAGGCGCGTCGAGTCGTCGTTTTGTCTCCGCGTAGTCGCGACGCGACGCGTCGCTCGTCGTTCCCGTTCATCGTTCCCTCGTTCAACACGTAACGCCGTTCGACTGACCGTTACTGTATCATCATCATCGAATCGCGTCGTTCGCAGACGGCGTTGTGCGACGGCGACTTTCTGCGCGGCGTCGACGGCGGCGGGTACGACTCGACCGAAGTCGACGCCGCGTACGCCGCGGCGTGGAACGCCACCGCATCCCCCGGTGGCCTCCACCGCGACGGAGCCATTCCCGCCGGGTGCCTCGTCGGCTGCGTCGTCGGCGACGGCGTCTTAGAGACGATCGCGCGCGCGTACGGGTTCACGCGAACGTTTCGCACGTCGTCGTGGGCGGGGAAATGTTTCGAAGACGCGCCGGCGGCGCAACCGGAGGGCGACTCGAACGTCCCGGACTTTTCGTCGACGTGGCAGCCCGGGAACGCGGTCACGAACCGCATCCGCGTCGACTACGGGTTCTTCATCAACCGCTTGTTTGGACTCACGGAGCCGCTGAACTTGTTCCCAGGCAAGGCGTACGAGGGCGCGTCGATTTTCGCGCCGAACGAGACATCGATCGTCGTGGACTACGCCGATCACGAACACGAGTTCGCGTCGTTTCGAGACGAGATTCGCGAGATTTACCCGGGTACGTACCTCGGGAAGATGTACGCGCTGCCGGGCACGAGCGTGTTGGGCGGCGTCCTCACCGTGCCGGAGGGCGAGCCGGTGTTCGCGATCAACTTCATCTTGTTCGGCGCGCCGGGAATGCGCGTCGTCGAGTTGGTCGGCGAAAACGCCGCGCCCGCGTGACGCTTCTCGCCTGTTCGATCTACGAGAACGATACCTCGCTACGCCGTGTGATATCAAGGCTACTTTGCGATTGAACGACGTGTTGTGATATACCTTAAATAAATGAATGATACTGTATGCCGTGACTACGTTCCCTCACCTCGCCTCGTCGCTCGCGCGTCGTCAATTCACGCGGCGACGACTTCTTCCCCGATCCCCGCGAATTCGAACAACGCGTCTCGCATCACCTCCGGCTGCTCCAAGTGCGCGACGTGCCCGCACTTCTCCACCCACAGCAACTTCGAGTTCGGAACCTCCTCCGCGAACCGCGTCGCGTACGCGGGGTCCAGAATCTTATCCTCGCGCCCCCACATCACGAGCGTCGGCTGGGTTATCGCGGACACGCGCTTCGCCACCTTGTACCCGTCGCTCTTCATGAACGACAACGTCGCGTCCGCCCACTGCGGCTGAAACGTGTGCAACTGCCCGACCCGCATCGCGTCCTCGGTCGCGAACGTCGCCTTGTCGCAGTACGCCATCTGGTTCGCGGTGTTCCGAAGGATTCGCGTCTTCAGCACGTTCACGCCCGCGAGCGCGATCGGTCGAGGCATCAGACCCATCGGCCCCAAGCCTTCGATGAACCCTTGCGCGTCCACGAGAACCAGACGCTCGACGCACTCCGGGTGCGCCGTCGCGAAGTCGATCGCGGCGGCGCCGCCTAACGACGCCCCGACGAGCGTTATAGGCCTCCCGATCTCTTGCTTCCAGAACGCGTGCAAGTGCGCGCGCTTCGCCTCCGGGGAGTAATCCCCGATCCCGCCGTCGTCGGCGTCGGTGAATCCCCACCCGAGGAGATCCAACGCCCACGTCTCCGCGCGTCGCTCGAGCAGCGGGAACAGCCGGCGGTACTCGAGGCAGCTGCTGTCGAAGCCGTGCAGGAGGACGAACGGCGCGTTGCCTTCTCCGCCCTCGGGCGCGGGCGCGCCGACGCACGACGTCATGATCGCGCGCGCGCCGCGGCCGGCGACGTCGGCGACCGGGACCTGTCGGCACCGCTTCGCCATCGCGACCGCGGCGGGCTCCTCCAGCGCGGTCACCTCGGGCGGGAAGAAGCTCGCGAAGTCGTCGCGCGAGGAGGCGGCGGCGGCGGCGACGCGCGTTGAGGAGGTCGCGGGGGCGCGCTTGGAGGCGACGCGCGCGCGGACGCCGCGAGCGGACGTCGGCGCGGTCGAGACGACGACGCGGGACGACGCGAGCGACGACATCGCGACGGACGAGCAGCGGCGTCCTCTGCACTACTGGATAAGAGCGCGAGGCGAGACGGATCGACCGATCGATCGACCGACCGCGGAGCGAACGGCGCGCGGCGGAGACGGACGACGCTCGAGAAGCGTCGACGGACGCGGATACGTTCGCGAGAGAGACGCGAGCGTGGGCGACCTTCCGGAAGGACGCGCGCGGTGTCGACTGCGCGCGCGGCGACGGGACGATCGCGGAAACTCGATCGATGACTGTGATGCGTGCCACTTGTCGTTCGTTCCAGCCAGGCAGTCAGGTCGTCGCGTTCTGTTTGGCAGTGCCAAAAGGCACAGCACCGCCGCGACGATTTCGTCGAGGGTTACGCGCGCGGAAGCTACGAAGGAAAGGGTGTCCACCGTCCACACCCCCCGCGGTCGTTCACCCGAACAACCCCTTGAACATCGCGGATATCCCGCCGCCGCTCGCGTCCTTCGAGCCCTTCTCCAGCGCCGCGAGCACCTCCGGTAACATCGCGTCGAACGCGTCCACGATTTTCGCGAAGCTCGGCCGCGACGTCGGGTCGCGCGCCACGCACTCCTGCGCCACCGCGGCGATCCCGGGACACGCTCTCGACGCCGCCGCTTTCAACTCCGGTCTCAGCTTCCCGTCCGCGACCGCGAACGCGATCTGCACCGGGGTTTGAAAGTACTCGCGGTACGGCGGCGCGCCGTTCACGAGCTCGACGAGCGTCGCGCCGAAGCTGTAGACGTCGGCTTTGGCGTCGTAACGCTCGTGTCGCACAACCTCGGGCGCCATGTACACGTACGTCCCGGTCTCGCCGGTCATGACGTCCTCGGAGGAGGGTTTCGGAGGAGGGCTGCTGCTGTTAGGGTTCGAGTTTAGGGTTTCTCTTGCCTCGGTGGCGTCCGCCTCGCCGCCCCGAATCTCGCGCGCGAGGCCAAAGTCCGCGAGGTACGCCGTCGCGTCGTCCGCGTCCGACGACATAAACAGATTCGACGGCTTCACGTCGCGGTGAATCAACCTCGGGGACGACTCCTCTAAGCATCGCAACGCGCGCGCGAGCTCGTGCGCGATGCGTAAACGCGCGGCCAGCGGCCGTTTCGTTCCGTTATCCACGCCCTTCGGGTACAGCCACTGCTTCAACGTGCCGCCGTGGCACAGCGTCGTGAGGATCCAACACCGGTCGGGCGGGTCGACGCGCGCGCCGTAAAACGGCAAGACGTTCGGATGCCGCGTCCGCGACTGCACGCGCACCTCGCGTAAGAACGTCGCCGCGCGGCCGGGCGAGGAGACGTCCACGATCTTGCACGCGACCGGGGCGCCGCGCCACATCGCGCGATGCGTGACGCCGCTGCTCCCGCGCCCGATTTCCGCGCCGAGGACGACGTCGTCGGGGCGCACGAGCCAGCCCCCGGATCGCGCGTCGGCGACGAGCGACGCCGCGCCGGCCCATCCGTCGCCGCTCGGCGCGTCGACGTCGTCGTCGATTTCGTCGTCGGCGCACAAATCGGCGTCGTCTCCAAAACCTCTTTCTCTCGCGGCGCGTCGCGCCGCGGTGAGCTTCTCCCCCAGCCGCGCCGCCTGCGCGCGCATCGCGTTCGCTTCCTCCGCGCTCGCCTCGAGCGCCTTGACCTTCGCGTCCATCTGCGAGATGATGTCGTTCGCCATCCCCAGCGCGGTCTCGAGGTCTTCTTCGCTCCGCGCCGCGCCCCCCGCGGGCGAGGAGGACGGCGCGTTCGTCGCGGTGGGCGACGGCGGCGCGCGCGGCGGCGCCATGGCGCGGCGACGCTGTGAGGACGACGACCGAGGAGGGTGCGGCTTTGGCCCTTTCGCGATTCGAACGACGACGAGATCAGATTCATCACTTCGACCGACAGAAACCACATTTTTCTCGCTGTTGCTGTGACAACCAGCCAGACAGCACAGCTCAACGACCGAAAAGCTCGGACGCCTCGACTCGGCGCGACGGTCCGCCTCCCGCGAGCCGCGACGTCGCCTCGCGAATCACCCTCAACTGTACATCGTACGGGGTCGACGTCGCGTCCCCGCGCGCGCGCGGCTAAAAACCGTCGAGTCACTCTCGCGCGCGCGTCGAACGCGTTTCCCCCCCTCGCTCGCCCTCCCCGCCCCCGCCGCCCCCGCCGCCGCCATGGTCGGCCCGATGACGATGACGAAGGTCCCCAAGACGAGGGCGGACTCCAAGTACAACGACCAGCCCGGGACGGGGCGCACGGGGATGTACCGCATCCCGCCGAACAACTACGACTTCTACACCGAGGACGAGAAGTGCGTCCGTCGCCTCCGCCTCCGCCCCGCCTCGCGCGCGACCCGTCCGCGGACGTCCTCCCCGCGGCGCGCATCGCGCGCTTCCGCCGCCGCGTCCGCCGCCCACGACGCGCGAGCGATCGTCGCGAGTCGCCGCCGCGTCGCCGCCGCGTCGCCGCGGGCGCGTCGAAGGGAACGTCGCGCCTCTTCGACTTCCTCCCCTCGTCGCGTCGACGTTGGTTTTTTTTTCTCAAGTCACTCTCGCTCGCGCCGCCGCCGCCGACTCCACCCTTCCCCAGGTACAAGCCCCAGCGCACGGCGGGCGGTGGGATCCTGTCCGAGTGGGAACCGATCTACCAACCGTCCACGGTCAAAGCGGACGCTGGCCGCCTCGACGCGTTCGGTAGGCTCGATCTGGACAAGATAAAGGAGAACCGCGACAGGTCGTTTTGCGAAAAGATGCGCGAAAAGTACCCCGAGTCGCGTGCGTCCCGCGCGCTGGTTCCCGTACGACCGCGTTCGCGCGGCGAACGCCGGTCCTCGAGGACTCGTCTTATATGGCGTTTCTCTCCTCCCGCCCCTTGCCTTCAGTATCGACACACCTCGACGCGTTTCAACTCCGCTTCTGACGCCTTTGAACTCCGCCCCGACGTCGCCTCGCGTGGACCCTCGACCGTCGTCAGCGGAGACGCCGCACATGAAAATCCTCGTGACGTCCGAGCTCCACAGAGACGAAGAGTACGGCGGCCCGTTCTGGCTGACGATCCCTTCCAAGGTTCGCGTGCACGAGCTGCGCATGATGATCGCGGAGCACTGCGGCGTGATGCCCGGCTTGCAGAGGCTCAAGTTCGCGGCGAAGGACTTCGACGACCCGGAGAGAAACCTCGAGCACATGGGCGTGAAGTACTGGCACGGGAAGTTCCCGGACTGGCCGATCGTCATGAAGCGGTTCTGACGCGCCGGCGGGTCGAGGGGCGGTTGGCGCCGGAGTTTCGTCTCGAGAGAGATATCCCAGACCACCGCGGAAAGTGATCCTGGCTGGGGGTGGTCGCGCGCGAGGCGAGCGCGGAAGACGCCCGCCGCGGACAGACTGTTTTTTTGCCGACGAACTGAAAAAAATCTCTGCTTCTTCCGAAACATCTCGCCAGCAACTTCTTCCCGCCACGTCACCGTCACACGTCCGCGCGCTTCGCTCGGTCCGTGCGATGTTCGCGGTCGGCGCGCTCGCCGCTCCCGCGCTGCGCGTCACCCGCGTCGCGAGGTCCTCCTCCGCGCCGCGGTTCAACTCCAGAGCCTCCCCGCTCGGCGTCCGCGCGGAGAGCCCCAACGCGTTCTGGGACCGCATGGTCGCGAGAGCGTCCGGATCCGCGAAGACGACCGAGACCGCGGTGTTCGCGCTCGGGTGATTCTGGGGCCCGGAGGCTCGCTTCGGCAAGCTTCCCGGGGTGGTCTCCACGCGGGTGGGGTACACCGGCGGCGACGCGCTCGCGCCGACGTACGGCAGCGTGTGCGGCGGCGACGGACACACGGAGGCGATCTCGATCGAGTTCGACCCGAACGTCGTGACGTACGACGAGCTCCTGGACCGGTTCTGGGAGGAGCACAACCCGTCGGGGTACAAGCCGAAGGCGCAGTACAAGTCCGCGATATGGCCGACGACGGACGCGCAGTTGGAGATGGCGCGCGCGAGCGTGGAGAAGATCAGGTCCAAGTACGGAGACGTGCACACGGACGTCGAGCCCGCGAAAGAATGGCACGACGCCGAGGTGAGCGCGTCCCGCCGTCGGTTCCGTCGTCTCTCCTTCTCCTCGCGCGTGTCATACCCTAATACCTAAACCCCTGAGCACGGCAACCCTCTCCACTCCATCGCGCGCGCGCAGGAGTACCACCAGAAGTACTTCGATAAGATGAAGGGCATCTTCTAACGAGTAGAAGAGGCGGCGGCGGCGACGACGCGAACGCGCCGCCGCCGACGCGTTTTGAGAAATAGACTCGGGAGAGACGCTCGCGAAGTGACGGCGGCGGGTTAAAACGGCGCTGACGAAACCTCAGCGCGACGCCCGCGGCTCGATGACACGCGACCGCTTCCCGAGATAAAACGCGCGGGGGGAGGGGCGACGACGACGACGACGAAGCGATGCGATGCGATACTGTACTATCATATCATATTTTGATGAAACAACGCAACGCGCGGTCGAACAAAAAGAATCGTCGCGTCGTCGCTCAGCCGACTGGCCGCAGCGGCAACCTCCTCACGGACGGCGCCGCGTCCTCCACGTCCCCCACCCCCTCTTCCCCCGCCATGTCGTCTGGGAACACCTTACTCTCCGGCCCGCGACCGTACCCGACGAAATCTATCGAATCCCCGCGCGCTTCCACGACGCACCACGGCCCTTTCCGTCCCGGCGTCGCGAGCATCGGCGACTCCATCACCACGTAATGCGTCCCGGCTTCGCTCGTGTGTAACCCGCCCTCGTGCTGGTGCCCGCTGACGACCGCGCTGACGTTCGCGGCGTACGCGTCGTCCTCGAGGACGGCGAGGACGGCGTCGTAGTTCCACAGCAGCGTCCGGCCGCTTCCTTTCGCGGTGGACGCGGGATGCACGAGGAGGTGCGAGAACACGACGACGCGCTCCTCCGAGGCTTTCGCGGCGATCAGTTCTTCTCTCAACCAGCGCAGTTGCGCCTCGCTCACGGCGCCGTTGAACGGGACCCACCGCGTGCCCAACCCCTCTAACCCTTGGAAGTACGGGAACGTCCCGCTCATGCGCTCGGTCTCGAACACGTCCGGGTTGTCCTCTACCCACCGCGCGCAGTTCGGGTTGTGCTCGCACAGCAGCTCCACCGCGGCTCTGTCCAAGCCCTCGCCTCTCCCGTTGCCGTACACGCTCACGTCGTACGCGTCCAGGACGATGACTTTCCACCCTCTCGCGGGGCGCATCGCGTAGTAGAACGAGCCCGTCTCCGGGTGCGCGCACCGCAGCGGCGTCGTCGCGTTCGTCCCTCGGACGCCGTCTCTGATGAGGGTCGACGGTCCACGCGCAGCGACGTCGGGGCGGAGTCGAAAGGCGTCAGTCGGGGATTGAGTCGAAAGGCGTCGAGAGGGCGTGTCGGGGATTGTGAGCGAGGGGAGGGCGGAAAGACGCGCGCGCCGGGAGAGAAAGTCCTGAAGGAATGAAGTTCACAACGCGAACGCGGTCGTATGGGGACCAGTGTGAGGAGAGAGAACGCGCCTGAGCTCGTCGCGCGTGAAGTTGTACAGCTCGTGGTTGCCCACGGTGAACACCCACTCCTTGCACGCGCTGTCGTCCAGCACGCGCATCACCTCGCCGAGGTGATCGTACGACACGCGCTTCGGCTTGAACGCGTCCGTCTCGAAGTCGAACGCGCACTGATGGTCGATGATGTCGCCGTTGTGAAGCACGAACGACAGGTCGTCGTAGCGGTTGAAGAACGCGATCGCGTCCGAGGCTACCGCGAGCGAGTTTCGGTACCGTCGCACCTGCGTGCCCGTGAAGTTGGTGCGATCGTCCGTGTCCGTGTACTGGATGTCCGCGAGCAGGCCGAAGCGGAAGTCCGGCGACGGCGACGGCGACGACGTCGCGGACGCGGACGCGGACGACGCGCGGCGACGATGACGATGATGAGAGTGCTGTGATTTGGATTTGGCAGGGGGCGTCCGCGTCCCGGAGGACATCGTCGCTCTTCCGCTTCGACTCGACGACGGCGACGACGACGCCGCGGGGGCCGCGCGTCTCCACGCGCGCGATGCCGCGCGCGTTACCGCCCCGGTGCGCGACGCGATCGGTCGGAGTAACATCCACGCGCGTGCGACGGCGCGCTCGGAGGTCTGAGGGAGGAACCGGACGCGCGGGACGACGGACGATGCCAGCGGGGATCGACGGCCAGGCGCGCGGCGCTGGTTTCCGCGGTCGGCGACGACCAGACCCGCCCGGCCGCGTCGGCACTCTCGGCGGCAGAACACGGCGCGCGATGACGGCGACGGCGACGGCCGCGCGACCCGGCGGCGTCCTCGCGCGACCCGTCGCGAGCGGCGCGACGCGCCGACGCGACGGATGGAGACGACGCGTCGGGCGCGTCGTCGCGGTCGCCGCGCGCGCCGACGTCCGCGCGCCCGTCCGCGCGACGCCACGTCGTGATGACGACAGCCTTCGTCGCGTCGTGGAACGCCGCGGCGCGCGCCGCGGCGCGCGCGTCGTCGTCCCGACCGCGACTATCACGACGCGGCGCCTCGCCTCGCCTCGCGTCGCGACGACCGCGTCGGCGTCTTCGTCGGACGCCGCGCTCATCGAGTCGCTCCTCACGGAGGAGTACGAGCCCGAGGGCGAGGCCGAGCGCGCGCAGATCCTCGACGCGCTCTCCCTGCCCGCCGCGATCGCGCGCGTCGCGAGACGGCGTCCGCGGAGCGTCGCGCTCGCGTTCGCCGCGATGCTCGCCGCATCCGCGGTCGTCCTCGCCGCGCCGATGTTCTCCTCTCGCATCATCGAGTGCTTCATCGGCGCGCGACCGGAGGCGCACTTCGCCCGGGCGCTCGCGACGCTCTGCTCGCTGTACCTCGGAGAGGCGGCGTTCACGTTCGTCTACGTGCGGTGCGCGTGCGCGCTCGGCGAAGAAGTCGTCGCGTCGTTGCGACGCGACCTCTTCCGCGCGCTTCTCACGCAGCGCGTGCGCTTTTTCGACGAACACAAGTCCGCGGAGCTCGCGGCGCTGTTATCCGTCGAGCTCGGGACCGTGCGGACGCTCGTCGTCGCCAACGCGAGCCGCGACCGCGGGTTTCGCGCGGCGTGCGAGTGCGTCGGCACGGTGGTCGTGTTGTTCGCCGTCGCGCCCAAACTCGCGCCCGTGCTCGCGTTCGCGGTGATGTCCTTCGCGATCGTGACCGCGAAGTTTAACCGCAAGACCGGCGCGCTGTTCGCGATGGACGCGAAAGCGCAGGGCGCGGTGAGCGCGTCCGCGGCGGCGACGCTGGGGAGCGTGCGAACGGTGCGGTCGTTCGGCGGCGAGGCGAAGGCGTTTCGCGCGTTCGGCGTCGACGCGGAACGCGCGCGGACGAGCGGCGTCGCGCTGTCCAAAGCGAGGGCGGCGCTCGAGTGCGCGAACCGCGGGTGCATCTACCTCTCGCTCGTCGTGTTGTACACCTTCGGCGGGTACCTCGTGAAGAGCGGGCAAGTCCCCGTCGGCGTGTACCTCGCCGCGGTCGGGTACACGTTCGGTTTAATATTCGCCACGCAAGGCGTCGTCAACACCGCCGCGGACGTGAAAGCCGCGAGCGCGGCGTTGGGGCGCGCGCGGGATCTCGTCACCGCGCGGACGCCGGACCCGTCGCTGTGCGAGCTGATCCCGACGCAGGCGCAGGCGGGAGAGGTGGGAGAAAAAAGGGTGGGAGGGGAGTCGAAAGGCGGCGGCGGCGGCGGCGGCGGCGAGTGGACGGCGAACGCGTCCTTCTCCGAGGAGGAGAAAGAGGCGAGATGGGAGACGTCGCGCGCGGGCGCCGCCGCCGCGCGCGCGGCCGCGCGCGGCGGCGACATCGTGCTCCGCGGCGTGACGTTCGCGTACCCGAGCCGGCCGGACCAAGACGTCCTGCGCGGCCTCGATTTGGTTCTCCCGCGCGGCAAGGTCACCGCCATCGTCGGCGCGTCCGGCGCGGGGAAGAGCACGATCGCGCAGCTTCTGTGCCGGTTCTACGACCCAGACGTCGGGTCTCTCTCCGTCGGCGGCGAACCGCTGGATCGCGCGGCGTTCAACCGCGCGCACTGGCTCGACGCGGTCGCGCTCGTGTCTCAGCAGCCGACGTTGTTCGCCGGGACCGTGCGCGAGAACATTCGGTACGGCAGAGACGGCGCGAGCGACGCCGACGTCGCGGCGGCGGCGGCGGCGGCGAACGCGCACGATTTCATCTCGGAACTTCCGGAAGGGTACGACGCGGACGTCGGCGAGGGAGGCGGCGCGCTGTCCGGGGGGCAGCGGCAGAGGATCGCGATCGCGCGCGCGATCCTGAAGGACGCGCCGGTGCTGCTGTTGGACGAGGCGACGTCCGCGTTGGACGCCGCGTCGGAGGTGCGTTTTATCTTACACTGGTCCCCATACGACCGCGTTGGCGTGGTGAACGCCGATCCTTAAGGACTTTTGCCGGCGTGTCTCTCCGACCACCCCACGCTTTCAATCCCCGCCCTCGATGCCTTTCAACTCCAACTGACGCCTTTCAACTCCACCCCGACGTTCGCTCGTATGGAACGACCCTGAGGCGGCGGTGCAGAGCGCGTTGACGCGTCTGATGCAGGGTCGGACGACGCTCGTGATCGCGCACCGGCTGAGCACGGTGCAAAACGCGGATCAGATCGCGGTCATGGATCGCGGGGAGGTGGTCGAGTGCGGGTCGCACGAGGAGCTGCTGAGGAGAGGGGGCGTCTACGCGGGGCTCACAAACTCGCAGCGGCTGTCGTTCGCTTGATTTTTTTACGCGGCTATTTATTCTCCGCGAAGGTACCGTACGCAGTAGCTAAGGGTACTACGCTGGAGGCATTCGTCGCGTTACTCGCCGCCTCGCGTCGTCGCGTCCGCGAGCGCCGCGCGCAGGCGTTCGATCTCCGCCGCCGCCGCCGCTTTCACGCGTTCTTGCGTTCGCACGAGCTCTATCCTCGCCTCGGCGCACCTCGCGAGCGCGTCGCGGTGAATCTCCTCGACGACCTCCAGCTGCGAGTACGACAGCGTGTCTATGCCGACGCCGCAGACGTGCGCGAGCGTCACCTCGAGCGCGGCGGCGGTGACGTGCGTGGACTCCAGACGGCGCGTCGCCTCCGCGATCCAGGACGGGTCGCGCGGCGGCGGCGACGTCGGCGTCGTCGGCGGCGGCGGAAGCGGCGTCTGTCCTCGGGACGACGTCTCCTTCGACCCCGCCATCGTCGCCCACGACGTCGCCGAGGAAGCCGGCGGCGCGGGAGACTGCGGCGCCGGTCGCGGCGGCGGCGCTTTCGCCGGTTTCGGCTTCGAAACCGCCGCCGGCTGCGGAACCGCCGAGCCCCCGCCGCCGCCGCCGCCGCCCTTCGCTTTGCGCTTGCTCACGACCTTCTCGAATCCGTCGTCGTCGTCGCCGTCGCCGCCGCCGCCGCCGCCCGTTCCCTCCTCGATTCCCGGAGACGATGGAGACGCCTCCGGAGTCGCGTTCGTCTCCATCGCCGCGAACGCCGCGGCCCACGCGTCGTTCACCGTCAACGCCGGTGACGCGTCGTCGTCGTCGCCGTCGCCGTCGCTGCCGTCGTCGTCGCTCTTCCCCGTCGAGACCCCCTCCTCGCCCCCGCCCGCGTCGGTCGCTCGCTTCGGCCCTCGCTTCTTCCCGCCGCCCTCTCGCTCGCTCTTCTTCTTCTTCTTCCCCGAGCCGCCGCCGCTCGAACCGCTCGAAGCCTCCGCCTTCGCGCGCGGCGCGTCGCCGCCTCCCTCGTCCCCGCGCCCGTCGGCCTCGCCCGCCAACAACGCCGCCGTCGCGTCGCGCCGCGCCTCCGTCCTCCTCCGCGTCTCTCTCTCGAGCGCGTCGCGACACCGCCTCCGCGCGTCCTCGCCGACGCCGTGCTGGTGCCACTCCGCGCTCGGGACGCGCCCGTCGCGGTCGCGCGCGAAGACGTCCGCGCCGCCCGTCTCTATCAACGCGTCGACGCACCGCCACGCGCCCGCCTCGACGGCGTAATGCAGCGCGCGTCTTCCGTGCGCGTCCTGCGCCTCGACGCTCGCCTTGGCGCGCAGGAGAATCTCCACGCAGAGCGCCTCGTTCGCGTGCGACGCGAACATCAACGGCGTGGACTTGCCCTTGTTCGTCGCGTCCGCGCTCGCGCCGGCGTTTAAGAGCGCCGCCGCGGCCGCGGTGCGTCCTCGCGCGCACGCGAACATGAGCGGCGTGTCGCCGTTCGCGTTTCGCGCGTTCACGCCCGCGCGCTCGCCGCCGCGAGCGGCGCCCGCGCACGACGACGCGAACGCGGGGAGGAGGATCTTGAGGACGTCGAGCTTCCCCTCCGCGGCGGCGAGGTGCAGCGCCGTGTTGTCCGTCCCCGGGGCGCGGACGTCGTCGACCGCGTCGCGAGTCTTATCGAGGAGGAGCTTGACGATGGTCGCGCTTCCGCCCTGGACCGCGGCGAGGAGCGGGTGCTTGCTCTTCGCGGCGGGAGGAGGGGTTCCCGTCGCGGGCGTCGCGCCGGGGGAGCCGCCGCCGTCGGGCGCCATCTCCGCGCGTCGCCGTCGGCGTCGCCGTCGCGTCCCGCCCCGCGCGGTCGTGAGTGGCGAGTGAATGCAAGCTGGCAGCAGGGTGACAACAACAATCTGTCGTCATTGACGATGACGCGGGGCGCCTACGCCGTCGACTTCGGCGATGGCGAGGCGGATAAGAGGTGGATCGAGAAGAAGAAGAAGATCGCCGCGGAGCGCCGCGCGAGGAAGCGGGACGAGCTCGAGCGCCTCGCCGCGCGCGTGCGATCCGTCGAGGCGGTCGCCGAGCGCGCGGCGACGAACGGCGACGAGCGCCTGTGCGGGCTCCTTCGACGCCTGCGCATGGCGCGCGGCGTCGCGAGCGGCGTAGTGGACGAGAGCGTGGACGGGAGGGTGAACGCCCCGGCGAGCTCTTCGTCGTCGTCGTCGTCGGAGGAGGAGGACGAAGAGAGCGAGGAGGCGGCGGCGGAGGAGGACGCGTCCGCGTCCGCGTCGGACGACTCGAACGACGACGACGCGTTCGAATTCGACGACGAACACGCGCGAAGACGACCGAGCCGCGGACGCCGAACGCCGCCGCGCGCGTCTCCCGTTCTCCGACGCCGCGAAGACGCGATCGTCGCGGAGATACGCGTCGAGCTCGCGGAGACGAAGCGCGAGCGCGACGCGATGCGGCGCGACCTCGAAGCGCTCAGAGCGCAAGTGACAGATCGCATCGATCGAAGCGCGCGCCCGGCGTCGGCGTCGTCGCCGTCGCAGCGTCCGTCGCCGTCGAGCCTCTCGCGCGTCAAGCAGCTCGCGTCCTTACGCTTGGAAGAGGCCGAGCGCGCCGCGACCGCGGCGACGGAGGTGGCCGCGGATCACAAGAGGGAGACCACCGAGGCGCGCGCGAGGCTTCGCGCGTGCGAGCGCGCGCGCGCGGCGGATCGCGTCGCCGCCGACGACGCGCTTCGGTCGACGCGCGCCGAGCTGAAGAAGTCGCAGAAGCGCGCGAGCGAGCTCGAGGACGAGCTGTACGCCGCGAAGGACGCGGCGCGCATTAAGCTCAAGCGTAAAGACGACGCGATTCGAGCGATCGAGAAGGACCTCGACGACGCGCTCGATCGATGCGGCAGAGCGGAGGCGTTGAATCGAGACTTGCGACGCGAGAGCGAGGCGCTGATGGTCGAGACGCGCGCGGCGAGCCGGAAGTGCGACGCGCAGGCGAAGGAGACGGAGGCGTCGAACGCTCGGCGAGAGAGCGCGGAGCACGAGCTCGCGCGGTTGAGGAAGTGGGCGGAGGCGCAGAGGAAGGACCTCGAGAGCGCGGTCAGGCTGGCGAGCGGCGTCGACGTGTCGCGGAGCACGGCGAACTGGCGCGCGAAGGTGGGCGGGAACGGGAAGAAGACGGCCGCGAGGGGGAGGGGGGCGGGCAGATCGAAATCGAGCTCGGCGCGCGCGACGATGGACGCGTCGCGCGGGTGAGGGCGTCTACTGTAGCTATTCTATCGCGAGGACGGGCAGCCATGTCGTCATTTCTATTGATGACGTTGTAGCGGTCGCGCCGCTGAGGCTATGTGCTATGTCGCGACTGATGACTTTCGTCGAGGTCGTCGAGGGACAACGCCGAGGGAATACTTTCCCAAAAGGGCGTTGTCCCTTCTTCCTCCCCGAGCCGTCGTCGTCGTCGTCGTCGTCGTCGTCGTCGTCGTCGTCGTCCGCCGATAAATCATCGCGTTCGTCGTCGTCGTTCGTCGCGTCGCGTCGTCGCGCCCGCCGTTCACGCGTTCGCGTATCGTCGCGGGAACAACCCGTGTCCGTTCCTGCTCCGCGGTCGCCGCGTCTGCTCCGAGCCTTTATCCAACGACGCGCGCATCTGATGCGCGCGCGCGTCGCTCATCGTCGTCGTCGTTCGCGTCGACGACGCGTTCTTCGAGCTGAACGCGGTCTCAGCAGCCTTTCGCTCCGCCCCCCGCGCGCTCACGCTCAGTCGTCGCATCCTCGGCGTCGACGTCGTCCGCGCCGGGACGACGAGCCCGACTTTTTTCAACCCGCTCACGGCGACGCGCAAGCCGCCCTTCGTCGCCCTCGCGGCTCTCCCCGCGACGCCCTTCACGCCGTCCGCGCCCTTCACCGCCCTCCCCGCGACGCCCTTCGCGACGCCGCGCACGGCCCCGCCCGCGCCGGCGACGGAGCGCACGACGAGCGACCTCGACGCGACGGCGACGGCGGCGCCCGAGTTGAGACCGCCGTTGATCGCGCGGCTCGAGTCTCTCGCGGCGATTATCGCGCCCGCGCCCGCGCCGTTCACTCCGCCAGCAGCGCCGACCCCAGCAGCGCTCCCCCCCGCGAGCAGCCCCGTCGACACGGACCCTATGACGCTCCCAGCGCCGCGGATCACGCCTGTCGCGACGTCGCCGACGACGCTCAGGACGCCGTTGCCGACGTGCATCGCTTCTCTGACCACGGGGACCTCCGCCGAGACGCCCGCGACGGCTCCCGCGCCCGCGGTGACGAGCCGACGCGCCGGGAGCGCTTTCGCGACGACGCCGGGCACGAGCGCGATGCTGGGACCGACCGCCGCGATCGGGCGGAAGAGCACCGCGCACGCGCGCATGCCGAGACCGAACGCGAACGACGCGCTGAACGCCGAGCGCAGGCGGTCGATCGCGGGTTTGTTTCGCAGATCCGTCGCGACGCGCACCGGGAGCAGATGCAACGCCTCGTACGACTTCCCGTCGCGAAGGCGGCACCATGTTTGCTTCCACGCCACCGCGGAGGAGACGCCTCCGGGCCCATGCGCCGCGTCCGGGCACGCGTGCGCGCACAGGTCGTTCATGTAGTGCCTGCAGTCGCTCTGGTTCAGGTGGTACGTCTTCTCTCGCTTCGCGTTCCATTCGCGAATCTCGTCTACGGTCAAAGAGGTGGTCCCGACGAAGTGATGTCCGTCCGGGAGCTCCTCGAGCGTTCGCTCGCGGATCTCGCCCTCGATCGCGCCGGAGGTTCGCGCGCGGCGCGAGGTCGACGTCGCGACCGCGCGCGCGAGGTCCTTCCACGATTTCGCGCGCGCCATCGCCGTGGTCGGCGGCGCCGGCTTCTTTTCGTTTCCATCTTCGTCGTCGCCGTCGTCTACGAAATCGTCGAGGACGGCGACGTCGCGCGCGTCCTCCTCGCCCCCGCGCAGATCCGGCGCGGACGCCACGCCGCGGAAGCCTCCCGCGAGCGCGCCGGTGACGTCCCCGCCGGGGGGCGCGAAGTCGAACGACGTGAGCGTCCCGTCGGTCACGTCTCTGATCACGACGGTGTAGTGACACACGCCCGCGGCTCGCAGCCCTTCGCGGATCGGGTTCGGCAGGTGCTGATAGAAGCCCTTGCCCCACTCCACGAACTCTCGCGTGACCGCGTACACCTCGCATCGGTGATCGGCGCGCGCGGTGTCGTCCATCGCCGTCGACGCCATCGCCGTCGGCGCGCCCTGCGGAATGATGCGGAGACCAAGCGTCGGCGCGGGACGCGCGAAAAAGGCGGGAAGGGAATTTGTGGCTAGAATATTCCGACGGGGAAACGACGGTTAAACGACGAGTCAAAAGGCTCGTCTCGTGGCGGACCATAACCTACAGTAGATTTTGTTTTTTCGGCGGCGACACCAGAAGACCGGGAAAAAAGTAGAGGCATGGCGAACAGAAGAGGACGAAGAGGGGTCGTCTTCCGTTGGTTCAACACATCCATCCGGTGGCGGTGGTACGTATTACAATCCTCCTCTCGCGCTCGTCTACGCGCAGAGATCCTCCTCTCTTCTCTCGCGTCTCACCATCATCATCATTCGTCCTCGTCGTCGTCGTCGTCGTCTACGCCGCCGCCGCCGCCGCCTTCGCGGCGTCATCCTTCGCCTTCTGCTGCGCGATGCTGTACAAACACGTGCCCGCGATCGCGATCGCGGCGGCGACCGCGCCCTGCGTGCTGATCGGGTTCCTGAACACCGCGATCGACGCGATGATGATCACGACCCGCTTCACCGTGTTGGCGACGCTGTGCGACAACGGCGACAGCTCCGCGAGCGCCTGATACGCCGTCTGGTTGTACAGGTGATAGAACATCGACCCGACGGTGAGGTACACGATGAACGGCACGGAGAACGCGCCGAAGAGGAGGATGCCCTTGTCCGCCATCAGCGCGGGCGCGGCGGCGAACGCCGCGGGGAGCTTCGTCCCCTCCATGATCAGGCTGAGCGGGAGCTGGATGATCGCGGAGACGATGGCGATGCCGCCGTAGAGGTTGATGCCTCTCAGGCCGCCCTTCTCTTGGATGTCCTTGCTGTACACCGCTCGCAGCGCGGACGTCACGTTCGACGTCATCGCGAGCAGGAACGCGGCCATGGAGAAGTTCACCTCGGACGCGCTCCCGGCCATGACGCCGCCGACGATGGGAATGAGCGTCAGCCACACGAGTTTCGTGTATCGCTTCCCGAAGAACAGAGACAGGAGCAGGACCGAGCACGCGGGCTCCGCGGCTTTGACCACCTGCATGAACGACACGGACGCGAGGTTGTACGACGCGCACGCGGATACGTGCGCGATGAGGTGCATGATGGACGGCAAGACGAGCGCCTTCATCTTTTCCTTCGTGAATCCGCCCTCCGGGGGTTTGAAGACGTTGAGGCGCCACATGATAAGCATGAACACCGCGCCGACGGCGATCTGAATCCAGGACAAGATCCACGGGTACGGGAAGCACGACAACGTCTTCTTGTTCATGATCGCTGTGGTGATGATGAGGAGGGGGTTAACGAGACGACGACGACGCTTCGGACGGACGGCGGCGAATTAGGGATCGACCCGAGGGTTGTTGAAAAAGAAGAAAATATGAATCGAGGGCGTCGCGCGCGCGCGCGAGGGCGCGGGGAAGAAAGGACGCGTCGCGACGACGACGAAATCGGTCGTGTCGACGCGCGCGCGCGGACGGCGATCCCGGCGCTCGCGCGGCGCCGCGGGGGACGCACCGAAGACCGCGTTCAGAAAGTACCAGCCCGTGATCGACGCCAGCACCCGAAACTTTCGCCCCGGGTCGGGCGCCGCGCTCGTCGCCGCGGCCGCGGCGACCGCGGCGTCCGCGCGCGCGCCGGTCGCGCGCTTCGGCGCGCGCGCGGCGACGACGCGATCGACCTTAAACGCGGATCGAACCCCGACCGCGGCGCCGGTGAAGAACGACGACGCGTCCGCCGCCGTCGTCGGAGCCGCCGACTTTTTTCGTAGGACGACGCATGTTCGCGGCGCGACCGCTCTCGTCGCGGCGACCGCGGGGGAGCCGCGCGCGGTCGCTCCGCGCGGGCTCGCGCGCAGGGCGTTCGTGGAGATGCTCAGCATCGAAGCCGAGGCGCGAGGCGCGTGTCGCGAGGCGCGGCGCGCGTTCGACGATGCCTGCCCGCCGGCCCTCGGATAGCGCGAACGGGTCGATCAGATGTACCAGACGGCAGGGGTGACTCGGACGCGATTCGAGGCCGATCGCGAGCGTCCAATCAGCTTTGAAAGCGCTCGCGATCAGCTGAAAACTAACAACGCGCGATGAAACCAGCAGCAGTGCTGACGGAACCAAACCGAAAGCGCCCCTCGCAGCGTCGTCGATCGCGTTCTGTCCGTCGCGCACCGCGCCGCCCGTCGCGTCGTCGTCGTCCGCGGGTTCTTTTGCGTCGCGCGCGCGTCCTCACGACGAACGACATGGCGCCTCCGAGGCGCGGAAGGAGCGCGCGCGATGGCGCGACCGCGGGAGGCGGAGACGGCGTCCGATCGTCGGACGACGCCGTCGTCGGGCGGATCGACGCGCTCGCGGCGGAGAACAGCGCGCTCGCGGCGAAGTGCGACGCGCTC
>MDSW01180398.1_pt1 | contig 19104 bp, 7 predicted proteins | sample 811171 | NCBI WGS metagenome assembly MDSW01 (sample SAMN05326641, study PRJNA326480) | marine metagenome | isolation source: seawater | place: Atlantic Ocean: North West | collected 2012 | reverse complement strand
GGGGGGGGGGGGGGGGGGGGGGGGGGGGGGGGGGAGCGGTGAGAGGGCGAGGCGGGAGAGCGAGGGCGGGACGCGAGGAAGGGGCGAGGAGGAACGGCGTCCAGGGGGACCGCGCGTCGAGGCGAGCGCGCGCGCGAACCTTGTCCCTCGCGTGGTAGCCGCCGCGGCCGCCCCGGCCGCCTCGGCCGAAGTCGCGGTCGCGGTCGCCGCGGCCCGAGCCATGCGAACGCATCGCACCACGCGACGCGCGCGCGCCAGCTCCAGCGAACGCGCCGAGGACGCGGAGGAGGCGTGCTCCGAGCGCGAAGCGGTTGTGCGCGCCGGAGCGTCGCGGATCCGCCCACGAGTTGGGACGATTCGTCAACCGGGCGGCTCGTCCCGCCGACACAGTCCTCCGCATCAGATCCCGCTTCGTGCTTGAACTGCATCACGACACACGCGGGCTGTTAGCTGTCGAATGCCGTGGATGCCCAGAACCACTGCTCTTCCACCCGCGCGCGTCGTCGTCGTGGTTCGCCGGCAGAGACGACCGCGCGGGCTCGCGGGGCGCGCGCCGAGCTCGAGGCGGCGCGGCGCTCGGGGCGTCGGTCGGGGCGTCAGCGCTCGCGCGCCCGCGCGCCTCCCGTCCGCGCGCGCGGCGTCATGCGCGGCACCGCGTCGCGCGACCCCCCCGGGTGGTCCGGGCGTTCGAAACCGCGAGGCGACAGCCTCCTGGGCACCCTCTTCACCCCCGAGGAGCCGTCCCCGGACGAGTGGAGGGGCCCGGGCGCGCGCGGCGCGTGGGGCGGCGGGGACGGCACCCCGAACCCGCGCGACGGTACCGACGCGGGGTGGGGCGGCGCCTCCCCCGGCGAGGGCGACGCGGGCGACGGCTCGCTCGGGCGGGCGTGGGGCGACGGCGACGCCTCCCCCGCGCGCGACCAGGAGGACGATCGCCGAGATCGCGGCTGGGGCGCGCTCGCGTCCGACTCGGACGAACCCTCCGAACCCTCCGATCCCTCCGCCGGCGCGGCGTGGGGCGACGGGGGCCTGGGCGACCGGACGCTCGACGAGACGCGCGGCGAGGCGGCGACCCCGTCGGGATCGGGACCCGGCGGGGAGGACAAGGAAAACCGAGAAGGCGGGCGAGAGGGCGCCCCGACCCCGGTCTCGCCTCCTCCGGGCGTCTCGGATCCCCCGCCGCGATCGTTCCTGACGCATACGATACCGCGCGAAAACAACCACGACCGCCCGGGGCCTCCTCCGCGACCCAACCCCCCGCGCGCGCACCCGTGGAAGACCGACTGGGCGGTCCGCGGCGAACCCGCCCGACGCGCGACGGCGGCAACCCCGCCCGCCCCCCCTCAAAGTCGGCGCCTCTCCGCCGCCCCCGGGTCGGAAGAGACGTCGTCGTCGCCCGTCGTCTCCGCCGCGGAAGCCGCGCGGCTTCGGCGGCGGGGACGAAGCGGGGAACGCGGTCCGAACGCCGCCGCCCCCGCGCGCGAGAGGTCGTCTCCGCCCCCGCTCGATTTCGACCTCGCGCCGCTCCCGCGCGTCGCCGCGGCGGCGGCGGCGGCCGATTCGGACTCGGAGGACGGGGCGGTTTCGGATTCGGCGCCGGATTCGGATTCGGATTCGGACGACGCGCTCTTGAACGAGGGGCTGACGCAGCTCGCGCCGGCGAGGCCGCGGACCATCTCCGCGGAGGCGGCGCGGGACCTCTCGCGGCGCGCGGAGGGCGTCCTGCGAGATCGTCCGAAGTTTTCGCTCCGACGAAAAGAAAGCGGCGGGAGTCCCGCGGAAGGTCCGGGTCCCGACCCCGCGGGGTCGTCCGACGACGAGATCGGGCTCGGGGCCTCGAGACGAGGGAGGACCGAGGGCGTAAAAAGAGGGACCGCTCGTCTCACTCGAGGCGCGAGCGGAGACGAGTCGGCGGGGCGGGATGCGAAGCCGGTCCGAGCCGGTACGAAACGGGGAGGCGCCGCCGACGCGCGGGCGCTCGAGGACCTCTCGGAGGACCTCTCGGACCCCGGGAGCCGCCGCCGGCGGCGGAGAATACTCATCCCGGCGGATGGCTCGTCGTCGGAAGACGAGGGGGACGCGGGAGCGGGAGTGGGGGAGGGAGTGGACGACCGCCGCGCGGTTCCGACGGACGCGCGCCGGAGTCCTTCGCCGCGTCCGAACGCGAACGCGGCGGCGGCGGCGGACGACGACGACGCCGATTCGTTCCAAGGGTACGACCCGATGTTTTTCCGCGACTGCCCCGGCGACGAGACGCGGAGCGGCGCCGATCGGAGGGGGGGGGAGCGTTCCCACGCGCGCGAAGGGATCCGGGCGAGGCGCGCGGTGGGAGGAGCGAACGGGGGCGGCGCGCGCGAACTTCACCCGGCGCCTCCGGGGTCTTCGCGGAGAGACGATCCGCCCTCGTCGGCGGCGGGTCTCTCCGGTCCGATGTCTCGCCTCCCGAGGGAGACGGCGCGGGAGACGCCCGCGTGGCGCTCTAAGCTTCCGCACTTCGTCCCCGCGAGCGAGCTCGTGCGGGGCGAGTATCGCGACGGGGAGAAGATCTTCATCGCGTACGGCGAGCAGTTCAGCGGGGGCGAGAAGGGCGGGAAGGGAGGAGGCTCCGGGACGATTCGGGCGGAGGCCGGGGCGTTCCGCGGGTGGTTCCACGAAAACGGGAAAAACAAATTCGTGGACCCGACGTCGGGGGAGGCGCTCGAGGGGCGCGCGGCGTGGCGAGCCGCGGAGAAGGCGAAGCGAGCGAATCTGAACGCGAGGGGCGCGAGGGGGGCGAGGCGGTGACGAGCGCGCGGGCTGGCTAGACGTTCTAAGGTGACGCGCACGAAAAAACACTCCCTCTAGAAATACTCGTCTACTCCGCGCGCTCGAGGGTATTGTAATTGAGCAACTTCTCGATGAGGTCGACGTGACACATGAGCATGCGGCGGCAGCAGTAGCGCTGCAGGTCGAGGGCGTCGAGGGCGTCGCGCTCGGAGTAGTCCGCCTGGAGAAGGTCGAGGTACGTGTCCCACTTGTTTCCGATGACCTGCGGAGGAACGCGGCGGGGGATTCGGGGCGTCAGTCGCGCGGGCCTCTTCTTTTTTTTCGCCCGTCGTCGCTCGCGCGGGGGATCTCGGGGCGAGCGATCGCGCGTCGCGAGGCGGCGAACGAACCTTGCCGCACGTGAAGCAGCGCACGGGGATGATCATCGCGCGAGACGAGACGAACCGCGAGGCTCGGCGCCGAACCGCGAGGCGTTCGTCCGGAGCCGATCGCGCGGCGCGGAGTGGCGACGCCGAGGGGCAAACGCGCGGGGCAGACTTGCCGCCGCCGAAGGCGAGCGTGCCTCTGGAAAAAAAACCAGGACGCGTGCCGCGCGCTCACGGCGTGATGCGTCGCCGGCGCGCTGCACACGCCTGGGACTGTCCGCCCGACAACGACCGCCGACAGTACTCGTCGTCGCTTCACTTCGCGCGCGCGCGGGTTCGTCCTTCGTCGGGATGGAATGGCGCGGCGCGTGGGCGCGCGTCGCCGGGGACGGGTGGCTCCGCCTCCGCGGCGCCCGGCTCGGACGCTCGCGCGCGTCTCCGCGTCTCCGCATCTCGGCGCGCGATACCCGCCGATTGGTGAAATCGCGCCGGCGCGCGCTCCTGCGCGCGGTGCGCCTCGCGGACGACGCGCGAGCGGCACGCGACGCCGACGCGCTGTTCCGCGCGGTCCTCGACGCCCCTCGCGCGTCCCTTCCCGCGCCGCTCGCGGACGACGTCGCGCGCTGGGCCGCGCATCTCGTCCGCGAGCCCGCGGGGTGTCTCCTCGCCGCCGCGCGCGTCGCCAGGCGCGTCGCCGACGCCCGCGCGCGCCGCGGCGACGTCGCGCGGTACGTGTCCCTCCTCGCCGCCGCACTCCGCGCGGTCGCCTCGAGCCCCCGCCCGGGCTCCGCGTCGGCCGCGATGGACACCCCCGCGTCATCGGCGAGTCGCGACGCCCGCGAGCGCGCCGCGCGCAAACAAGCCGCCGTCGATTTAGCCGCGTACTACTGCCAAGAGGGCCAAGACCGAAGGGCGGCGGAGATTTTGACGCGCGAGGGATACAGGTACAGACTCGCCCCCGCGGTGATGCGCTGGCGCGATCATCGAACGCTCTCGACGAACGACGGCGGCGAAGACGAAACGGCCGCCGCCGCGTCATCGGAACCCCCCGTCGGTTCCTCGAGAGGCGTCGGTTCGGAGAAGCGGGAAATAGCGGCCAACCGACGCGCCGCCGCTTTCGTGCGGGTGTTTGACGACGCGCTGCCTCGCTCGGCGCTGGCGCATCTGCGGAGCGTCTTCGACTCCGACGCGAGCGGGTTCTGGGCGCAGCACGGGTACCACGAGCGAACGTGCGGCTTCTTCTCCTACGCGCACTCGCTCGATTCGGATTTAAGCCGCAACACGATGGACGGGATCGTCCGCCTGGTGTGGTCCGTCGCGCGCCGCGCGTTCCCGGCGGCTGAAAAGGCGCGGAGCGCGGAGTGGTGGGCGCACCGCCGCGTCGGGTCCGGGGGCCACCAGATGCACTTCGACTCCAAGGACGAGGGCCGCGCGCGTTCGATGACGAACCGGGGGGCATCGCGAGTTCCCGAGAACCCGATATGCTCCGCCGTCGTGTTCGTCGCGGGCGAGACGGGAGGGCCCACGCTCGTGACGGACCAAACCGCCGGGGGGAAGCGCCTGGCGACGCGCGGGTGGATGGCGACGCCGAAGACGGGGCGGGTCGTGGTTTTCAGGGGGGACGCCTTCCACGGCGTCATACCGGGGCGCGTGGGGGGTGATGGGCGGAGAGGAGGCGAGCGGCGCGAGAGGCATCGCGTCACGCTCATGGTCGCGTTCTGGCCGGACGACGTCACGAAGGCGCCGCCGCCGGGTGACGCGGGATCCGATCGCTCGGCTCTCGCGCCCAATCTCTCGTACCCGAAGGGATCCGCGAGGAGCTTCCCGCCCACGCGCGCGGACGAGGACCCCGCGAGGCCCGCCGGGGTGACGTGGCCGGACGCGTTCGACGTCGCGAAGTGCCCGAAGGGGTTCCCGTGGACGACGCGCGCGACGCCGAATGACGGGGACGAAGTAAGCGCGGCGCCGGGGACGGAGGTCGCGCCGAGGGTCGCGGAGCCCGTGTGGACGGACGTGGACGAGGAGGCGAACGCGCGGTGCTTCCCGTCGCTCAGGGTGAGTGAACTGAGGGGGAGGCCCGCGTACGACAAGTGCTTCATGTATTGATACGCGCACGCAGAGGGGGGGGGTGGATTCGATAAATATTCGTAATACACGGAACAAGCGTGAGAGGCGCGAACGCTCGAGTCTGTTCTCGATTCTCCACAGTTGGAAACGTCGGCGTGATCCCGGTTCGTGGCCCGGTCAAAAGCGCCGAAACCCTTTCTTCGATCGGTCTTCATCGGCGTCGAAACCGAGAACGACGAGTTATCCGTTTACGGCACCGCCTCCTTTTTCGTTTGATCGCGAGATCGCTCGCGAGCCATCAATCCCGTCCAGCTCGGCTTGGCTCTCGGCGCCGTCCGCCACGCGTTGGCCGGGATTTAAATTCTCGGGTCATTCAACGGGGGCGTCCTTCGCCGCCTTTTCGATCGCGCGGGCGGTCACTTTCCGTGACGCCAGCGTACGGTCGTTACGCGACGCCGTCGAGCAGTGCGTGCCCGCCTCGCGATCCCGCCCCGCGCGCGACGCGATCCCGCGCCTCGCGCCTCGTTCGCCCCGCGCGTCAGTCGCGATCGTCGCGCGCGCCGCGCCGCGCGCACGAAAAAAAACGACGGTTCGCGAAACCAAACAGCTCAGATATTTAACCCGCACCTCCCCGATCTCGACAGGACCTCGGCTCCCATGGCCACCATGACCTCCGCCGCGGTGATGATGCCGTCCCGCACGGCGCAGTTCGCTCCTAAGCGCGCCTCTAAGGCGCGCGTCGTCCCCCGCGGCGTCGTGGCCGCCGCGGGCAAGCGCGGTGCGTTCCGTCTTCACCCTCCTCTTTCGTCGGGTCGAGACAACGACGAAAATAAAAAAGATGCTCGCGGCGCGCGACGCCTCCCTCCTTTCGCGCGCGCCCACGAACCGACGATTCCCTCGCCTCACGTCTCACCGACCCTCCCGTCCTCCGCTCCAGACGTTTCCTCCAACGCCGCCGCCGCCCCCGAGGCGCCCCCCGCGCCCAAGTCCGCGGAGGCGATCACGGACAACATCGTGTACCAGACCAAGAAGGTGGGCCTCAACCCGGTGGAGCCCGTGTCCGACTTCGACATGTACCGCGCCACCGCGGAGTCCGTCCAGGAGCAGCTCGTGGACAACTGGAACGCGACGTACAAGCACTTCCACGAGACGAACCCCAAGCAGGCGTACTACATCTCCATGGAGTTCCTCCAGGGTCGCGCGCTGACCAACGCGGTGGGCAACCTCGGCCTCACCGGCGAGTACTCCGACGCGCTCAAGTCCCTCGGGTACACCCTCGAGGACTGCGCGAGCGAGGAGCGCAACATGGGCCTCGGGAACGGCGGCCTCGGCCGCCTCGCCGCGTGCTTCCTCGACTCCATGGCGAGCCTCGACCTCCCCGCGTGGGGCTACGGCCTCAGGTACAAGTACGGCTTGTTCAAGCAGGGCATCGACGCCGTCACGGGGCAGCAGATGGAGTACGCCGACGACTGGCTCGAGGTCGGGAACCCGTGGGAGGTGAAGCGCACGACGAGCCACAAGATCGGCTTCTACGGCGAGTGCGTGGACGGCTTATGGACCCCCGGTCAGCAGATCGACGCCGTGGCGTACGACACCCCCATCCCCGGGTACAAGACCAAGAACTGCATCTCGCTCAGGCTCTGGGACGCGCAGGTGGCGCCCAAGGAGTTTGACCTCGCCGCGTTCAACGCGGGCGACTACGAGAAGTCCATGGCGGAGACGAACCTCGCGCAGCAGCTGTGCGCGGTGCTCTACCCCGGCGACGGCACCAGGGAGGGCAAGTGCCTGCGCCTGTCGCAGCAGTACATGCTCTGCTCCGCCTCCGTGCAGGACATCCTGGCGCGGTGGAAGGAGCGCGGGAACTCGGACTGGGACACGCTCCCGGAGAAGGTGGCGATCCAGATGAACGACACGCACCCCACCCTCGCGGCGCCCGAGCTCATGCGCATCCTCGTCGACGTCGAGGGCCTCGACTGGGACAAGGCGTGGGAGATCATGTCCAAGACGGTGGCGTACACCAACCACACCGTCATGCCCGAGGCGCTCGAGAAGTGGCCCCTGGAGCTCATGCAGGAGCTCCTGCCCAGGCACGTCGAGATCATCATGAGGATCGACGAGGAGTTCTGCGAGAGCGTCAAGAAGGCGTACCCGGACGCGACCGAGGAGGAGATGGCCGCCAAGCTCGGCGCCATGCGCATTCTCGAGAACTACCTCACCCCGGAGGAGGAGGCCGCCCTGGCCGCGGAGAAGGCGGCCGCGGCGAAGGCGAAGGCTGCCGCGAAGGCGGCGGCGGCGAAGGACGCCGACGCCGACGCCGAGGAGGAGGAGGAGGTTGAGGAGGAGGCGCCGCCCGCGCCGATGGTGCGCATGGCGAACCTCTGCTGCATCGCGGGCTTCGCCATCAACGGCGTCGCGGCGATCCACTCCGAGATCGTGCGCACGTTCACGTTCAAGGATTTCGCCGAGCTCTACCCCGACAAGTTCCAGAACAAGACCAACGGCGTCACCCCCAGGCGCTGGATGGCGTTCTGCAACCCCGAACTCTCCGAGATCATCACCGAGGCCATCGGCACGGACGAGTGGATCAAGGACACCTCCCTCCTCGAGAAGCTCGCGCCCCTCGCCAAGGACGAGGCGCTCCAGGCGAAGTGGCGCGAGGCGAAGCAGAAGCGCAAGGCGCTGTGCGCGAAGCTCATCAAGGACTCCACGGGCGTCGAGGTGAGCACGGAGGCGATGTTCGACATCCAGATCAAGCGCATCCACGAGTACAAGCGTCAGCTCCTGAACATCATGGGCATCATCCACCGCTACAACGAGATGAAGGCGATGACCCCGGAGGAGCGCGCGAAGGTCACCCCGCGCGTGTGCATCTTCGGCGGCAAGGCGTACGCCACCTACCTCCAGGCGAAGCGCATCGTCCGCCTCGTCACCGCCGTCGGCGACGTCGTCAACAACGACCCCGAGATCGGCGACCTCCTCAAGGTGGTCTTCGTCCCGGACTACAACGTCTCCCTCGCGGAGACGCTCATCCCCGCCTCGGAGCTCTCCCAGCACATCTCCACCGCGGGCACGGAGGCCTCGGGCACGTCCAACATGAAGTTCCAGATGAACGGATGCCTCATCATCGGCACCCTCGACGGCGCCAACGTCGAGATTCGCGAGTGCGTCGGCGACGACAACTTCTTCCTCTTCGGCATCGAGGAGCCCGAGGTGGAGCCCGCGAGGGCGGAGCGCGCCGCGGGGAAGTTCGAGCCCCCGGAGTCGTTCACGGCGGTGATGGACTGCATCAAGGCGGGCACGTTCGGCGAGCCCGGCGAGTTCGACGACCTGCTCTGGAGCCTCGAGGGCAACGAGGGCTTCGGCCGCGGCGACTACTTCCTCGTCGCGAAGGATTTCCAGTCGTACATCGAGTGCCAGGACAAGGTGAGCGCGGCGTACCAGGACCAGGAGAAGTGGACCGAGAGCTCCATCATCTCCACCGCCTTCTCCGGGAAGTTCAACTCCGACAGGACCATCGACCAGTACGCGAAGGAGATCTGGGACATCGAGCCCCTCCAGGTGCCGTGAAGAGGAGGCGTGACCTCCTCGCACGAAGTCAACAACAGCGAGGCCTCATCACATCAGAGAGGCCTTTCGGTGTCACCAACAATTGTTTCCGCGGGAGGAACGCTCCTCGCGCGAGCGCGTCGCACGCACATGCTTTGATAAAAAATAAGTACACGCGCCGTATCTCCGGCGCTCTCTACGACTCGCCGCCCGTGCACGCGCTCGCCCGATGCGGACTCGTTCTGTTTCGCGTCCCGAACGTTCTCTCTCTCTGCGACCCCCCGACGCGCGAGGTGTCTCCTCCTCCGTCTCGAAGCGACGGTTTCTTTCAGATCTCACATCAGTCCTCGATCGTGATCTGGTCGCGGATGAAGTCGTAGGCGGCGACGAGCTTCTCGGAGACGGCCGGGGCGTTATCTGCGAGGCGCACGAGCGCGTCCCTCAGGGGCGTGCAGTCCGTCACGACGCTGCGCACCCCTTTCCCGAACCCGAACGTCCCCTTCGTCCTGCACTCCAGTTTCGACGCGTCCCAGCCGCACCCGTAGCTCACGCATTCCCTGCACGAGTCCGCCGCGCACGCGGCGCCGCCACCCGCCTCGACCGGCGCGGAGAAGAGCGCGATGAGCGCGAGGAGGAGCACGGCCGCGGCGGTGAAGCGCATCGTCGCGGGCCGTGGTGAGGTGCGCGAGGCAGAGTGCAGCTGGTGCAGCTGGCGGGTTTTTCAACGGTCGCACGCTCTTTGCTCTTTTCCGGGCGGTCGGAGATTCTCGTCGCCGGCTGATCAGCCACTCGAGAACTGGCGCGCGCCAAAATGCCGCCGGCGGGCTTGGCGCGGCGGGCGCGCACCAAGAAACTCGTCGGCGACGTGGGCGATCGCGGGCGTCTCAGACCCGGCGCCGCGCGTGCACGGACGCGAGCTCGTGGCCCCGAAGCGTCTCAACCGCTCGAATCTGCGGGCGGCGCACGCGAGGCTCGTCACGGGAGGCGGACGGTGGGAGCGCGGCGGGAGAGGCGCCGATTGTCCTGCGCCCCCATCACCGGCGCCCTTGTTCGGTGCAGACGAAGAACCCGCAAGGTGGAGAGATGGAGGTCGATGACGACGCCCGCGAGGCGAGGCTGGAGGAGAAATGTACGCCCACGCGCGATTTGGACGGCACGACGCGTCTCCCCCGGGCGTCGCGCGGTCGAGATCACGCTCGCGTCCTCCGCCTCGGCGCGTTTCCCGGCGCGTCGGTAACCCTATTTCCTTCCCACGGCGAACTGACGCGCGCGCGTGCCCCATGCCCCAACTTCCACGCGCTCCGCCTCCCCGCAGCTCGCAAATGGCAGCAGCTGAACGCGAAGCGATACGGCACCAGCCGCAAGTTCGGCTACGTAGAGCCTAAGAAGGAGGAGATGCCCCCCGAGGTCCGTCCCCGCGACCGCACCCCGTCGCCGCGCGCCGGGTCCCCCCCCTCCGTTTTTTTTCCCGCCCGCGCGCGCGCCGACGTCACTTCTCGCGCAGGAATCCGATCCGATCCGATCTGGATGCTCGCCGCCGCTCGAAGGTCTTGGTCTCCCGCTGACGTCGTTCCCCGATCATCGCTCTCGATCCCACCCTCTTCCCCTTACGTTCCTCGCAGCACGTGCGCAAGATCGTGAAGGACCACGGCGACATGAGCTCGCGCAAGTTCCGCCACGACAAGCGCGTCTACCTCGGCGCTTTGAAGTTTGTCCCGCACGCGGTGTTCAAGCTCCTCGAGAACATGCCGATGCCGTGGGAGCAGGCGAGGCACTGCGAGGTGATCTATCACATCACGGGCGCCATCACGTTCGTCAACGAGACGCCGAAGGTGATCGAGCCGGTGTACCTGGCGCAGTGGGGGACGATGTGGATCATGATGCGCCGCGAGAAGCGGGATCGGCGGCACTTCAAGCGCATGCGCTTCCCCCCGTTCGACGACGAGGAGCCGCCGCTGGATTACGCGGATAACCTCCTCGACGTGGACCCGCTGGAGGCGATCGAGCTGGAGCTGGACGAGGAGGAGGACGCGGCGGTGTACGAGTGGTTCTACGACCACCAACCGCTGAAGTGGACGAAGTTTGTGAACGGGTCGAGCTACCGCAAGTGGCAGCTTCCGCTGCCGATCATGGCCAACCTGTACCGCCTCGCCGGCCAACTCATGAGTGACCTGACGGACAAGAACTACTTCTACCTGTTCGAGCAGAAATCCTTCTTCACCGCGAAGGCGCTGAACATGTGCATCCCGGGAGGGCCGAAGTTCGAGCCCCTGCACCGGGACATGGACAAGGCGGACGAGGACTGGAATGAGTTCAACGACATCAACAAACTCATCATCCGCAACGCGCTGCGCACGGAGTACAAGGTGGCGTTCCCGTACCTGTACAACAACCGCCCGCGGAAAGTCGCGACGCCGCCCTACCACTCGCCCATGGTGATGTACATCAAGACCGAGGACCCGGACCTGCCCGCGTTTTACTACGATCCGCTCATCCACCCCATCGCGAGCTACAGGAGCGAGGGCGGGTCCGAGCGCGCGCGGAGGGCGCTCGCGGGCCTGAGCGAGGAAGAGCTCGCGGAGGACGAGGAGGGCGAGGACGCGTTCGCGTTGCCCGACGGCTGCGACCCGCTCCTCGCGGACACGCCGCTGTACAGCGAGAACACGATGAGCGGCATCGCGTTGATTTTCGCGCCGCGGCCGTTCAACATGCGCAGCGGGCGGACGCGGCGGACGATCGACGTGCCGCTGGTCAACGGGTGGTTCCACGAGCACTGCCCGAGCGGGTACCCGGTGAAGGTTCGCGTGAGCTATCAGAAACTGCTCAAGTGCTACGTCCTGAACCAGCTCCACCGCCGGCCGCCGAAAGGGCTGAAGCGCAAGAACCTGTTCACGGCGCTGAAGAAGACGAAGTTTTTCCAGGTGACGGAACTCGACTGGGTCGAGGCGGGCCTGCAGGTGTGCCGGCAGGGATACAACATGCTCAACCTGCTCATCCACCGCAAGAACCTCAACTACCTGCACCTGGACTACAACTTCAACCTGAAGCCGGTGAAGACGCTGACGACGAAGGAGCGGAAAAAATCCCGGTTCGGGAACGCGTTCCACCTGTGTCGCGAGATTCTGCGCCTGACAAAGCTCGTCGTGGACTCCAACGTGCAGTACCGCCTCGGGAACGTGGACGCGTTCCAGCTCGCGGACGGTCTGCAGTACGTCTTCTCGCACGTCGGGCAGTTGACCGGGATGTACCGGTACAAGTACCGGTTGATGAGGCAGATTCGCATGTGCAAAGACCTCAAGCACCTCGTGTACTACAGGTTCAACACCGGTCCGGTTGGTAAGGGCCCCGGCGTCGGGTTTTGGGCGCCGATGTGGCGCGTGTGGCTTTTTTTCCTGCGCGGCATCGTCCCGCTGTTGGAGCGGTGGTTGGGTAACTTGCTCGCGCGGCAGTTCGAGGGGCGGCACTCGAAGGGCGTGGCGAAGACGGTGACGAAGCAGCGCATAGAGTCGCACTTCGACTTGGAGCTCCGCGCGGCGGTGATGCACGACATCTTGGACATGATGCCCGAGGGGATCAAGGCGAACAAGGCGAAGACGATTTTGCAGCACCTCTCCGAGGCGTGGCGGTGCTGGAAGGCGAACATCCCGTGGAAGGTCCCGGGGTTACCCGCGCCGGTGGAGAACATGATCCTGCGGTACGTCAAGTCCAAGGCGGACTGGTGGACGAACGTCGCGCACTACAACCGCGAGCGCATCCGCCGCGGTGCGACGGTGGACAAGACGGTGTGCCGCAAGAACTTGGGGCGGCTCACGCGGCTCTGGCTCAAGGCGGAGCAGGAGAGGCAGCACAACTACCTGAAGGACGGCCCGTACGTCACGCCCGAGGAGGCGGTCGCGATCTACACCACCACTGTGCATTGGCTCGAGTCGCGGAAGTTCTCTCCGATTCCGTTTCCGCCGCTGTCGTACAAGCACGACCGGAAACTCTTGATCTTGGCGCTCGAGCGGCTCAAGGAAAATTTCAGCATCGCCGCGAAGCTGAATCAGAGCCAACGCGAGGAGCTCGGGCTCATCGAACAGGCGTTCGATAACCCGCACGAGGCGCTGTCGCGGATCAAGCGACACCTCCTGACGCAGCGCGCGTTCAAAGAGGTGGGCATCGAGTTCATGGATCTGTACTCGCACCTGATCCCGGTGTACGAGATTGAGCCCCTGGAGAAAATCACCGACGCGTACCTGGACCAGTACATCTGGTACGAATCGGACAAGCGCCAGCTGTTCCCGAACTGGATCAAGCCCGCGGACACGGAGCCGCCGCCGCTGCTCGTGTACAAGTGGTGCCAGGGGATCAACAACCTCAGCGACGTGTGGGACACGAGCGAGGGGGAGTGCGTGGTGATGCTCCAGACGCGGTTCGAGCGCATGTTCGAGAAGATGGACCTGACGATGCTCAACCGGCTCATGCGGCTCATCGTGGACCACAACATCGCGGACTACGTCACCGCGAAGAACAACGTCGTCATCTCGTACAAGGACATGAGCCACACGAACTCGTACGGTCTGATTCGCGGCCTCCAGTTCGCGTCGTTCGTGTCGCAGTACTACGGCTTGATTTTGGACCTGCTCGTGCTCGGTTTAACCCGCGCGAGCGAGATTGCGGGGCCGCCGCAGATGCCGAACGAGTTCATCTCCTTCCGCGACGTCAAGACGGAGACGCGACATCCGATCCGCCTGTACAGCCGCTACGTGGACAAGCTCCACGTCCTGTTTCGGTTCACCGCGGAGGAGGCGAAGGACCTGATTCAGCGCTACCTCACCGAGCACCCGGACCCGAACAACGAGAACCTCGTCGGGTACAACAACAAAAAGTGCTGGCCCCGGGACGCGCGCATGCGCCTGATGAAGCACGACGTCAACCTCGGCCGTGCGGTGTTTTGGGACATTCGCAACCGCCTCCCCAGGTCGCTCACGAGCCTGGAGTGGGATAACGGCTTCGTCTCCGTGTACAGCCGCGACAACCCCAACCTGCTCTTCAACATGTGCGGCTTCGAGGTGCGGATCATGCCGAAAGTCAGGATGGCCACCGAGCATTTCGCGCAGCGCGACGGGGTGTGGAACCTTCAGAACGAGCAGACGAAGGAGCGCACCGCGCAGGCGTTTTTGCGCGTGGACGACGAGGCGCTGAAGCAGTTCGAGAACCGCGTGCGTCAGGTGCTGATGTCCAGCGGCGCGACGACGTTCACGAAAATCGTCAACAAGTGGAACACCGCGCTCATCGGCCTGATGACGTACTACCGCGAAGCCGTGGTGCACACGCAGGAGCTGCTGGACTTGCTCGTGAAGTGCGAGAACAAGATCCAGACGCGCGTCAAGATTGGGCTCAACTCGAAGATGCCGTCGAGATTTCCGCCGGTTGTTTTTTACACTCCCAAGGAGATCGGCGGGCTCGGAATGCTCTCGATGGGGCACATTCTCATCCCCCAGAGCGACCTCAAGTACGCGGTGCAGACGGACACCGGGGTGACGCACTTCCGGAGCGGGATGTCGCACGACGAGGAGCAGCTCATCCCGAACCTGTTCCGGTACATCCAGCCGTGGGAGGCGGAGTTCACGGACTCGCAGCGGGTGTGGGCGGAGTACGCGCTGAAGCGCCAGGAGGCGCAGGCGCAGAACCGCCGGCTCACGCTCGAGGACCTCGAGGACAGCTGGGACCGCGGGATCCCGCGGATCAACACGCTGTTCCAGAAGGACCGGCACACGCTCGCGTACGACAAGGGCTGGCGCGTCCGCACGCACTTCAAGGAGCACTGCCTGCTGCGACTGAACCCCTTCTGGTGGACGCATCAGCGACACGACGGCAAGTTGTGGAACCTGAACAACTACCGAACCGACGTGATTCAGGCGCTCGGAGGCGTCGAGGGCATCCTCGAGCACACCCTGTTCAAGGGGACGTATTTCCCCACCTGGGAGGGTCTCTTCTGGGAGAAGGCGTCCGGCTTTGAGGAATCGATGAAGTATAAGAAGCTGACCAACGCGCAGAGGACGGGTCTGAATCAGGTTCCGAACCGCCGGTTCACGCTCTGGTGGTCTCCGACGATCAACCGCGCGAACGTGTACGTCGGCTTCCAGGTGCAGCTCGACCTCACGGGCATCTTCATGCACGGTAAGATCCCCACGCTGAAGATCTCGCTGATTCAGATTTTCCGCGCGCACTTGTGGCAGAAGATCCACGAGTCCGTCGTCATGGACCTCTGCCAGGTGTTTGACCAAGAACTCGACGCGCTGGAGATTGAAACCGTCCAGAAGGAGACGATCCACCCGCGCAAGTCGTACAAGATGAACTCGTCGTGCGCGGATATCCTGCTCTTCGCCGCGTACAAGTGGCAGATCTCCAAGCCCTCGCTGATGGGCGACGGCAAGGACGCGTTCGATCAGAAGACGTCGAACAAGTACTGGCTGGACGTGCAGCTGAGGTGGGGCGATTTCGACTCGCACGACATCGAGCGATACACGCGGGCCAAGTTTTTGGATTACACCACCGACAACATGAGCATCTACCCGAGCCCGACCGGGGTCATGGTCGGGATCGATCTGGCGTACAACCTCCACGCCGCGTACGGCAACTGGTTCCCCGGGGCGAAGCCGTTGGTGCAACAGGCGATGGCGAAGATCATGAAGGCGAACCCCGCGCTGTACGTGCTGAGGGAGCGCGTGCGGAAGGGTCTGCAGCTGTACAGTTCAGAGCCGACGGAGCCGTACTTGAACTCGCAAAACTACGGCGAGCTGTTCAGCAACCAGACCATCTGGTTCGTGGACGACACCAACGTGTACAGGGTGACGATTCACAAGACGTTCGAGGGGAACTTGACGACCAAGCCCATCAACGGCGCCATCTTCATCTTCAACCCTCGGACGGGGCAGCTGTTTTTGAAGGTGATTCACACGTCGGTGTGGGCCGGGCAGAAGCGGCTCGGGCAGTTGGCCAAGTGGAAAACCGCGGAGGAGGTGGCGGCGTTGGTTCGGTCGCTTCCGGTCGAGGAGCAGCCGAAGCAGATCATCGTCACGCGCAAGGGCATGCTCGACCCGCTCGAGGTGCACCTGTTGGATTTCCCGAACATCGTCATCAAGGGCTCCGAGCTCCAGATGCCGTTCCAGGCGTGCATGAAGATTGAGAAGTTTGGGGATTTGATCCTGAAGGCGACGGAGCCGCAGATGGTCCTGTTCAACATCTACGACGACTGGCTCAAGACCATCTCCAGCTACACCGCCTTCTCGCGCCTCATCCTGATCCTCCGCGCCTTGCACGTGAACAACGACAAGGCCAAGATGCTCCTGAAGCCGGACAAGACGGTCGTCACTCAGCCGCACCACGTCTGGCCCGACTTATCCGACGAGGCGTGGATCAAGGTGGAGATTGCGCTCAAGGATCTCATCCTCGGCGACTACGCCAAGAAGAACAACGTCAACGTCGGCGCCCTGACGCAGAGCGAGATCCGCGACATCATCCTCGGCGCGGAGATCACGCCGCCCTCGCTGCAGCGCCAGCAGATGGCCGAGATCGAGAAGGGCGGCTCGGACGCGGCGCAGCTCACGGCGGTGACGACGAAGACGACCAACGTGCACGGCGACGAGCTCATCGTCACGACGACGACGCCGTACGAGCAGGCAACGTTCGGGTCCAAGACGGACTGGCGCGTCCGCGCCATCTCCGCCAGTAACCTGCACCTGCGCGTGAACCACATCTACGTCAACTCAGACGACATCAAGGAGACGGGGTACACGTACGTGTTACCCAAGAACGTGCTCAAAAAGTTCATCACCATCGCCGATTTGCGGACGCAAATCGCCGGGTACATGTACGGCGTCTCCCCGCCCGACAACCCGATGGTGAAGGAGATTCGGTGCGTCGTCATGCCGCCGCAGTGGGGGAACCACGGCCAGGTGAACCTCCCGACCGCGCTCCCGGAGCACGAGTACCTCGACGACCTCGAGCCGCTGGGTTGGCTGCACACGCAGCCGAACGAGACGCCGCAGCTGCCCCCGAGGGACGTGTGCCAGCACGCCAAAATCCTGGAAGCCAACGCGTCGTGGGACGGAGAGCGGTGCGTCGTGCTGACGTGCTCCTTCACGCCCGGGTCGTGCTCGCTGACGGCGTACAAACTCACGCCCGGCGGGTACGAGTGGGGCCGCGCGAACAAGGACGGGGGCGGGGAGAACCCGCGGGGGTACCAGAGCTCGCACTACGAGAAGGTGCAGATGCTGCTGAGCGACCGGTTCCTGGGGTACTACATGGTCCCCGACGGCGGGAGCTGGAACTACAACTTCCAGGGGGTGAAGCACTCGCCGGGGATGAAGTACGCGCTGCGTCTCGCCAACCCGAAGGAGTTTTACCACGAGAGCCACCGACCGACGCACTTCCTCGAGTTCGCGGGGAGCGAAGCGAGCGGAACGGGGGCGGGGGCCGGCGAAGCGTCCGCGACGTTCGACGCGGAAGCCGCCGAGGCGGACAGAGAGGACCACTTCGAGTGAGACGAATCCGTAGCGGTGAGAAGCCGGAACGAGACGACGAAACCTCTCGCCGACGATACGATAGACAGAGACGAATACAGATACGAAGACTTTAGGACCATCAGACTTCAGGCGCGATGACGCGCTCTCTCGCGCTCTCTCACAACAGCCTCAACTCCCCCGTGATGGCGTTGATGACCGATTCCGGCGCCGGTCCGACGGCTAACACCGTGTGCGCGCCGGCGGCGACTTGCGTCCGCCCGGCGTCGGCGACGAGGTAACTCGGGATCCTCGCGCACTCCGCCTTCGCCGCGAGCTCGCGGAGCTGCGCGGTCGTCTTGCACTTGAGCGCGATTTTCTTCTGCCCCTCCGCCTCCCACTGTCTCAGGACGTTTCGGTGGCGTCCTTCGAGGCTCTGGTACACCGCCAGCGTCGCGTGGCAGCACTGCGCGGCGACCTTCCCGGCGCCCATCTTGAGCTCCTCGTTCACGACGAGGACGAGTTTCGTCTCCTCCCCGGGCGCGCCCGCCATCGTCGGCACCACGGGGTTCTCGTCGGGGAGCTCCTCGATGATGGGGCCGGTGGGCGCGGGGGGTTTCTTCTTCCGGACCACCTTCTTGACCACGATCTCGGGGGGTTTCTTCATGAAGCCCATCCACGCGCACGTGGCGAAGCCGGCGACGAAGGGGAGGAGCGTGCGGCGGATCGTCCGGGAGTACGCGAACCGGAGCTTGTGTCGGCGCCCCGCCGCGCGCTCGAGGTTCCGGACGTTCTTGCTCCGGAGGTCCGCGCCCGGGCGCGGGCCCTGCGCCGTGGACTCCAACACCTTGTCCACGGCGCTCGAGCTCACCCCGCGGCTCATCGCGACCGGCGAAGGGTGGGGTCGTGGACGAGCGCCGAGGACGTCTGCGCTCGCGAAACCCTCGGGCCTCGAAAACTCGCGCGCGGCGGCGGTCATCGGCGCGCGAAAAATGTTTCGTGGAATCTTCTCGGCTGGTGAGACGGCACCCGCCGCGCGCGCGCGCGCATACCCCCTCGCGCGCGATGGCGCGGCGGCGGTGCCTCGTCCTCGTCGGGAAGACGGGCGCGGGGAAGTCGTCCACGGCGAACACGATCGTGGGCGCCCCCCCCCCCGGCCCTTTCCGCTCGAAGCGCGCCGCGTCCGGGGTCACCCGAACGTGCGCGCTCGCCCCGTGCGCGCCCCCGGGCGGTCTCGCGGGCGCGGAGGATCCCTCGCGCGCGGTGGACGATCCCCCGACGCGGTGGTGCGTCGTGGACACCCCCGGTCTGTGCGACGCGGGCGACGGGCGCGAGGCGGAAGACGTCCTCCTCGAGATCGAGCGGTGCGTCGACCTCGCCGCGTCGGCGGCGTTCGACGATCCGAGCGCGGCGGGATCATCGTCCGACGGAGATGTCTCCGCGAGAGACTCGTCTCTCGCGGGCGGCGTGGACGCGTTCGCGTACGTCATGAGCGCGGTCGGCCGCGTCACGTCCGGCGACCTCGACGCACTGGCCGCGCTCGGCGCGCGGTTCGGCCCCGACGCGTTCGCGAACCGCCTCGTGTTCGTGTTGACCCACGCCGACGCGCTGGAAGCCGACGGCCAAACCGCCGAGGACTTTCTCCGCGACGCCCCGCGCGCGTTCGTCGACGTCGCGCGCCGCGCGGGAGGAGGCCCCGAACCCGTGCTCGTCGATAACCGAGCCGCGGCGCTGGACGCGGACGCGCGCGCGCGGTTCGGCGCGCGGCTCGCCGGGGCGGTTCGCCGCGCGATGAAGAGCGCCGACGAGAGGGAAGGGAAGGGCGGGGGGGGGGCCCTCACCGCCGAGCGCGCGCGCGCGGCGGCGGCGGCGGC
>MDSW01152101.1_pt1 | contig 19108 bp, 11 predicted proteins | sample 811171 | NCBI WGS metagenome assembly MDSW01 (sample SAMN05326641, study PRJNA326480) | marine metagenome | isolation source: seawater | place: Atlantic Ocean: North West | collected 2012 | reverse complement strand
CGCCGCCCCCGCCGAGCCCGCCGCCCCCGCCGAGCCCGCCGCCCCCGCCGAGCCCGCCGAGCCCGCCCCCGCCGAGCCCGCCTCCCCCGTCGCCGCCCCCCCCGGTGGCGTTCACGGGGATGTCCAGACAGACGGACGGGTACTTGGGCTGTTCGTACCGCAACGAGCTCGGCAAGTTCTACGACTCCATGACGGCGCACGCGTGCGCGGCGGCGTGCGCGTCGGACCCCGCGTGCGTCTCCGTGGAGATGCGGGTGCCCACGCCGGGGACGGATTTGGACCCCGACCCGAGCTCCCGCGTGAACCTCGCGTCGTGCGCGTTGAGCTCGACGTGCACGAACTTCCGCGCGTCCCGGGAGGCGTTGACCGACGCGGACTACACGTTCTGGTACAAGACGCCCGCGAGCGACGTTCCGGGATACAACGTCAACCACGTCGAGAACGACTCGTGCGTGGGGCGGAACGAGCTCGAGCAGTTGGTGGGCACCGCGACGCTCGCGGAGTGCGCGGCGGCGTGCGACGCGGATACTCGCTGCGTCTCCTTCGAGGTGAGGGAGGAGGACGCCGCGAAGGTGACGTACGGGTCGCTCGCGAAGCTCGCGCGGTGTAACCTCTCGAGCACGTGCGACAACGCGCAGGCGAGGAGCGAGGGGAACGGGGGGGTGGACAGGCCGTGGTACCTCTTCCACAAGGCGTGAATCGCCGAAGAGCAGAGGACGCGGGAAGTGCGGGAAGTGACGCGCGCGACGGGGAAGTTCTCGAAGATATATCCGCGTGAATAATATTAGCATACGGACATCATACCTTTTTTTTATGACATCACGCGCGCGCGGCGACTCTCGAGAGTGCTCCTACTGGAAGACGCGGTCGTTGATCATCGCCCTGTACAGCGCGCACCCCTGGGCGCCGGCGTCGACGACGACGGGTTCTCCCGCGGAGGCGTAGGCGACGGCCCCTCGCGCGAGGTCCACCTCCCCCGCCTTCGCCTCGCCCTCGACGGCCAGGATGACGCACGGCCCCTGGGTCTTCCTCAGCTCGTAGGTTTCCCCCGCGGGGAGTTCGATCCGCTCGAGCATGAACTCGTCGAAGGGCGGCGCGTACGTTTTGGTCCTGGCGTCGGCGGCTTCGCCCTTGAGAATCACCGGATCGCCCGCCTGGTACGTGAGCATCCCGCACAGTACGTCGACGTCGCGGAGCTTCGGCGTGAGCCCCGCGCGGACGACGTTATCGCTCGTCGCCATGCACTCGACGCACTCGCCGCTGAGGTACGCGTGCGGCTCGTTCGCGGCGAGGTAGATGCACTCCCCCGGCGCCAGGCGGACGTAATTCAGCACGTACGCGCACAGGACGCCCACGTCCGAGGGGTACTGCGAGTCGAGCCGAACCGCCAACCGGTCCGACGCCGAGTCCGACGCCGAGCCGCCGGACTCGCCGTCGAGCCTCTTCACCAGCGCGCGGACGTTCGGGGTCACCGTTTGTTCCGCGTCCGCGGACATCAGCGCGGTGAAAACGTCGCGCAGCGCTTTTTTGACGCCGTCGGGGGAGACGACGCCCTCGGCGGCGGCGAGCGCGGCGTCGAGCGCCGCCGCCGCGCGCTCGCCGACGACGGCTCTGAGCTCGGGGACGCGGCGGAGGTTCGCGCTCAGGACCTCGGGCGCGACGAACGCGCACAGGGCCTCGAACTCGGTCACCGCGAGCGTCATCTCGGGCTTGTGGTTGGCGTCCTTGTACACGTGCGGGCGGTCGGCGTGGAGCCGCTGCGCCAGGGTCTTGTCCGGGTGCGCCTGGATGCTCAGCGCCTTGGCCACGCTCAGGACCTTCGTGAGGAACGGGAGGTCGTCCCCGAACCGCGCGTGCGCGACGTCGCCGAGGTGGGCCTTGGCGTCCCGCGCGATCATCTCGCGGAGGCCCTCGCCGGTCGCCTTCACCACACTCGGGCCGCTCGGGTGCGTGCCCATCCACAGCTCCGCGTACGGCTTGGACGCGTCCGAGGGGACGCCCGTGTTCAGCGCCCCGAGCGCGCTCACCTCGGAGCGGCCCTTGATGCCCCAGTCGTAGTTCTGCACCGCGCACGCGAGGTTGACGAACACCATCGCGAGCGAACGCGGGGGAGGGGGGGCGCGGAGGACCAGTGCGCGCGCGAACGCGGAGCGAGCGATCGTCGGGGCGGAAAAAGCGAGGGGCCTGCCTCCAGGGGCCGCGGCCTGCGCTGCGCCACGTCAATAACCGACGGTCGGACGTCTCGCGTGAAACACCTGTCTGTGCAACGTCGCCTCTGCGAACCAAGAACTGACGGTTTACGTTCGCCCAAAGACCCGCGTCCGGTTTTTCGACCCGCGCCCCCGCCGGTCGGATCGATCCACCGCCGAAATGGTCGAACGCCCGAAAGCGCTCCTCCGCCCCTGATGCGATCTGTGATGCTTTTTCCGATCGACACCGCCGAACTTGCTTTTCTGACCGAGGCGGGGTCTCGCGGGCCTCCCCGCCGGGACGCAGTGTTCGCCGCGACGGTCATCGAAGGCACGGCCGGCGCGCGAGCGGGGGCGAGGGATCCAGCGAGCGCGCGCGCGATCGACGCGACGCCCAGAGAGGCGCGATGGGGTGCTGCACGAGGTGCGTCGCGCGTTTCGGACGCCGCCGTCGTCAACGCGCAGATTCGCGTCGCTCAATCGCCCCCCCCCTACTCAGCGCCCCTCGCTTTTTCCGCGAACGGGGGCCGACCGACCCGCACGCGTCGCGATCTGACCCGCCCCGCCCCCCCTTCTCCTCGTTCCCCTCCCCCCGCCCCCCCGTGATTCGTCGCAGCGCGCCTAAAGGCGCGCGGCCTCTGTTCCACGACGACGCCTCCTCGAGCTTGGGCTCCGACGAGGACCTGGACTCGACCGTGGAGGACATTTTCCTCGACGCGTTCGATTCGATCGACGGGACGGGGTTGACGCGCGACGCTCCCGGCGAGGTGGGCGGCGCTCCTCCGTCTTTCCACGACCTCTCCCCGCAGGCGCAGGTCGCGTCCGTGGTCGCCGACGGGGGCGTCCCGTTCGAGCTCTGCAGCCAGTCGTGGACGCAATCCCGGCACGCGAACCGCATGGAGGAGCTCCTCAACGCGACCAAGGAGCGCGTCGCGCGCGAGGCGAAGATCGATCGCGCGGCGGCCCGGCGCGAGCGCCGGCGTCGATCGATGGAGGGCGGCGGCGCGGCCGAGCCCGCGGAGATGTCTCTGTACGACCAGGCGAAGGGGGTCATCGGCCGCATGCAGCTCGGGCAGGACATCACCAAGTTTGAGCTTCCCGCGACGTTTCTCACCCCGTTCAGCGCGTGCCAAGCCTCCGAGGACGTCCTGACGATCATCTCGGGCACGGAGCGCGCGAACGCGGAGGGTTGGTCGGCGCTGACGGACCCGAGCTCGAGCGCGGAGTCGCGGTTCTTGGCCGTGCTCCGGCTCTACCTCGACATGGAGTCGCTCAGGGCGGAGGAGGGCACGGCCGGGGGCACGAAGAGCGCGTTCGTCCTCCCCCCGATGAAGAAGCCCATCAACAGCGTGTTGGGGGAGACGCACCGGACCCGCGTGGGCGAGCTCGAGATGGTCGCGGAGCAGGTGAGCCACCACCCGCCGATCACGTGCTGGGAGATCGACCACACGCGCGCGGGGGTGAAGATCACGGGGAACCTCAGCCCTAAGCCCATCTTCCACGGCACCTCCGTCCAGGTGGCGCTCCGCGGCACGATCCTCTTCGAGATCGCATCCACGGGCGAGGCGTACGCGACGAGCATCCCGGATCTATACATCCGGTTCTTCGGCCTCGGCGGCGGGTACAACGAGAACGTCGGGCGGGTTCGGTTCGAGCGCGTCAGCGCGGGAACCACGGGCGACTCGAGAGCCCTGTGGGCGGATCTCCACTTCAAGGCGCGGGGGAACGCGGGGTGGAAGTCCAAGGCGAATCGCCTGGACGCCACCGTGTATCGCTCCTCCGAGGGCGGCTCCTCCGTCGGGGGGCTGGGCGCGGGGGGCGGGCTGGGGTTCGGGTTCCTCGAGCACTTCGGGAGCGTGGACGCGGCGACGAAGGCGAAGGCGGCGAAGTGGGCGGCGAAGAACCCCGCGCGGGTGGAGGGGGTCGAGGCGGTGATGTCGCTCAAGGGGCACTACAACGCGGAGGTGTTCGACGTCGCCACGGGGGAGTCGTTCTGGCAGGCGGCGAAGCGCCTGCAGCGGAATCCCATCGCCGCGACCGTTCCGATCGACCTCGAGACGGAGTCGCACCTGGTCTGGGGGGACCTCATCTCCGCCATCGTGCGCGAGGATTGGAAGAAGGCGAACGCGGCGAAGAAGCGCGTCGAGGTGGCGCAGAGGGTGCTGATGAAGGAGATCAAGGAGGGGCGGAAGCGGTGGACGCCGCGGCTCTTCGCGAGGGACCAAAAGACCGACCTGGGGTGCGTGGGGGGGATGTACACCCTCAGGGAGGGCGTCAGGGAGAACCCGCCGGAGTGCGACAAGGAGTGGCACGACATGATCGCCAAGAGCGTGTTCCAGGACCTGTAGCGCCGCGCCGTCGGAGGACGAGAACCGAGCGAGCGCACCGTCTACACTTCGTTCTACACTTTACTCGTCGAGGACGGTCTAACTAATGCTCCCATACAAAGTTGAGGTCGATCGACGGGGTCGATGACTCAAGAGTGAGGGTTTAAAGTTTAGGAGTTGTCGGGGACCCTCGTCTGGAGCATCATCAGTCGAAGCAGACCCTCACTTCACCCTAGATCTCGCTCGCTCGTGCCTCGTCAGAACGGCGGCGCGGCCTCACGCGGAGGCGCGACCGCCGCGCGGGGGTCGGGCGCGTTATTTATCGGCGTCATGTCGGTCTGGGTCGAGCTCGCGACGCGCGCGGCGCCGATTTCGCCGTCGAAGGAGAGGTGCGGCGTCGCGGCGTCGCGACCCTCGAGGCGTTTTTCCCTCGCCCTCGACGCGTCGACAAAACGCGTGACGCGTCGGGGATCGGGCGGCGGTCCGCGCCTCTCCCTCCGACGACAGCGAGCCCGGCCGGCGCTGACCCTCGCTCGCTCGCGCGGCGGCTCCACCGGCAGCGCTCTTCCCCGCGCGTCTCCGCGCTCGGACGCGGACGGCGCGTCGCCGCCGCGCGCCTCCGACGCGTCGCCGCCCCCGCGTAACGCCGAAGCGAAAGGCTCGCGGACCGTCTCGGAGGCGGATCCCGCCGCGACGACGCCCGCGGCGGCCGGCGTCCCGGGGGCCGATCCCGTCGCGGCGGCCGGCGTCCCGGGGGACGATCCCATCGCGGTGGACGTCGCCCCCGCGCCCCTCCCCGCGCCCTCGCCCCTGACGGCGCGCTCGCTCCTGGCGTTCGGCGTGCCCGCGCTCGGCGCGCTCCTCGCGGACCCCCTCTGTTCGCTCGTGGACACCGCCGCGGTGGGCCGCGCGGAGTACGCCTCCTCCGCGGGCCTGGCCGCGCTCGGCCCCAACACCGCCATCTTCGGCGGTCTGAACATGGTCTTCAGCTTCCTCACCACCGCGACGACCGCGTCCGTCGCGCGCCTCGCGGGCCGACCGCGGGAGACGGCGGCGTACGTCTGCGCGGCGCTTCGCGTCGCCGCGGGCCTCGGCGTCCTGTGCGCCGCGGCGTTGCACGCGGGCGCGCTCCCCCTCCTCGCGGCGTTCAACGTCCCCGCCGAGCTCGCGCCGCTCGCGGCGGAGTACCTGAAGATCCGAGCCTCGTGCCTGCCCGCGCTCCTCGTCGCGACGGTGTGCGTCGCGACGTGCCTGGGGGAGAAGGACCCGAAGTCGCCGCTCGTCGCCGCCGCCCTCGCCACCGCCGTCAACGTCGCGCTCGACACCGCGCTCGTCCTCGGCCCGCCGAAGCTCGGCGTCCGCGGCGCGGCGGCGGCGACGGCGGCGGCGCAGTTCTGCGCCGCGTGGGCGCTCGTCCGCCGAGTCGTGTTCGCCGACGACGAGGTCGGGGCGGAGACGCGCGAGCGGATCTTCGCGGCGTTTTCGTTTTCTCTCGAGGGGGCGGGAACACCTTCGGGGGCGAATCGGCGGTCGCGACTAGGCGGGTTCGAGGCGTACGCGCCGCTCCTGACGGCGTGGCCGGTGGCGCTCCGAAGCGTCGTCCTGATGGCGGCGGTGACCGGCGTCACCGCCAGCGCGGCGCGCCTGGGCGTCGTCCCCGTCGCCGCGCATCAGATCATGCTCAGCGTACTCACCGTCGCGCAGTTCTTCCCGGAGCCCGTGAGCCAGGCCGCGCAGGCGTTCCTCGCGAAGGGGGCGCCGGGAGTGCGGGACGGCGAGGACGCGACGCCTTCGACCGAGGGCGAGGTTTCGAAGGGCGACGGCGCGTCCGACGAGGAGAGCGACGGCGACGTCGAGAGAGATTTCTCGGCGGAATCCGTCGGGGACGACGGGTCGCGCGACTTTGTCGATTCGAGCACGAGGACGCTCACGCGCGCGGCGGCGCTGTGCTCCCTGATCACCGCGGCGTTCGCGGCGGTGCCGGCGCTGATGCCCGAGGCGTTCACCGCCGACGCCGCCGTCGCCGCCGCCGTCCGCGGCGCCGACCTCCAGCTCGTCGCGACGTGCGCGCTGCTCCCCTGGGTCTGCGTCACCGACGGCCTCCTCCTCGCGCGGCGCGAGTACGCCCTCTGCACGGCGGTGCTCTGCGTCGCCGCGAGCGTGACCTTCGCGTACCTCGGCGCGGGGCCGTTCGGCGCGCTCAACGGGCCGCCCCTCACGCTCGCGGAAACGTGGGCCGGGTTCCTGCTCCTGCAAGCCGCGCGCCTGGCGCAAAACGCGGGGAGGCTCTGGTGGATCCGACGAGCGAGGGCGAATAAAGGGTTTGGCCGCGGGAATAAGGGGGGCGCGTACGTGAAATTATGAACGCGGGGGCGGGAGGATCGCGCGCGACGAACGGACGAAACGACGAACGCGAACGAACGAACGAAAGCGACGAAGACGAAGGGGGGCGCACGTGAGGCGGTGTGTGACGCGACCATTAGACCGGGCCGAATTTGAGTTTTTTTATATAAAACTGAAGGTTCTCGAGTGACAAACCTCGTCGTCGCGTCGCGCGTCACGCGAACCGGCGCGACTTTCGGCGGCGCTCTTCGCCCCGCGGGACGAGAAACGGCGACGGGTCGAACCCGCCTTCGCCCACTTTCGGAGCGCTTCGCTCGGCATCTTCTTCGCGGGCGTCCACCCTCTCCTCCGCTTCTCTTCGCGCGAGCGTTTCCTCGAGGGCTGCGATTTGTTCGTCGAGCTCGGCGTTCTCCGCCTCCGTCTTCGCGCACTCCGCGTCGAACGCGTCCGCCTCCCTCCCGAGGCGCTCGTCGCACTCCGCGCGCAAGGTCTCCGTCTCGCGCTCGAGCCGCGCGTCCGCCTCGGCGCGGTCGGCGAGTGCGCACTCGAGCGCCTCCTTCGCCGCCTCGTCGCGCGCCTCGGCGGCTTCCAGCGCTTTTTCGCTCGCCGCCAGCTCCGCCTCGGCGTCGCGTCGCGCCTCGGCGATGAGCTCGAGCTCCGCCGCGCACTTCGCGTCGTGCGCCTCGACCTTCGCGCGGTGTTCGTCGCGATACGCCTCGAGCGCGTCGCGGCGGCGGCGCGCGAGCACGAGGCGGCGGAGCTGACGCTCAGCCTCCGGAAGCGTCCCGCGCGGCGGGGAGACGCCTCCGGGGAGTCGCGGCGCAGTCGCCGAGGGCTCGACGAGGCGCATCTCGCCGCGGTCGAGCGCCTCGAGCGCCTCGGCGCGCGCCGCGCGGCGTCTCGCGATCGTCGCGTCCGCCCGCGCCTTGGCGAGCGCGATCGCGGCGAGCTCGCCGTCGATCGTTCGGGACGCGCGCTCGGCCTCGGCGGTCTCCCGGCGGAGTTCCAGGAGCTCGCGCTCGAGCGCTCGGTTCTCCTCGCGCTTCGCCGCGACGTCGCGCTCGAACGCGTCCAGGAGTTGGAGCGCCTCGGACGCCGGGGTCGATTCCGCGGGGGGGGGAGGTGCCGGGGGAGCGCTCGACATCGGAGGGAGGATGGGGAGGCGGGAGTGAGTGATGGGGAGGCGGCGCCGCGAGAGAAGGGTTTTTATGTTTTGCTCCTCGGAAAGCACAGAAGTGAGGCTATGGATCTGCGCCCGGGCCCGAGATCGGTTATCTCATAATTCGATCGTCCTGGCGGGGCGACCAGGACGAGTACAACCATCCGTCGACCTGTTCGCGTGAATCGTGCACTCGCGGCGCCGCTCACACCACCCCCGCGCGCCGCGGACATCGCGCGTCCGATCGCTCGCTCTCGGGTGACGTCGCGCGCGCCATGTCGAGACGCGAGGTCGGGAAGCTCGTGATGAGTCAGTTCCGCAGCCGGACGCGGGTCGGGCGCAGGAAGAGCCTGCTTCAGGAGGCGGAGAAGATCCTGCGATCGGGCGCGGTCGAGCAGCCCGCGTGGTTCCCCGGACTCAAGGCGTGCGTGCCCGCTCCTGACCCCACCCCCGCCCTCGCTCGCTCGCGCGCGCGCGCCGAACCCGCGTCAAGCCCGCCCCCCGTCCTCCTCCCCCCGCACTCGGCCGCGAGGGTCGTCGATTTCCAGACCGCGCGGCGCGAAACCTAACCCGTCGATCCATCATCCTTCCCTCCTTTCCCTCCTCCGCAGCGTCGCGCCCTCGGCGTACGTCAGCGCGATGAAGCCGCAGCAGATCGTGTACCCCGAGGATAAGCTCATCCGCGCGTACTACAACCGCCACCCGACCGCGAGGTTCCTTCCGATCGACCTGGACGACCCGAACCCCCACTTCGTGCGCGCGTTTGCGCTGCGGCAGCTCAAGATCATGCGCGCGCAGCGGGTCCCCGAGGACGTCGCGCTGAGGGTCGTGGAGATGGAGGCGACGGAGGAGGAGCGCGCGGCGACGGAGGCGGAGCGGCTGGGGAAGCCGTTCACGCGCCGGCTCACGCCGAAACACAAGCTCGCGACGGGGCGGATCGAGCAGGTCCAGGAGGAGGAGGAGCTCGCGTGGGCGGAGACCAAGAGGGAGCGGTTCGAGCAGATGGAGGCCAAGCGCGCCAAGGCGGAGGAGGACAGGGCCGCCGTCGCCGCCGCGGAGGAGAAGGCGAGGGAGGAGGGGTCGGGATCGGGCGGGGACGCGGAGGGTGAGGTCGAGGGAGACGCGGCGGAGGGCGACGAGGATGAGAAGAAGGGAAAGCGACCGTCGGCGAAGGCGCCGGCGTCGCCGCGATGAGGAGACGTCGCGCCGACGCGACGCGCGTTTTAGTAGTCTATCGATCGAAACGAAAAGCGTCGTCGAAGCGTCGTCTTCTCGCCTTCTCGCTCGCGCCGCCGCGCGGCGTCGCTCACTCCCCGTCGAGCGCGCCGTAGATCTGCCGAAGCAGCGGCCCGTCCGCGCCCCCGAGCCCTAACCCCGTGGGGTCCGCGAACTCGCCCCGAGTCTCGCGCGGCGCGAAGCGCGGACTCGTCCCGAGGATCGGCCTGTCGTCGAGGTCGTCCGCGCCGTCGACGGCGATCCGCCGAACAGCCTCCGCCGCGCGCGCCGCCGGATCGCCCCCCCCGACCTCGCGCTCCCCTCCCGGAGATCCCCCCCCCGGCCTCGACCTCCCCCCCGACGAGGCGAACAGTCTCACCCCGCGCGCGCTCGAGGTCGGCGTCGCGTCGAACGCGCCCGGCGTTTTCCCGCCCCCCGGGGTTTTCTTCTCGTCGGCGGCGCCCGAGGACGGCGCGCGATCGGAGGCGCCGTCGGCGAGCCCGAGCCCCGCCGCCGTCTTGAGGGAGGCGCTTCGGCTCGGCGGCGCGCGCGAGAGCACGCCGTCTTCGGCGCTCCCCCGCGCGGAGAGCGGGAGGTGCGTCGCGAGAGTGTTCCTCACGTTCCCGAGCCCGCCGCGGTTGAACGCGCCGCGCCTAACGGTTCGCACCTGGGACTTCCGGTTCGCCGCCACCCGCGCCGCGGCGTTGGGCGAGGTCGTCAGGCACCGGATGCTCCTCTGGCTCACGCCCCCGAACTTTCTGCGGCGCTCGCGGTCCGCCTCCCGCGCGCGGTCTCGCCACGCGCGCAGACACTTTTGCGTAAACTCCAGCCGCGCAATCTCCGCCTCCACCACCGCCATCGCGCGCTCGCGCTCGATCGCGACGCGCCGCCGCTCCTTGCTCGCGCTCGCGAACGCGCGCCACGCGTCCGTCGCCGCGCCGAGCGTCCGCGTCGTCGCCATGTAGTCCGCGATGAGGGTGAGATCCTCCCACTCGCGAGCCGACCGAGTGTTCGAGCGACGAACCGCGCGCGGCAGCGGCGGCGGCGGCGGCGGAGGAGGAGGAGGAGGAGACGGAGGAGGAGGCGGGGACGGCGCGGGAGCCGCCGCGCCGTCGGGCGGGGTCTCGCGCGGGGCGAGGACCCCGGCCGGTCGCGTCCACCCCTCGCGCCCCGCGTCGTCCACGATGTCGCCGAGGCGGATGCGCGCCAGGCTCGCACGCGCGAGTTTTCGAACCGCCGCGCGCCACCGGTCCGCCTTCCGCCGCCCCTCCGTCCTCGGCGACTCCCCGTCCCGGTTCGGCGACGCCGGGGAGAGCGCCGCGCCGGCCATCGCGGCGCCCGCGCCGTGGCCGCTGGACGCCCAGCGCATGAGGTCCGCGTCCGGCACCGCCGCGGCGAGCGAGCCGGCGCGCGGCGCCGGCGCCGGCGCCGGCGCGCGCGACGACGCGATGGGGGCCTTCTCTGGCGATCCGGGGGACAGGGGCCACGTCGCCGTCGTCGGGAGGGGCTCCTCCGAGAACATGAGGTTCGCGGCGTTATCTCCGCTCTGCATCCACGCCGCGAACACCGCCTCCTCGAGCTGCTGCCTCTGCGCCGCGCGCCCGACCGGGAGTCGATTCGCGCCCGGCGCGCCGCTCTCGGCGGCGGCGGCGGCGGCGCCGTCGCGCGGCGGGGTGCCCTCGGCGCCGCTCTCGTCGCCCATCGCGGCGGCGAGTGCGGCGCTGGCGGCGGCGCACGCCTTCCACACGTGCACGATCGCGCCGGTGACCCCGACCGCGTCGCGCTCGAGCGCGGTGTCCGCGTTCGCGTTCGCGTCCGACCCGACGGTCCCCGCGGCGAGGTCCGCGTCGGGCCAGCGACCGGCGACGAGCGATTCGGCGATGGCGCGAAGCGCCTCCGAGAGTTTCACCCGAGCGTCCAACATCGCCGCGTTCGCGACTTCGTCGGGGCGCCCCGCGTCCTCCGAGCGCGTTTCGGCGCCGCGAACGGCGGCGGCGAACGGAGCGAACGGACCGCCGTCCCGCGCGGGGGGCGACGTCGACGAGCGAAGGGTTCCCGGCGGCGGAGGGGTCCCGGCGGGCGAGCCTTTTCCCGAGCCCGAGCCCGGGCCTCCCCCCGCCAGCCATCGCGACGTCGCCGCGTCGGGCGTTCGTTCGCTCGGCGCCCGGTGTTCGTTCGCCGCGCCCCCCGCGCGTCCGTCCTCCTCTCGGCCGTCTCTCGGGGGCGAGGCGCGCGGAGGGGTCGCCGTTCGGTTCGCGTCGGTGGTCGTCGCCGCGTCGCGGTCGTCGCCTCGGACGCTCGGCTCGGGGCTGGTCGGCGCGGTCATCATCGGCGTCTCGATCTGGTCCGGGTAGGCGGTGCGCAGGAGCGCCTCCTCGAGCATCGCGTCCACGACCGCCTCCGTGACCTGATGCTCGAGCTTCAGCGTCGTCGTGAGTTGCTCCACGCGCTGCTTCGGGGACAGCGGCTCGCCGGCGCTCGGATCGCCGGCGTCGCTCGCCCGCCCGATCGGATCCGGGGCGCCCGGGGAGTTTTTTCGTCCGCCGGGGGAGGCCGCCGAGGTCGCGACCGAGGCCGGCGCGGGCGGCGCGGACGTCGCCAGGAACTCGTCGATCGCCGAGCGCTCGTAGTCGTCGTACGTCGTCGTCGCGTCGTCCGTCTCGTCCTCCGTCCCGGACCCCGCGTTCGCGCCCGCGCGAGGGTGTCCCGCCCGATCCGTCGCGTTCGCGCGCCCGGATGGGCGCCCGAATTCGGGCGTGCGGCGCTGCGTGAGCTCGCGCACCGCCGTCTGCAAGAACTCGTCGGGCCCGGGGAGGTCCTCGAGGTCCTCGCTCCCGTCGCTCTCGACGTCCGCGACGGCGCGAGGCATCGAAGACATCGTGGCGAGCGCCGCGCGAGCGCCGATTATGACCGCGCGCCGCGCCGGGAATTCCGACGTAGAATATCGACGATGGGAGTCTCATCAGCTGGTCTGTGCGCATCATCACGTATGGCGGTGGCGCGCGGCGCGCCTGCGCGCGAGAAAAAGCCAGGCCAGGCCCCCCCGCGCGCTCCCCTCACGCACTCGCGCCCGCGCGCCGTCGCTCCGCGCCTCCTCGCGCGTGGCCTCCGCGCCCACCCTCCCTCCCTCCGGCTCGCGCTCGCCTCTCCGACCCGGGCGAAGACGCCCCCACCCCGGATGGTCTTCTCCAAGGCGTGGTTCGCGTCGAAGGTGCGCGGGTTCGTGGGGGACTCGCAGATGGACGAGGAGATGTTCAAGCGCACGTTCGTGTGTTGCCTGTTGGTGTATTTCATCTCCCTCGTCGTCCGCGGATTCATCCGCGCCGCGGGCGCGAAGCGAACGCGCGTCGGCGCGGGCACCGTCGCCGAGCTCCGCAACCGATGAACCGACGCGAGGGAGGCGACCTCGATCGCGGCGGTCCCGAGCGGGCGCGCGACGCTCGGGGCGGGTCGTTGTTAGTTGGTCGGTTCGCCGACTTTTTTTGAACGAAACGAAACGTCTTTCGCCCCTCCCTCCTCCCCGACCTAAAAAAGTCGTCGCCCTCCCTCACCCCTCGCCTCGACCTCCCTCCCTCCACGTGAGCACGGGACACGGCGCGTTCTCCGCGAGGTGCGTCGCGACGCTGGGCGACACCGCCCGCCCGACCCCTCCGAGCCCCCTGGTCCCGACGACGAGCATCGCCGCCCCGAGCCGCTCGGCGGCGTCGATCAAAGTCCCCCGCGCGCCGGAGCCCCCCGCGAGCGCCGCGCCTCTCGGCGGCCAACACGACGCCTCGCCGAACCGTTCGAGCGCTCTCTCCTGGACGCGCAGGAGGGCCTCGTCGAGGGCCTCCCACGGCGCGTCGGGGGCGAGTTCGCGCGTCACCGTTAACACCCGCTCGGCGGTCGCGTCGTCCCTAGGGAGTCCCCCCGCGAGGAAGAGCGCGCCGGGTTCGACGCCTCGCGTCCGCCCCGGGCCGAGCGCGGGGAACGGCGGGGACTTCGTCGACCGCATCGCCTCGCGCCAATCGATTATACGCGCCCACGCCGCCTTTCGCGCCGCTTTTTGAGCCTCGTCGGAACCGCCGATCGGCGGCGGCGCGGGGTCGAACGGGACCGAGGCGCGAAGGGCGTCCTCGGCGACGCGGCGGGCGTCGAGGTGGTGCGCGAGGACGAGCTCGTCGGACGCGCGGCCGCGCGCGCGGACGAACCACTCGGCGGCGGCCTCGCCGGGGAGTTCGTTCGAAGTCCGTTCGACGTTTTTTGTCGACGCGCCGCCGATCGCGCAGAGCACGACGCGGGAGGGTGGGGACCCGAGGCGATCGAGCGAACGGTTCGACGCGTCTTCGCGCGGAACGGCGCCTTCGCCCGCGTCGATGGCGACGCCCCCGAGCGCGGCGGCGCCGCCGCGTCGGAGAATCAGACACGGCGACGCGCACTCGCGGAGGACGGCGTCGCTGACGCTTCCGAGCGCGACGCGCGCCAGCGTGCCGTGGTGCGGGCGGGAGCAGAGGACGCACGCGTCCGCGCGCCGACGCGCGACGCACCGCGAGATGAGCGCCGCGGCGGCGGAGGAGGAGGAGGAGGAGGCGGCGGGAACGGGTTCTTTTTCGTCGCGGAGGACCGCGACGTCGTGGGCGGCGCCGTGCGTTCGCTCGCGCTCGGCGAGTCGGTCGCGGACGAACGCGGGGAGCCAGGGTGGGGCGTCGGACGTCGCGAGCCGGTAGTCGCACTCGGCGGCGTACGCCGGGTCCACGTCCGCCGCGAACGCGCGCGAGGGGGGCGCCCACGCGCGCACGAGCAGGACCTCGTCCTGGGGGTCGAGGAAGTGCCGCTCCAGCCACGACCAACCGTCTCGGACGCACCGCTCGTCGTCGCCGACGCAGAACGCCACGCGGAAGGTCGAGGCCCAGTCCGCGCGCCGGGGCGAGCCGGGCGGGGAGGCGACGCGCGCGCCGACGGCGGCGTTGGGGTCGAACGCGGCCATCGAGGCGCGGCGTGAATGGGCCTCGCGCCGGCGTCGAGGGAGGGTGCCACCCGCACGGTCTTCTCGGCCCGTCCGAGGAGGGTTTTTTATTTACACGGAGAGCGGCCGAACGTCTCCGGTCGTTCGCTCCCGTCTCTCTCGCGCGCGCGATGCCGCTCCTGGCGCCGCGCCCTCTCGGGGTTCCGGCGCGTCCCCGCCGCGTCGGCTCGCGACCGCGCCCGCGCCGCCCCGCGGCGCGGGGTCCCCGCGCCGCGCGCGAAAAAGAGACCGGTCATCCCGACGCCGCGTTCGACGACGCGTCCGTCAGCGAAAAGAACCGCCTCGCGCGCCTCCACGCGGGCCGCGGCGACGACGACGCCGCGCGCGACCCCTCCCGCGTGGAGCGCACCGCCGCGGACGCCGCCGAGCGCGCGGTCGGCGACGCCGCGGCGTCCGCGGAGGACGAACGCCGCGCGCGTCCCGACCATCATCATCACCGAGAGGGCGACCTCGACGGCTCGTCCTTCCCCTGGGACGACCTCCCCGACGCGCCCGCGTCGCTGCTGGCCGACTACCTCCGACACACGGGACGCGTCCCCGCCCTCGCGCCCCTCACCGACTACGTCCGCGTCGCATTCTTCGACTCGAACCCGCGCGGGCGGTGGCACCGCTGCCTCACGTCCGCGTGCTTCGTCGACGCCGACCGCGCGGAGGCGGAGGCGAAGGGCGACGCGCGCGACGACCGAGAAATCGAGACGCGCGTCGCGCTCGGGAGGTGGTGCGCGTCGAAAGAAGCGGCGAGGGACGACGCGCTCGCGGCGCTGTGGCACGCGATGCTCGAGGAAGACAAGGCGAACGCGAGACAAAAGGTGAGAGAGCGGCGGCGCGCGTAGGTGAGAGAGTGACGAAGAGACGACGAACGAAGAGACCCAAGGACGCGGAGGACGTTCCTCGTTCCTAACGTACGAACGTTGTACCTACATCTGATCTGGTCGCTCTAGAGTGCGCTAGTAGTACTGGTACCCGCAGAAGACGTTGGTGAACCACCTCTGCGCGTTGACGTCTAGAGCGTCTTCCTCGCCTAGTCCCTCGCACGCGGCGGCGACGTTGGCCGCGTGTTCGTTCGCCTGATCTCTGAGTTGATCCATCCTCACCAGCCCCCCTTTCCCGAGCAGCAGCCCCGGTTCCTCGCACACGAGCAGCCGCACGCACGGCTCCGGCAGCGGCAGAGCCCTGAGCGCGTCCATCTGCGCCGCGCCGCCGTACGTGATCTCGCCGAGGACGTCCTCCACGAGCAGGAGGTCCGGCTCGACGCGGAGCATGTGCGACGCGTCCGCGTCGGGGGCGAGCGCCTTGAGCGCCAGGACGATCTCGAGGACGCGCGGGGCGTCCAGGGCGAGCACGCCCGCGCCCGCCTGCTCGACCATGTCCGGGAGGTGCTCGGGGGCGACGCCGGTCATGCGGCTCACGAGGGCGAGGCGCGAGGCGACCCACGCGGGGTCGGCGTGCGACGCGGGCAGGACGTCGCCCTCGCCGTACTTGCCCGCGTGGAACGCCTGCTGCTCGATGAGGCGGGCGTAGTGCCGCGCCACCGCGAGCGTGCCGCGGACGGTGCGCTCGACGGACTCGGCGGTCGACCCGTCCAGGGCGCCGCTCGCGCGCCACGTCGACTCCGCCGACTCGAACGCGGAGGAGGGCGCGGGCGCGGAGGAGCCGCCGTCGCCGCTGCTGCCGCGGGAGGAGGAACCGCCGATCGAGGAGGATCCGCCGCTGCAGGAGGCCCCGAGCGCGCTCAGCGATCGCGCGGGCGCGCGAGGGTGGAGGTGGGGCGTGGCGCGCGAGGCGGGCGAGGCGCGCGAGGCGGGAGAGCCGCGCGCGGCGGTCGAAAGCGCGGCCGCGGACGCCATCGCGCGCGGGGACGGAACGTCGCGCGGGGGACCGTGGCGAGACCGCGGGTGCCGACGACGAACAACAAAGGACTCGTCGTCGTGAGCTGTCACTGATGGCACCTTGAAACGTCGCGGAGATCGATCTCCGAGTTCCGGGTACCAAAAACTCAGACTGTATGCTCACTGAAAGCGCCCTCGCGTTCGGCAGTAGGACCCGTTCGACGATGGGGCACGCTAGTGGTAGTGGCGCGCGCGCCCCGCGCTCGTCAGCACACTCGTCGCCCTCGAGTAACAACGTTCGCCCTTCACACCCACGCGCGCCATGGCGCGGTCGCGCCTCGGCGCGTCCGCGCCGCGGCGCTCGCTCTTCCTCCTCTTCGCGTTCGCGACGCTCTGGCGTCCTTCGTCGGCGTCGCTTCTGGGTTCGTCGCGCGCGAGGGCCTCGCAGGACGACGCGCGCCCCACGCCTGCGCTCCAGATGCTCCCCCCCGACTCGGCGCGGTCCGTCGTGCTCACGTCCGAGTCCGACGTCGGCGACCCCGACGCGTTGCTCCCCCTGGTACTCTCCCACCGCGAGCACCACCCCGACGCCTCCGTCGACGCGCTCGTCCTCCTGTCCACGGCGAAGGGCTCGGCTCGACGCGATCGGTGGCGCGTCTGGGCGGCGACGCACGGCGTCGTCGTCGGCTTCTTCGACCCCGCCAAGACCTCGGACGCGTCCATCGTGATAGCGCGCTTCTTCGCGTACCGCGCGTACGTCCAGGAGCTCCTCGTCCACCGCCCGTCCGTAGAGCGCGTGTTCCTGGTGGACGCCACGGACGTTCTGTTCCAGCGCGACGGGTTCATGCGCGAGTTCGTCCCCGCCGACCGCGTCGCGTACGTCGCCGAGCCCGAGCACACGCGCGTCGGCGATTGCGAGCACCACCGCCGCTGGATCGAGGGGTGCGCGGCGTACGGCGCGGCGGTGTGGGCGAGGGTCAGAGACGCGCCGAGAATCTGCGCGGGAACCATCGCGGGCGGAACGGTCGCGATCGAGGCCTTCTTGGAAAAGTTCACCGCCGAGCTCGACCGCGTCGGGTGTAACGACCAGGGCGTCTTGAACGTCATGGTACACACGGACGCGCTCGGCGGCGAAAAAGACGATTCCGCTTCCCCGATGCAAGCGTCCGACGCGTCCGACGCGTCCGACGCGTCCGACGCGTCCTCCGAACCTCCTTCACCTCCTTCTCTGGTGCTGTGGCGGCACGAGCGCGGGCCCGTGCTCAGCCTGAACACCGCGCGGCGGGAGGACGACGCGGCGCGCGCGGAGACCGCGCCGGTGCTTCACTTCGGACACACGGCGAAGTGGGCGTCGGATCTGTTGGCGCGGCGCGGCGCGGCGCTCCGAGCGAGGGCGCGCGAGCGCCATCGAGGGGGGTACGGGAAAGGAACGACCGAGCGCGCGAGCTCGAGGGGCGGATCGATCGGCGCGCGCGACGGGGACGGGGACCCCGGTGCGGACGGTGCGGACGACGCGGACGGAATCGAGGCGTCGAGGGAGGAGGCTTTGGAATCTCCCGCGGACGATTCGAACTTCCGCCCGGCGTTTTACGTCCACGCGGAGGGCTCCAACCCCGGCGCGGCGGTGCGGGCGGTTCGCTCGATCCGCCGGTTTTACCCCTCCGCGCCGGTGATGGTCGCGTCGGCGCCCGGGGATGATTTCGGGGGGCTCTGCCGCCGGTTCCACTGCGTCCACGAGGTGTGGACCGAGGGGAAGGAATCGGACGAGGGCGAGGACGCGTTGGGGCGGGGGAGGAGGAGCCGCGGGAGCGACGTGTTCGTCGCCGACGCCTCGGCGGAGAAGAAAATCCAAAAGTCGGGTCTCGCGGCGAAGCTCACCGGGGACGTCGGCGCGTGGGCGAAGGACCCGGGGGACGCGAGCGTTGACAGAGGTCGGCGGTTCGGCTCGGGACGCTCCAGGAGCGGCCGCGCCGGCCCGCCTCCGATATGCGGCGAGGGGCGCGCGGCGGCGTTCGTCGAATCGCTCCGCGCGGTGTCACGCTGGGCGGCGGAGGAGGGCGCGGATTGGCTCGTTCCGGTTGATTCGCGGACGCGCGTCGAGGGGCGCGTGACGCGCCGCCCCGCCGCGGACGCCGCGGGCGCCGACGCGAAGCACTGGACGCGGGCTCTGACCCCGGCGCTCCTCGCGGACGTCGAGGCGCGCGTCGGGGCGAGGCCCGAGTACGTACACGCCGGTCTGTGCGGCGGCGCCGCGCTCCGCGTGGCGTTCATGACGCGCGACGACGATTTGCGCGCGAAACACTCGGGGGGATTTTTCGCGGGGTTGCCGTCGGCTAAATCGTCGGTCGAATCGCCGGTCGCGGCGCTCCTCGACCGACTCTCGTCCCTGGACGACCGCGCGAACCGGTGGCACGACGTCGCGCTCGCGGCGTTCGTGGTGTCGCGCGGCGGGACGCTCGGCGCGTGGGGCGACCTCCGCGAGCGCGGGCACCCGACCCCCGAGCGCGGCCCGACGGCGTTCGAGCGTGGCGCGGGGGGAGGCGAGGGCGGCGCGAGGGAGCCGCTGGGGCGCGACGATCGCGCGATGTTCAAGCGCGTCGACCCGAACGCGCACGCGGGCTACAAACCGCCGGAGGGACCCGAGGCGGCGTACGAACCGTTCGAGGGCCCCGGCGAAAACGCGCGAAAACGAGAGAGAGGCGCGGGAGCCGCCGAGGATGGTCGCGGCGCAAGTAACTTCGCCGCCGCCATGGAGGCGCTCCCGTGGACCGTCGGCGTAAGCGCGGAGCTCCGCGCGGCGCGCTCTGACGTCGCCGCGTGGGCCGGGCCCATCGTCGGCGATTTCGGGGACGCCTCCGCGGAGGACGCGCTCGCGTTTTCCGTCCCGCCGTTTCGCGTCGATCGAGCGAAGGTCGGGCTCCTTCCCTCGGCGGAGCGCGGAGCCGGCCTCCCGCGAGGCGCACGCCGCGACGCACCTCTCTCCTCCTCCTCCTCCTCCTCCTCCTCCTCCTCCTCCTCCGCGGACGTCACCCTCTCGAGGG
>MDSW01147930.1_pt1 | contig 19111 bp, 9 predicted proteins | sample 811171 | NCBI WGS metagenome assembly MDSW01 (sample SAMN05326641, study PRJNA326480) | marine metagenome | isolation source: seawater | place: Atlantic Ocean: North West | collected 2012 | reverse complement strand
CGCGCGTGCGCACGCCATGGGAGAGTGGTGGGGGGGGCGGGGGGGACAGGAGTCGACACGAGCAAAACCGTCGAGCCGGCAGAAACCCGCCGCGGCGGGCGCGCGGCAGTGCACTGCAGTTGAGGTTGGAACTGATGACTCGGCGGTTGTTCGTTTTCGAAAACCTTCTCAGCGTTGACCCTCGTCTCCACTCCGTTCGAGCGCGCGAACGCCGGTCCTCGCTCGCGCGAGGTTCTCTCTCGCGCGATGCAGTACGGCGGCCAACACGGCCAGGGCGGCTACGGCCAGGGCGGCTACGACCAGGGCGGCAGGCAGAATCGCCGCCTGGTCATGATCGAGACTCGCAAGTCCTACACGAACAACTGGGCAACGGATCTGATGGGGGCGCCGTGCGCGAACCCCGGCTTTTGCCTGTACGCCGCGTGCTGCCAGACGTGCGTGGCGTACCAGCAGCGCAAGGAGATCATGTTCAACGACCTCACCAACTACACGTGCTGCAACGGCGACATGTGCATCTCCGGGCGGTGCGGGGAGCGGAAGTGCCCCGAGTTTTGCCTCGTCATGGAGGTGTGCTGCTGCTTCCCCAGCGCCGTCGCGACGAACCGGTTCATGATCCAGGACGAGCAGAGGGTGATGAACACGGAGTGCGACAACTGCCTCATCGGGTTCATGCTGTGCATGAACCAGCTCGCGTGCATCTTCCGCATCGCCGCCATGATCTCCGGCAGCGACACCCTCGAGGAGGCGGCGAACCTCCTCGACTGCATCGCCGACGTCACCTACGTCTCCGTCTGCGCGTGCATGCAGACACAGCACCACGAGCAGCTCAAGCTCAGGGACCCGAACGCCAGGCCGCCCGCGCCGAGCCCCACGATGGCGCCCCAGCAGATGCAGATGCAGATGCAGATGCGCCCGATGCCGCCGCCCAGGCACCCCCAGCAGGCGTACGCCCCGCAGCAGGTCTACGCCCCGCAGTCGCAGGTCTACGGCCACCCGGCCCAGGCCCCGCCCAGGTACTGAGCCCCGAACGGAGTCCGAGGACGCGTCGAGGACGCGCGAGCGAACGACGGAGCCTACTATCGCGTGAAGGAGCGAGACGAAGCGCCGCGACGAATCGAGCGAGACGCGACCGATTTCGTCGAGTGGAACCGACCCTCGCGTATTAAAAAGGAGTCGACGAGTACTCTCACCCGCCGCGCCGCCCCGCCCGAGTGACGAACCGAAAAAAAAAAAGACAGTCGTCGTCACTTCCCCAGCCCCTTCGCGAACGCCGCCATCGCCGCGATCGTGGCGCCGCACCTGTACCCCGGCCGCGCGCCCTCGGCGGCGTCCTTGGCGGCGCGCCCGAGGCCCGCCGCCGCCGCCTCCGCGTCGGCGACCGAAAATCCCTCCGTCGCCGCCACCAACGCGTCGGCGACGTTCCCGCATGCCGCCGCCAGCTCGGCGTCCGTCGGCGGCGTCGGCGCGTTCGCGTCCGCGCGCGCAATCGGCGCCGACGCAATCGGCGCCGCGTCCATCGCCGAGGGTTCCGAGGGTTGTTCCTCGGGTTCCTTCGCCTTCATCTCCGCCGCCGCCGCCTTCATCTCCGTCGCCGCCGCCTCGCGCGCCGCGCTAGCCATCGCTTCCTCGGCCTCCGCCGCCGCCTTCGCCGCCGCCTCCGCGTTCGCCTTCGCCGCCGCCTCCGCCTCCGTCTCCGCCTCCGCCTCCGCGCGCCTCGCCGTCGCCTCCTCGCGCTGGCGCTTCCTGCGCGCCTCGCGGGCCAACGCCTCGGGGTCGGCGACGTACCCGGCCTGCGCGTGAAACTCGCGGCTCCGCTTCGAGCCGCCCGCGCCGGGAGCCCCCGCGGGACCCCCCTCGGTCGCCTCGGGAGCCGCCTCGGGAGCCGATTCTTCGCCGCCGCCTCGCCGGGCGCTCCGGCGCTCCGGCTCGACGGCGGGCTCGGGGCGGGCGGTTCCGCGCGTCGGTTCCCCCTGCGCTTTCCTCTCCGCCTCCGCTCGGGCGGCGCGGTGCCTCGCGATGGCGGCGCACTTCTGCACGAGCCCCGGGTCGAGCTGCCCCGCCATCTCGTGCACGGTGTCCTCGAGCGCGTGCGCGCGGCTGACCACCCTCTGCCCCTCCGGGTCCCCCGCGCGCGGGTTCTTCTTGCCGTTCTCCCCGTCGCCCTCCTCGCCCGGGCCGCCGCCCCAGTACGTCTTGGCGGCGGCGACGATGAGCCGAACGTCGCGAAGGAACGCCTCCACGGTGAGGTACCACCCGCTGTCCACGCGCCACAGGAGCGTGCTGAGGTCCATCGGCTCCTTGACCGCCTTGGCGTACCCGGGCGCCTCCTCCTCCGCCACGGGGACGTGGAACTCGCTCCACTGGTCGCGATACAGAAGCCGCGTGACGACGTCGCGCAGAAACATCCTCTGCTGCCGCAACGCGTGGTCCTCCGCCGCGAGCATGGAAGCCGTCGCCGAGTCGGAGACGGCGAGGTCGGGAGCTCCCACGCGCGCCGCCTCGGATGCGTCGGCGGTGTGCGCCGGCGCCTTCTCCAGAACCTCCGCCGCTCGCGTTCGTCGTCGCGCCTTCTTCCCGTCGCCGCCGCCGCCGCCGCCGCGCGACGCGTCGGCGGCTTTGAGGTCGCTTCCCCGCGCGGCGCGCGCGGCGGCGGTCACCACCGCGCCGAGGTACGCGCGCCGCGCCGGCGCGCTCGGCGGTCGGAGCTCGACGACCTGGTCCTCGCCGAACAGCCCCGCGGCGTCCTCGTCCAGCGCCTCGCGTTCGCAGTCGCACGTCGCGAGGAGCATGAGGGGGAGGTCGCCCGGAACGTCCTCCAGGAGCGCCCGCAGCACCGCGCGCAGCGACGGCGGCGCCGAGTCCCACCAGAGCCGGAGGTGCGGGAGGAACAGAATCGCCGGCGCCGCGCGCCTCGCCTCCGTCACCGCCCCGACGAGCGCCTCCTCGGGCGTCCGCCCGCCGTCAGCGAGCAGCGAGGGAAGGCCCACGGCGTGCACGGGGAAGGCCTCGAGCTCGTGGAGCAGCGCCGCGCCCAGCGGGGTCTGCCCCGCGCCGGGCGCGCCCGCGAGGAGCAGCCGCGGCGGCCTGGCGAGCGGGCGGTCCACGAACTCGAGCGCCGCCGCCGCCAGCGCCGCGGACGCGGACGAGCCCAAGGAACGAGAGCCGCCACCCTTCGCTCCGACGCCGGTCGCGCGAGGGGACGCCGCGAGCGCCGCGCCGGGGACGTCGAGCGATCCCCCGCCGAGCTCTCGAAGGATCGCGTCGTCGTCCTCCGAGTCCGAGTCCGAGTCCTCCGGGGACAAACCGAACACGCCGCCGTCGCCGTCGCCGCCGCCGCCGCCGTCACCCTCATCGTTCGCCGTCGCGGCGAGCGCGAACGGCGGGAACGCGGTCTTCGTCGCCTCGACGAGCTCGTCGAGCGTCGGTCCCAGCAGCGGCGCCCGGAGCGGGCCGAGGGGCCTGGCGTGCGCCTGCGCGGACCTGTGCGAGGCGGGCGTGATGGCGTCCATCGCCGCGCGGAAATCCGCTCGGTTCGGCACCACTCGGCCCGGGTCGATGAGCAGCTTGTCGTCGCTCTCGTAAATCTGCGGGTACCGCCTGCGCAGCGCGTGCACCGCCGCCTCCGTGCACAGCGCCTTGAGGTCCGCGCCGCAGTACCCCACGCACTTCTGCGCGAGCTGGTCCAGGATCTCGTCCGAGGGTTTCTTCTCCCACGCCCTGGTGTGGATCCTGAGAATCTCGGCGCGCGCTGAGACGGAGGGGAGGGGGAACGCGAGCTCGCGGTCGAACCGCCCGGGCCTTCGCAACGCGCCGTCGACGGCGTCCACGCGGTTCGTCGCGCCGAGAACGACGACGCGCCCGCGCGAGTCCAGGCCGTCCATCAGCGCGAGCAGAGTGGCGACGATCGAGTTGTGGATCTGGTCCGTCTTGCTCGACCGGACGGGCGCTAACCCGTCGATCTCGTCGAAGAAGATGATCGACGGCTGCCGCTTCTGCGCCTCCGCGAACAAAAGCCGGAGCTGACGCTCGCTCTCCCCGACCCACTTGCTCAGAACGTCCGCGCCCTTGCGCATGTAAAACGAAACCTCCGCGCCCGCGCGGCTGCACGACGCCGCGAGCGCCCGAGCGATGAGCGTCTTACCCGTGCCGGGAGCGCCGTACAACAACACCCCGCGAGGCGGCGCCATCTTGAACCGAGCGAAAACCTCGGGGTAAAGCAGAGGTAAAAACACCATCTCCTTGAGCGAGTGCACGTACGACGCCAACCCGCCCACCTGGTCGAACGTCAAAGAGGGGTCCACCGCCAGGGGCGTGATCTCCGCGCCCGCGGCCTCGCCGCCGGGCCCCGCGCCGTCGCCGCCGCCGCCGGGTCGCGTCGACGCGCGCGACGGATCGCCCCCCGGGAAGCCGCCGGAGAGAAGCGCGTCGGGCTTGACGAGCGGGTACGGAAGGTCCGGCGCGCGCCCGCCGAAGCCGCCGCCGAAACCCGGGAAGGTATCCTCCCCCGGGGCGTCCGCGTCGGAGTCGTCGGTGTCGTCCATCCACCGGTGGCCGCCGCCTCTCGCGCGCCGATCGGATCTGCCTCCGTTCCCGTCGCGATCGCGATCCCTCCTCGCGGATCCGTTTCCTCCTCCTCTTCGCGCGCCGCGGACGTCGGATCGGCCGCCGCCGCGCGGTCGCGGGGACTCGGATCCGGCGCCGCCGCCGGCGAGGCCGCGCTCGTTCGGTTTCGGGGAGTACCGCTCGATCGTGTTGCGCTGCCTTCGGCTGTATCGCTCGCCCTGGCGCGCGGCGGGGACGAGGTCGTCGTCGTCGTCCGGGTCCGGCTCGGACGTCTCGGACTCCTCCTCGTACTCGGGCTCGGAGTCGGGCTCGGGCTCCTCCTCGTCCTCGTCGCTGAACGCCTCCTTCCACCCCGGGGAGAGCCTCGCGACGGGCTTCGCGGCGCGCGAGCTGCGGCGCACGAAGTCCGCGCGGGGGGCGCGCGGGGGCGCGGCGTCCTCGTCGCCGTCGTCATCCTCCATCGAGTCGTCCAGCACGCGCTTGCCGCGGCGGGGGGCCACGGGCGAGTCCTCATCGTCGTCGCCGGAGAGCTGCGACATGTTCGCCTTGGCCGTCTCGGCCGCGGCGCGGCGCGGACGACCGGACATGATCGGGCGCGCGGCGAGGGGTCGTCGCGTCCGAGCGACGCGCAGATCCGAGTGCACGCCAGCAGCCGGGGCTCGCGCTTTTGAATCCGCGGCGCCAGGAGGGGGGGGGGACACCCGCGTGTGTGGAACGGCGAAGTGCTGACGACGCCGTTTGAGTGCCACGCGAGCGTCGTCGTGGACGCCCCCCCCTCGTCGCTGCCGTCCCGCGGCGATCGCGCCCCTCCTCCCGCGGCACTCCGCGCCCCGCGCGTCGCGAATCGACCGACCGCGTCGCGATGGCGTCGCTCGTCTCCGCCTCGCCGCACCCCGCGCCGCGCGCCGGGCGCGCGGTTGCCAGAGGCCCCCGCCCCCTCGCGTCCCCGGGCGCTTCCGCTCGTCGCCCCCCCCGTCACCCGCCCCCGATGTCGCTCCGCTCGCTCGCGCGTCGCGCCACCGCGGGCGGCGGTTCGGCGGAGGACGACCCCGCGGGCGAGGACCCGAACCTCCCGCCCCCCTCCTCCTCCGAGCTCGACGACTCGCGCGCCGACGCGCCCGCGCCCCCCTCTCGCTCGCTCGAGTCCGAGTTCGCGCGCGTGGCTCGCGAGCGCGAGACGCGAACGCGCCGCGAGACGCGGACGCGTTGGAAGCAGGGCGGCCTTCGCCCTCGCGTCGTGCACGAGTCCGCCTCGGACTACATCCGCCGCGTCGCGTTTCAGTGGCCCGTCGCCGCCATGGGCACCGCCGGCGGCGCGGTCCTCGTGAGCAACTGCGAGGAGCTCGGCGGCGGATCGGAGTCGCGCGCGCGCGCCCGGCGATTGCTGAGTTCCGCACCGGACGCGCACGACCGCACGTGGCGCGCGGCGGAGGAGCGCGGGCTCGGCGAGCGGTCCCTCCTCGGCCTGTACGACGCCGGCGCGGTCACGGCGGTGGCGATCGACGGCGACTCGGTCGCGAGCGGCGGGAGGGACGGGTGGCTCAGGATGTGGCGCGTGCCCGAGGAGGCGGACGTCGACGACCCGGCGTTACCCCCCGAGGGCCTCCCGCTCCAGCCCCGGGGCGCGGCGAAGCACCCGAACGTCGTCACCGCCGTCGTCATCGACCCGAAGACGAACACCGTGTGGACGACGTGCCTGGACGGCTTCGTCAGGAGGTGGGACGCGAGCGAAGGAGGCCGGGAGCGAGAGGAGCGATCGGTCCCGGAGGAGGAGGAGGGGGAGGAGGAGGCTTTTTCTTTTTCGGGGGAAACAGAAACGGACGACGCCGACGGACGCGCGACGGACGAAGACGCGTCGACGATGCGGCTGGCGGGTCGGTGGCGCGTGGGTCAGCCCGCGCTGTGCGCGGCGATGAGCGCGGAGGACCGCGTGGTGTACGTCGGCGTCGCGGACGGGCGCGCGTTCGCGTTCGACGCGGGCGCCGCGAGCCGGGACTGGGCGGCGCTCGCGGGCGAGGCGGGGACCGGGGGGGTGATCGCCGAGTGGGTCGCGCACGAAAACGGCGCCGCGCGATCCGTCGCCGCCGCGCCGGGCGGGTGCGTCACGGGATCCAGCACGGGGCCCATCATGGCGTGGAGGTGGGACGACCGAGACGCGATGCGCGCGAGCCGACCGGTGCAGGGAGCGCGGGGAGGTGACGAGAGCGGCGGTCGGACGGACCCCGAGGACTCTAAGACCGAAGAGGCTCGCGGCGGGGCGAGCGGCGGGGCGAATGGCGGGTCTCGTCGAAAAAAATCTCCGCGGGGCCTCCGCGCGCCTCGCCTCGTGTCCAAGCTCCTGGGCCACGTCGCCGCCGTCGCGTCGCTCTCCACGGGGAACCCCGCGCACCTCGTCTCGGGCGCGCACGACGGGACCGTGCGCGTGTGGGATATGCCCGAGCTCGTGGGTCCGAGGAGGGGGACCGGGGACGCCGAGGAGGAGGAGGAGGAGGAGGAGGAGGAGGAGGGGCGGCGACGCGGCGACGACGGGCGGGACGGAGGCGCGGGGGCCGTCGGGGAGGGGGACCCGGACCCGCCCCCGGTGGAGCGCCGCGAGGCGCTCTACGCGGTCACCGGGCACACGGTCTGGCTCGGGGGGGTCGCGGCGGACGACGTGCGGATCTTGTGCGACGGCGCCAATAACGTGGCGCTCATGTACGACTTCAGCGAGGACCCCGACGGGGACGGGGACATCTGATGTCTCAGTGGGCCGCTCATCAGGAAAAAAAAAAAGGGGGGCGGGCGAAGACGCGCGGACGATCGCGGACACTCGTAGCCTTCATAAAAACGATACGACGCCTAAACGTCGACGCCTAAATGTCGATCACTCGTTCGATTACTCGTTCGGCTCGCTCTTGCGCGTTTTTTGTTCGCTCGTCATCGTCGCGCGGACACCCGAGCGCCGCACGTCGGGTCTGTACAGATGTTTAGTGCACGCCGCACCTTTTGTTCACCGCCTCGAGCGCCTTGGCCGGGACAAACACCGTGCCCATGTTGTCCGTCACGGGCTCGCCCGAATCGATGAAGCCCTGGTACAGCGAGCGGAGGTCGCCGTGCGTGGGCTCGCAGAGGAGCAGCTGCCCCTCGGTGTTCACCGGGTCGCGCTCCGCGGAGGAGGCCCACGCGATGGCGTCCACGCACCACTCCTCGTTGGGGTCCGCGATGTCCGCGTGCGTGGACTCGAGCACCTCCGTCTCCGGCGCCGCGAGGCGCACGCAAACCTGCAAACGCGCCGGGGGGAAAGCGGGGAAGAAGGGGGAGGGGGCGTGAGGGACGAGCCAAGGAATCCGAGGGTGGGCGGAGAAGAAGGGCGGGAGCAGCGCGGGGATGGGGAGATGAGACCGCGCGCGCGTCGATCGACGGGGAGGGGAGGCGCACCTCGTGGAGGCCCTCCGCGGGGTCCCACGCGCAGAAATCGTCGCGGGTCCATCCCGTGGAGGAGGTCTGGCCCTTGGCCTTGCACGGGATGAGGCCCTCGCCGAGGAGGTTGAGCTCGCCGTCGTCCTTGTGCATCCACCCGGACCAGTCCATGTCCTGCGCCTCGTCCGCGTTGACGAACTGCGTCGTCGCGGGGGTCCAGTTGGCGGCGTTGTGGTCGAAGGTCATGTCGTAGCCCTCGAACTTTTTGTTGTAGTCGGCGCCGTAGTCGTAGCCGTCGAAGCCGAGGCGCGCGGCGACGACGCCCACCGCGGAGGGCACGGGCACGACGCCGGCGACGCAGAGCGCGCCGACGCCGACGACGCCGAGGGCGCCGACGGCGATGCGACGGGCCGTGTCGCTGGTCTTGGGCGCCTCCACGGCGGAGAGGAGCGGGGAGTTCTCGGAGGTAACAGCCATCGTGAATGCCACGGGAGGCGAGATCCGGGGGGCGCGCGAACGCGAAGGCGACGCGAAGCGACTCCGAGACTCGCGCGAGTGCGGCGAGCGGAACGTGCGCGGGACGTCGAGTGGACGCGCGCGCAACTTCGTTCGCCGGGGCGCGCGAAGGAGAGTGGCCCGAGCGCCGCGGCGGGGGCGCCGGCGTCCGTCCGCGGGACGAGTACGCCTACTAGAGCGTACTACCGCCTCCGTCGAGTAGAGGCTAAAAACGAAGACGCGCCGCGCGGACCGAAACACGCGGAGCCGAGCCGCGCGCCAGTCGGGTTGCCGTGTCGAACGCGGGCGCGATCGGTCGGGCCCGCCCTGAAAGGCACCCGGCCGATCGTTCGATTCGTCGATCGGCGTCCTGATCGGACTCGCGCGAAAAACGTCGCTTCGAATGCGGGAAGCGACGACTTCGCGGATTTGCGTGTCCGACGGAATCCGAGAGCGTCGCGGGGAAAAAGGGGGACGCGCGACTCGAGAACGACGGTCTACTCGCGATCGAACGCGTCGGATTCTCGCCGACCCCGCCCAGTCGGTTAACTCCCGATCGCTCGAACGCCGCGAACGAGAAAGCGCTTTTCGCTTCCGCTTTTTTTAACCGCAGCGTTGATCGGACGACCCCGCGCCTGTCATCCACTCCCCCCCCGTTCAACCGACTCGCGTCGCACTTCTCCCGCGCGCGCCGCGCACACGAGCCCGAAAGAGAGCGCTCGCGACGATGACGAACGCGGAGGATGAGAGCGAGAAGATGGTGAAGAACTCCTGGACGCCGGAGGTGCGCTCGGCCTCGGACGCGCGCGCGCGGCGCGCCCCGACTCCGGAGTCGGATCGAAGTCGAACATCCGGCGTCCACCGTTAAAACCTTCCCCGAGCGGGATTTTTCCGACCCCGCGACCCGAGGGGTCGCGCCGCCGCGCCCTCGCCGCTCGACCGCGCGATTCGAACTCGCGCCCAGCGACCGCCGTCTGACCCTCCCGACCCGACGATTCACCGCGCAGGAGGACGCGCTCCTTCGCGAGCAGATCCAGAGGCTGGGCGGACCCGGGAACTGGACCGCCATCGCCGAGGCCCTGGAGGGCCGGAGCAGCAAGAGCTGCCGCCTCAGGTGCGTCTCCCTCGCGACGGCGAGCGGGGCGCCTCGCCCGAACCGGATCGATCCGCGCGTCGACGCCCTCGGCCCCTCGCGAGCGATCGCGCGCGCGGTCGCCGCCGCGTCCGCTCGAGCGCCTCGACCCCGAACCCGCGCGCCGCGGGCGCTCCGAGTGCCCCCCCCGCGCCGCGGAGCTTTTCCTAACCACCCCTCCACCTCCTCGCGAATGTCGTTACCGACCGCAGGTGGTGCAACCAGCTCAACCCGACGGTGAAGCGCGGCCCGTTCACGGAGGAGGAGGACAGGCAGATCCTCGCCGCGCACGCCATCTACGGCAACAAGTGGGCGGTCATCTCGCGCGGGATTCCGGGCAGGTACGCCCCCCGACACCCTCCGCCCCGCGCACATTTTCCGCGCACGTTTCTTCGCCACGCGCGCCGCGAATATTCCAACCTGTCTCGGTTCCGCGCGAAAGGTCGCGCGAGGTGTCTCCTCGCCGTCCGCGCGGACTCGTCATCGACGAGTTAAAAACCCCCGACGCGAGAATCCCCGTCGGTTTGGATTCCTTCGCGGCATTTCGTCCTTTTTTTTTTCGCCTGCCGAGTCATCCCACGCGAACGTGGCGCGAGACGCGATCCCGGCGGCGGCAACGAACGAGCCGGCGTCGGGAGAATCTCCGTTTCTTCGGAGAATATTTTATTTTTCTCCCACCTCGAGCGGAGAATATACCGCGTCTCGCCGCGTCGATCCGTTCCTGCCCGGACGCTCGGGCTGACCCACGCGCCGACCTCCTCCCCCTCCTCACACCAGGACGGATAACCAGGTGAAGAACCGCTTCAACTCCACGCTCCGGCGCGTGTTCGCGCTGCGGCGCCAGGCGACGGACCTTCCCCCCGCGAGCCCCGCGAAGCGGCGCGCCGCCGGGGCGCCGCCCTCGCCGAGTCATCATCCCGCCGCGGACTCGGCGGCGAAGCGCGCGAGGAAAGCCGCGGGCGGCGCCGCCGGGTCGCCCGTGACGAGCTCGCGAAACTCCGCGGATACCGTCGGCGCGGCGGACGGGTGGGGCAGCAGCGAGAGCGGCGACGAGGCGGCGGCGACGGCGGCGCTTTTACCGCCCGCGGGGCTGGACTCGCTCGTGCAGGCGAGCCTCGAGGTGGAGCGCGCCGAGAGCGGCGACGCGGGGTCCGACCGCGAGGGGTCCGTGGACGAGGCGGTGACGGAGGGGGCGAAGAAGACGAGTACCGACGCGCGCAAGGCCGCGGCGTGCACCGCGCGGACCTCAAGGGGCGGGGATCAGGGGGATAACAGCGTGCGGGGGGCGAACGTGTACGCGGAGCACGCGAGGATGCTCGCCGGGTTCCAGATGCAGCGGCAGCTCGCGCAGCTGGCGGCGATGCACGGCGGCGCGACCGGCGCGTCCGTGCTCCCGGTCGAGGCGCAGCAGCCGAGCGCGGGAGCCGTGCCCTCGTACGCGAACCGGTACCCGTCGTTCACCTCGGCCTCGACGGGGGGGGGCGCGGCGGCGAATCCGAATCCGCATCTGAATCTGGGCGCGACGCGCGACGCGTGGGCGCAAAACGCGGCGGCGGCGATCCACCAGGCGATCCACCAGGGGATCCACCAGGGGATCCACCAGGGGATCCACCAGGGGATCCACCAGGGCGGGGCGTCGTTCGCCGGCGCGGCGCTGGCCAACGTCAACGGCGGGCAACAGGCGGCCGCGGCGATGATGTACCAGAACATGATGATGGAACAGATGCTCGCGACGATGGCCGCCGCGCAGCAGCACCACCACCATCCGCGCGTCGCCGCCGCCGCCGCCGCCCCGGAGGCGCCCGCGCCCGAGCCCGCTCGCGCGCCGGCGAAGGCGGCGGCGGCGGCGGGGTCCGCGAGCGAGATCTCGGACGCGTCCGCCGCCGCGCTCGCCGCGGGGGGGGTCGGCGCCGTCAACCCGTGGTTCGGGGTCGATCCGGAGACGCTCGCGAAGATCGCGCGCGCGATGGCCGCCGGCGCGCAGGCGACCAACTGAGAATCGGCCCCGGGCGGAAGCGAAGTATTATTACATCACCGCGAAAGGTATCGTATCGTACCGTACATTATTTCCCGGGGGCGGCCGCGAGGGCCGAGACCGGATGACGCTCGCACGTCACGTGACGCACGTCACGACGAGCGCGGGGGAGGGATATGGGGATATCAAGGAGGGGGGGGGGAGAGTGGAGAGAAGGTGGCGATGAAATACTTTCGAAAGTATCATACGACCCGCGAAGGTGCGAAAGCACTACTACGTCGCGACGCGTCCGCGACGTCGCGTTCCGAGGAGCGTTTCGATCCCGCCGCGCGCGTTCGGGGGACGTCGGGAAACGTCCCCTTTTCTCTCACGCCTTCGTCCGCGCCCTCTTCGATCAACTCTTCGCGAGTTCCGTTCCTCGATCGGCCGCGGCTTTGACGGCGTTCATGAACGCGGCTCGAATGCCCGCTTTTTCGAGCTGGTGCACGGCGGCGATGGTGGTGCCGGCGGGACTCGTGACGCCGTCCTTGAGCTGCCCCGGGTGCTTCCCCGTCTCGAGCACCATCTTCGCCGCGCCCAGCACGGTCTGCGCGGCGAGGTCGGTGGCGATGTCCCGCGGGAGCCCCGCGAGGACGCCTCCGTCGGACATCGCCTCGATGACGAGGAAGACGTACGCGGGGCCGCTGCCGCTGACGCCGGTGACGGCGTCGAGGAGCTTCTCGGCGACGCGGTGAATCTTGCCCACCGCGCCGAAGAGCGTCGCGGTCGTCGCCACGTGCGTCTCGTCGCACGACGTCCCGGGGCTCATCGCCGCCGCCACCGCGCCGACGAGGCACGGGGTGTTGGGCATGACGCGCACGATGGGCACGCCGGGGCCCGCCGCCGCCTCCATCGTCGCGAGGGTCACGCCGGCGGCGATGGAGATGACGAGCACGTCCGCGCTCAGCGCGGGGCGCATCTCCTCCAGGACGGTCGCGACGCCGTACGGCTTGACCGCGATGAAGATGACGTCGCAGTTCTTCGCGATCTCGTGGTTGTTCTCGCGGGGGGTCACCCCCCACGACGCGAACAGCTCGTTGCGCGCCGGGTTCGGGTCGACGCAGCTCATGTCCGCGAACGCCGCGACGCCCGCGGCGTCGAAACCCCGGGCGAGGGCCTCGGCCATCATCCCGGCGCCGACGAACCCGACGCGGAGTCCCATGGTGCGCGTGCGCGTGCGAGTGAGGGCGGGCGAGCGGGGGCGGGCGGGAACCGGGCGTCCGCGCGGGGTGTGGGGAGAGCGCCGCCGCCGCGCCCGCCGACGCGATTTCCGGGCGCGCCGCGGCGCTCCGCGGAAAACATTGCGCGTTTGGCTCGGCGCGCGCGCGTCGGTTTTTTTCGCCGCCCGCGAGGAGAAAACGCTCCCCGAGGGGAAAGAAGCGCCGATACGCCGCGGTCGGTTTTCTCTCCGGTCATTCCACGACGCGCAGCCTCGAGCGCCCGTCGCGCGAACGCAGACCCGCGTCGATCCTTCGAACCGCTCGCGTCCACCATGGCGGACGTCGACTTCGAGCCCTCCGAGAACCCCGTCGCGGCCGGCAAGGTGCGTCGCGCGTTCGACGCGCGAAAAACACGAACAGCTGTGTCCGTCGTGCCGTCACCCGTCGTCGTTTTTCGTTTCGCGGAATCTGACGTTCCCCCCCCCCGCGCCCGACCCCACCGGCGCCGCGTATCTCTCCTCACCGCAGGCCGCGAAGAAGTCCGCTCCCGCGAAGAAGCCTCCCCTGGGTGATTCCAACGCGAACGCCGCCGGGAAGAAGTCCGTGGAGGAGATCTACCAGAAGAAGACCCAGCTGGAGCACATCCTCCTCCGCCCCGACACGTACGTCGGCTCGTGCGAGAAGACCGAGGCGCTCGCGTGGGTGTACGACAAGGACGCGAACAAGCTCGTGCAGCGCCAGATGAGCTTCGTCCCCGGCCTGTACAAGATCTTCGACGAGATCCTCGTCAACGCCACGGACAACAAGGTCCGCGACCCGACGATGGTGACGCTCCGCGTGGACATCGACCAGGCGGAGGGCGTGATCCGCGTCTTCAACGACGGCAACGGCATCCCCGTGGAGATGCACAAGGAGGAGGGCGTGTACGTCCCCGAGCTCATCTTCGGCCACCTGTTGACGTCCTCCAACTACGACGACAACGAGAAGAAGGTCACGGGCGGGCGCAACGGCTACGGCGCCAAGCTCGCGAACATCTTCAGCAAGGAGTTCGTCATCGAGACGTGCGACGGCAGCCGCGAGCGGCGGTACCGCCAGGTGTTCAGGAACAACATGTCCGAGAAGTGCGCGCCGGTCGTGACCAAGTGCAAGCCCAAGGACAACTGGACGTGCATCACGTTCAAGCCCGACCTCGCGAAGTTCAACATGACGGAGCTCGAGGAGGACACCGTCGCGCTCATGTGCAAGCGCGTGTACGACGCCGCAGGTAACATCGGCGCCAACACCAAGATCTTCCTCAACGGCGAGAGGCTCAAGGTGAAGGGGTTCAGCGACTACGTGGACCTGTACCTGGAGGGCCGCGAGGGCGCGCCCAAGATTTACCAGAAGGTGAACGACCGCTGGGAGGTGTGCGTGACGATCAGCGACAGCGGGCAGTTCCAGCAGTGCTCGTTCGTGAACGGCATCTGCACGATGAAGGGCGGGACGCACGTCAACGCCGTCGCCGACGACGTCGCGTCGAAGCTCCTCGAGAAGATCAAGAAGAAGGAGAAGTCGTGCAAGAACCTCAAGGCGGCGCACGTGAAGAACCACCTGTGGGTCTTCGTGAACGCGCTCATCGAGAACCCGGCGTTCGACTCGCAGACGAAGGAGACGCTCAACACGCGCGCGAGCAACTTCGGGAGCAAGTTCGAGGCGCCCGACCCGATCATCAAGAAGATGATGGCCTCCGGGATCGTCGAGCAGATCCTGTCCTGGGCGTCGTTCAAGCAGTCCAAGGAGCTGAAGAAGCAGGACGGCGCGAAGAAGACGCGCCTGACGGGCATCCCCAAGCTCGACGACGCCAACGACGCCGGCGGGAGGAACTCGGAGCACTGCACGCTGATCCTCACCGAGGGAGACTCCGCCAAGGCGCTCGCCGTCTCCGGCCTCTCCGTCGTCGGGCGCGACCGCTACGGCGTCTTCCCGCTGCGGGGGAAGCTTCTGAACGTCCGAGACGCGTCGCACGACCAGATCATGAACAACGCCGAGATCTCGCACATCAAGCAGATCCTGGGCCTGCGCCACGGGACGCAGTACGATTCCGTGAAGTCGCTGCGCTACGGCCACATCATGATCATGACGGACCAGGACCACGACGGGTCGCACATCAAGGGCCTCCTGATCAACTTCCTGCACCACCACTTCCCGACGCTGCTGAAGATCCCGGGCTTCCTGGTCGAGTTCATCACGCCCATCATCAAGGCGACGAAGGGGAAGAAATCGGAGGTGTTCTACACGCTCCCCGAGTACGAGAACTGGAAGGACTCGATGGAGAACGGCTCGCGCGGGTGGTCGATCAAGTACTACAAGGGTCTCGGTACGTCCACGGCGAAGGAGGCGAAGGAGTACTTCGCGGCGCTCGACCACCACAAGAAGACGTTCGCGTGGAGCACCGACGGCGACGGCAACCTGATCGACATGGCGTTCAGCAAGAAGCGCGTCGAGGATCGCAAAAAGTGGCTCACCGACTACGAGCCCGGGACGTTCCTCGACATGACCACCGACGACATCAGGTACGACGACTTCATCAACAAGGAGCTCATCCTCTTCTCGCGCGCGGACTTGCTGCGCTCCATCCCCAGCGTCGTGGACGGGTTCAAGCCCTCCCAGCGCAAGGTGATGTTCTCGTGCTTCAAGCGCAAGCTCAAGTCCGACATCAAGGTGGCGCAGCTCAGCGGCTACGTCTCGGAGCACAGCGCGTACCACCACGGCGAGGCGAGTCTCGCGTCCACCATCGTCGGCCTCGCGCAGGATTTCGTCGGGAGCAACAACGTGAACCTGCTCGTCCCCTCCGGTCAGTTCGGCACGCGTCTGCAGGGCGGGAAGGACCACGCCTCGCCGCGTTACATCTTCACCAGGCTGGCGCCGATTTGCCGCACGGTGTTCCCCGAGTGCGACGACGCGCTGCTGGAGTACCTCAACGAGGACGGGCAGGTGATCGAGCCGGAGCACTACCTCCCCATCATTCCGCTCGTGCTCGTGAACGGCGCGGACGGCATCGGCACGGGGTGGAGCACGTCCATCCCCAACTACAACCCGCGCGACCTCGTGAAGAACATTCGCGCGAGCCTCAACGGCGAGGCGCTCGAGAAGATGCACCCGTGGTACCGCAACTTCGAGGGTGACATCTCCGAGGAAGTTGTCAAGGGCGAGACGCGGTACGTCATCAAGGGCAAGTACGAGATCTCCGAGGACAACACGACCCTCACCATCTCCGAGCTTCCCGTGCGGTCCTGGACGACGGACTACAAGGAGTTCCTCGAGACGCTGATGAACCCGAAGGAGAAGAACGCGACGCCGTTCATCACCGACTACAAGGAGTACCACACCGACGCGACGGTGAAGTTTGTGGTGACGATGACGCCGGAGAAGATGGCGCAGGCGCAGAAGGAGGGCGTCGAGAAGAAGTTCAAGCTCACCACGCGCGTGTCCACGTCCAACATGCACTGCTTCGACGCGAAGGGCGTGATCGCGAAGTACCAGTCCCCGGAGGAGATCATGGAGGCGTTCGTGCCCCTGCGCCTCGACGCGTACGCGCGACGCCGCGCGATGCTCATCCGGCACGCCGAGTCGGAGCTCAAGCGCATGTCCAACAAGGTGCGGTTCATCCTCGCCGTCGTCGACGACGAGCTCACCATCGGGCGCAAGAAGAAGTCCGTGCTCGTGGACGAGCTCGAGGCGATGGGCTTCGATCGCATGCCCAAGTCCCAGAAGGTGGCGGCCGCGCTCGCGCAGGAGACGCTCGACGGCGAGAGCGCCGAGGGCGCCGAGGAGGGCGCCGAGCCCTCCGCCGACGCCGCCGACGCCGGCGCGAGCTACGACTACCTCCTCTCCATGCCGCTGTGGAACCTCACCCAGGAGAAGGTGGACGAGCTCGTCGAGGAGCAGCGCGTGAAGACGCTGGAGGTGGAGGAGCTCCACTCCACGACGGACAAGCAGCTCTGGGAGCGCGACCTCGACGCGTTCGAGGAGGCCATGGACGTCTTCGACGCCGAGGACGCCAAGCTCGCCGAGGAGCTCAGGAAGCAGCAAAACGCCGCCAAGAGAAACCAGACCAAGGCGGGGAAGAAGGCGCTCGCGAAGAAGAAGAAGAAGGCCGCCAGGGACTGGGACAGCGACGCGAGCGACAGCGAGGAGGACGAGGACTTCAGCGACGACGAGTTCGTGCCCGCGCCGAAGAAGCGCGCCGCGCCCAAGGCCAAGGCGCCGCCCAAGGCCAAGCCCGCCGCCGCGCCCGCGCCCGCGCCCGAGCCCGCGCCCGAGCCCGCGCCCGAGCCCGAGCCCGCGCCCGCGCCCGCGCCCGCGGACAGCGACGACGACGAGCCGAAGATGAGCCTCGCCGAGCGCCTGCTCCAAAGGTCCGCGGCGGCGGTGCCCAAGCCCGCGGCGGCTGCGGCGGCGAAGCCCAAGCCCGCGGCGTCCAAGCCCGCGGCGCCCAAGCCCGCGGCGCCCAAGCCCGCGGCGCCCAAGCCCGCGGCGGCGAAGAAGCAGGCGGTGGCGGCGGCGGCGAAGGCGGCGGCGGACGACTTCGAGTTCCAGGGCTCCGACGAGGACGAGGACCTCGCGGAGGTCGCCGCGGAGCCCGTCGCGCCGCGCGCGGCGTCGTCGCGCCGGGGCGGCGCGCCGAGGAAGGTGTACAAGGAGGAGAGCAGCGAGGAGGAATCCGACTTTTCCGAGGAGGAGGATGACTCGGACGAGGACTTCTGAGCGGGGCGCCGCGACGAAGGCGACGAAGCGCGCGCGCGCGCGCGAGGGAGAGGCGGGGCGGATGCGCGCGCGGGGTTAGGGTTGGGTTGGGTGGGGGGATGAAAACGCGCGCGAACGGACGTTCGAAGGCGAGACGCGACGCGAGACCTGCATGGAAATTACATCGACGCTTGAAGCGAGGAGACGCTCGGAGACGCTCATTCGCGTTTCCCCAGTTTCATACTCCCCCGAAAAAAACGCTCTGCGCGCGTCGGTTGACGAGAGGCCGCGGCGCGCTCGCGCCGCTACTGCCTCGGTCAACGCTACGACGATCGCGGCCGTTTTGGCGACGTCGCGCGTGGGCGCGGCACAGGTTCGGGCGCGCGCGATGGAGCGCGACTCGCCGGGTCCCGCTCCGATGCCTCGGGGGTTCGGTTCTAAGGCTGCGCCGCGCGCCCCCTCGAAGCGCGCGGGCTCGACGCCGCGGCGGCGCGCGCCCGTCGTGCTCACGGATGCCTCCGAGCTGTCGTTCGGTAAGATCGTCGGGAGCGGATCGCAGGGGTGCGTTCGCCTGGCGAAGCACCGCGCGAGCGGGCGGCGTTTCGTGGTCAAGCTCCTCCCCCTCGGCGCGGTGCGCGCTCTGGGCTCGCCCCGCACGCGCTCGACCCCGCGCGGCGCGCCGCTCTCCCTGAGCGTGACGGACGAGGAGGCGCGGCGGGTGGAGGCGGAGGCGGAGCTCCTGCGCCTCGCGAGCGATCACCCCAACGTCGTGCGCTTCCACGGCGCGTTCCGCCGCCCCCCGGGCCCGACGCACGGCCCGCAGCTGTGCATCGTCATGTCGCACTGCGAGGGCGGAGATCTCGCGACCCTGCTGAAGCGCCACGGCGGCCGCCCCCTGCCCGAGGACGCCATCGTGCGCTGGCTCGCGCAGCTCCTCCTCGGCCTGCACCACGTCCACTCCAAATCCATCCTCCACCGCGACGTCAAACCCGCCAACGTGTTCCTCTCCAAGTCCCTCGCCGTCGCCCGCATCGGCGACTTCGGCATCGCCAAGGCCCTCGCGAGGCACGACGACCTGGCGTGCACGGTAGTCGGCACCCCGCTGTACATGTCCCCCGAGCTGTGCCAGGGGAAACCGTACACCTACGCCGCCGACGTCTGGGCGCTGGGATGCGTCGCGTACGAGATGGCCTCGGGGGGTGCCAAGGCGTTCGACGCCCCGGGATGGCCGCAGCTCCTCGCGAAGATCGTCCGAAACGAGTACGAACCCATCCCGAGCCACTTCTCGAGGCCGTTCGCGGCGTTACTCGCGATGATGCTCGCGCCGGACCCGGAGGAGAGGCCGAGCACGGAGCGTCTGCTCAACGTCCCGCTCGTGAGGAAGCGGTGCGAGGCGATGGCGGCGGAGGAAAACGCCGCCGCCCCCGGATCCGCCGCGGCGCGGTCGCCCTACTCGCCCACGACGCGAACGCCCGGCGTAAGCGGCGGCGGCATCGGAGGCCCGCGTCATCACGGAGGGTCGTCGAAGGTGGGGCTCGTCCTGACCTCGCCCGACCAAAAGTCTCGCGCGGCAGCGGCGCCGCGAAGAAGCGGCCGAAGAAGCGGGGGGGGGCGACTCGGGGG
>MDSW01050309.1_pt1 | contig 19113 bp, 15 predicted proteins | sample 811171 | NCBI WGS metagenome assembly MDSW01 (sample SAMN05326641, study PRJNA326480) | marine metagenome | isolation source: seawater | place: Atlantic Ocean: North West | collected 2012 | reverse complement strand
TTAACAAAAGATAAAGATACTTATATAACAACTGAAGTTGGTCAGCATCAAATGTGGGCAGCTCAACATTATAAATTTAATAAACCAAACAGATGGATGACATCAGGAGGATTAGGAACAATGGGTTATGGCTTACCTGCAGCTGTAGGAGTTCAAGTTGCTCACCCAAATAAATTAGTTATTGATATTGCGGGAGAAGCATCTGTTTTAATGACAATGCAAGAAATGTCCACTGCAGTTCAATATAGTTTGCCTATAAAAATTTTTATTTTAAATAATGAGTATATGGGGATGGTACGCCAATGGCAGGAATTGTTACATGACAAAAATTATTCAGAAAGCTATACAGCGGCATTGCCAGATTTTGTTAAATTAGCAGAAGCTTATGGATGCGTTGGTATAAAAGCAACAAATCCAGAAGAATTAGACGATAAAATCATAGAAATGATTAATACTGAGAGACCAGTAATTTTTGATTGTCGTGTTGATAAAGTTGAAAATTGTTTTCCAATGATACCTTCTGGAAAACCTCATAATCAAATGTTATTAGGTCCAAATGATAAGAAAAATAAGAAAATAACAGGAAAGGGAAAAATTTTAGTTTAATGGCCAAACCTAAATCAGCATATAGCATTCCAGGAAAACAAGGAAAATTTGATACTCATATAATAGTTGTTTGGGTGGACAATGAAGCTGGAGTTTTAGCTCGTGTAGTTGGTTTATTTTCTGGAAGAGGTTATAATATCGAGTCATTAGCTGTAGCAGAAGTAGATCCAAAACTAAACATATCAAGAATTACAATTGTAACTAATGGTACACCCCAGGTTATTGAGCAAATTAAACTACAATTAAAAAAGTTAGTTCCAGTCCATAAAGTGGCTGATTTTATGAGAGATGACAAAAAAGTTATATTCAAGGAGATGGCACTTTTTAAAGTTGTAGGAAACGAAACTAAAAGAAAAAAAGCTTTAAAGGCTTGTAAAAAGTTTGATGCTGTAATATTGGATAGGACAAAAAAATCATATGTTATTCAAATAACAGCACTAAGAAGAGATATAGATTTAATGGCGAAAAATTTAAAAAAACTTGGCTTAGTAAGTCTATCTAGAACAGGAGCGGTAGCTATGACAAGAGGATCAGAAGTATTTAGATAAGGAGATAATTATGAAAATGTTTTATGAAAAAGATGCTGACGTAAATTTAATTAAGAATAAAAAAATAGCAATTTTTGGATATGGTAGTCAGGGACATGCGCACGCATTAAATTTAAAAGATAGCGGGGTAAAGGAAGTTGTTGTTGCACTTCGAGATGGATCATCAAGTAAAGCAAAAGCAGAGTCCAAAGGACTAAGAGTTATGAACTTGTCAGATGCTGCAGAGTGGGCAGATGTTGTAATGATTTTAACTCCAGATGAATTACAAGCTACAATTTATAAAAATCATATTGAACAAAGAGTAAGAGAAGGAACGTCAATAGCTTTCGCTCATGGACTAAATATTCATTATGATCTTATTAAAGCGAGAAAAGATTTAGATGTTTTTATGGTTGCTCCAAAAGGACCTGGCCACTTAGTTAGAAGCGAGTTTGAAAAAGGAGGAGGGGTACCATGCTTGTTTGCTGTTCATCAAAATGGCTCAGGAAAAGCCAGAGATCTTGCAATGTCATATGCCTCAGCAATTGGTGGAGGAAGATCAGGTATAATAGAGACAACATTTAAAGATGAAGTGGAAACAGATTTATTTGGAGAACAAACAGTATTATGTGGAGGATTAGTTGAGCTAATTAAAAATGGGTATGAAACACTAGTTGAAGCTGGCTACGAACCAGAGATGGCTTATTTTGAGACAGTTCACGAAGTTAAATTAATTGTTGATTTAATATATGAAGGAGGAATTGCAAATATGAATTATTCCATTTCAAACACAGCAGAGTATGGAGAATATGTTACCGGTCCAAAAATAATTAATAAAGAAGAAACAAAAAAAAGAATGAAAGAAGTATTAAACGATATTCAATCTGGCAAATTCACGAAACAGTGGATGGACGAATGTAAAAATGGTCAAAAAAATTTCTTAAAAACAAGGGAAAGACTTGCTGATCACCCAGTAGAAAAAGTCGGAGCCGTTCTTAGAGCTATGATGCCTTGGATAAACAAGAAGAAATTGGTCGATAGCGATAAGAAATAAAAAAATTTGTTCATTTTAGGTTAAGTTTACATATTTTATTTTGCAATCTCAGCGAGAGAATGTATGATATATGGGCTAAATTTTAATAAAATGACCGATAAAAATAGAGTATACATTTTTGATACTACAATGCGAGATGGCGAGCAATCGCCTGGTGCTTCAATGAGCTTGGAAGAAAAAATCCAAATAGCAAGAGTATTTGATGAACTTGGAATTGATATTATTGAAGCTGGTTTCCCAATAGCATCCCCAGGAGATTTTGAAGCGGTAACAGAAATAAGCAAAATTCTAAAAAACTCTATTCCCGCAGGTCTTTCAAGACATTCAAAAAAAGATATTGATAGATGTTATGAAGCTCTAAAACATGCGCCTAGATTTAGAATTCATACTTTTATTTCAACTAGTCCTCTTCATATGAAACATAAATTAAATAAATCTCCAGAAGAGGTTTATGAGTCTATTAAAGAACATGTAACTTATGCAAGAAAGTTCACCGATGATGTTGAATGGTCATGCGAAGACGGTACAAGAACTGATATAGATTATATGTGCAAAACTGTCGAACTCGCTATTAAATGTGGAGCTAAAACAATCAATATTCCTGATACAGTTGGCTATACCGTTCCCTCTGAATTTACAAAAATTATTCAAACTTTACTTAATAAAGTTCCTAATATTGATAAAGCAATACTATCTACACACTGCCATAACGATCTAGGTCTAGCAGTTGCAAACTCTTTAGCCGGCGTTCAGGCAGGAGCTAGACAAATAGAATGTACTATAAATGGAATTGGTGAGAGAGCAGGCAATGCAGCCCTTGAAGAAGTTGTTATGGCAATAAAAACTAGAAATGACTTAATGCCTTATTCAACTGGAATTAACACAACTTTGTTAAGCAAAGCTTCAAAGATAGTTTCTAATGCAACAGGGTTTCCTGTACAGTTTAATAAAGCTATAGTTGGAAAAAATGCCTTTGCTCACGAAGCTGGAATTCATCAAGATGGAATGCTTAAAAATAGAAATACTTACGAAATCATGACGCCTGAAAGCGTAGGAGTTAAACAGACTTCCCTAGTTATGGGCAAACATTCTGGAAGACATGCATTTAAAGATAAATTAACTAGCTTAGGTTATGTAGGTGTAACTGATGATGTCATTGAAAATGCTTTTGGTAAATTTAAGGTCTTAGCAGATAAGAAGAAACATGTTTATGATGAAGATATTTTAGCCCTTGTTGATGATAGTTTAATAACTGATAATAAAATTAATGCATTAAGTTTAAAATCTTTAAAAGTTTTTGCCGGAACAGGAGAGCCTCAAAGATCAGAAATGACTCTAGAGGTTTTTGGAGAAATTAAAGAAGCTACAGAAACAGGAGATGGTCCAGTTGATGCAATATTTAAATGTGTAAAAAAATTATATCCACACGAAGTTAAGTTACAGTTATACCAAGTTCATGCTGTAACAGAAGGAACAGATGCTCAAGCAACAGTAAGCGTTAGAATAGAAGAAAATGGAAAAACAACCGTTGGACAGGCTGCTGATACTGATACTTTGGTGGCCTCAGCCAATGCTTATATTAATGCCTTAAATAAAATGATTATAAAAAGAAGTAAAACTGCACCAGATCAGACTACTGGATCGCAACAAAATTTTGAAACACAAAAAATGAAAGGAATTTAAAATGGGAGTGTTGGACAGATTAACAAAAATTTGGAGCCAAGACATGGCAATCGATCTTGGAACCGCAAATACCCTAGTTGTTTTAAAGGGACAAGGTGTAGTTTTAAATGAACCTTCAGTGGTTGCAGTGGTTGATAATAAAGGAAAAAAATCAGTACTAGCAGTAGGAGATGAAGCTAAAACAATGTTGGGAAGAACACCAGGAAATATAAGTGCAATCAGACCTTTAAGAGATGGTGTAATTGCTGACTTTATCGTAACAGAAGAAATGATTAAATACTTTATTAAGAAAGTACATAAAAGAAGCACTTTTGCAAATCCAAGAATATTAATTTGTGTTCCTACCGGATCAACACCCGTTGAAAGAAAAGCTATTCAAGACAGTGCTTTGGCCGCTGGAGCAAGAAGAGTTCAATTAATTGAAGAACCAATCGCCGCAGCTATAGGAGCAGGTCTCCCAATATCAGAAGCAACCGGATCAATGGTTGTAGACATAGGTGGTGGTACTACTGAAATTGCCGTTATGTCTCTTGGTGGAGTAGTTTATTCAAAGTCTTTAAGAGTGGCAGGAGATGCTATGGATAGAGCGCTAGCAGACTACATGAGAAAAGAATATAATTTAATGATAGGCGATAGTACTTCAGAAAAAATTAAAAAAGAAGTTGGAACAGCGATACCAGTTAATAACAACACTTATCCAGTAAAAGGAAGAGATCTAAGATCAGGAACTCCTAAAGAAGTAAGTATTACTGAAGAAGACACAGCCGAAGCTCTTAATGGGATTTTAAAAGAAATGATCAATGGTATTAAAGACGCATTAGAAAACACACCGCCTGAATTATCAGCCGATTTAGTAGACATGGGATTAACTTTAACTGGCGGAGGAGCATTACTTAAAAATATAGATAAAAGATTTTCTAAAGAAACAGGCTTACCTGTTCACATTGCAGACGATCCATTAGCATGTGTAGCCGTTGGTACAGGAAAAGCATTAGATCAAGAAGAAATCTTTTCCGCTATGTTGTCTGAGTACTAATTTTGAAAAATGCAAGCGAGCAGAGATGATTTTATAATTGCTATTCGTTCTGCCTTTTTATCCAAGGGTGCAAAACAAAGATTTTCATTATTAATATTAATTTTTTTTTCTTTAGTACTAATTATACTTTCAAAATTTAATTTTAAAGCTATTGACTATTTAAGAATGGGCTTTAAAGAAGCTGCATACAGATCATCATTTATAGTATCCATACCAGAAAAATATATTCAATTTTATTATTATTCTTTAAAAGATCATTTGCAACTTTATAAGGACTATAAAGAAACAAAGCATGAATTAGAGATCTTAAGATCAAAGAGACTAAATAATCAATACATAATTGCTGAAAACAAAAGACTTAAGGAGACAATCGAAGAAAGAAAATTTGCAACAGATCAAATTCATGCCAAAGTTTTGTTAGACAAAGAAAGTCCTTTTTTAAAATCAATTATAATTAATAAAGGTAGCAAACATAATATCAAGCTGGGTATGGCAATTTTAGACAAAGGTCATTTAGTAGGAAAAGTAATTGAGGTAAATTTTTTGACTTCAAGGGCATTATTGTTGTCAGATTTAAATAGTAAAATTCCAGTAAATATCGAACCAGGCGGAATTCAGTCTATAATCTCGGGTACAGGAAAAAAATTTGGTAAATTACAATATTTTAAAGATAAAAAAGAAATTTCAGAAACAAGCATTGTATATACCTCAGGAGCCGGAGGGGTATTTAAACCTGGAATTCCAATAGGCAAGATTCAAAACAAAAATAATAAAAATATTAAAGTTGATTTTTTTACTGATTTTTCACAGTTAAGATTTGTAAATGTTTTACTTTATGAGGAGATTAATTAAATGGTGACTTTTAAAAAAAAAAGGATAACAAATGAAATTATAAAATCCTTACCAATTATTTTGTTATTCATTTCAGTTTTAAATGAATTTGATTTTAATTATCTAAATTTTAAATATTTTTCATTCAATTTTCCATTTATTTTGGTTTTTTATTGGAGCTTAAAAAAAAGTGAAAGTCTTGGTTATGGATTTATTTTTATAGCTGGTTTATTTAATGATGCAGTAAACGGCCTTCCAATTGGATTAAGCAGCTTAAGTTATTTATTAGTATGTGGATTTGCTGCTTATTTAAGAAATATAACTTTAAGACCAGATTTATTAAAAGACTGGTTATATTTTCTTATGACGATATGTGTAACAAATTCAATAATTTATTTTTTAATTGTAGTATTTTTTAAAATTAATCTTAATTATTTAGATTATATTTTTAATATATTTTTTACATTTTTATTTTATTTAGTATTAGCATATTTTTTTGATATTTATCAAAAGTTTATTTTTAAGAAAGAAAATGATTAGTTCAGGAGACGACTCTAACGTAAAGAAATTAAATACCATAAACAGACGAATGTTTATGATTTCTGCAGCAAAAATAATTGTTTTTGGTGGAATAGTAGCCAGACTGTTCAATCTTCAAATTAATGAAAATAAAAAATATTTAACACTTTCTGATAAAAATAGATTAAGAGAATGGAAATTACCTCCTATCAGAGGAGAATTCATTGATTACTTCGGAAATACTGTGGCAGGAAACTCTGAGGTTTACCAACTACATGTTATTCCTGAACAAGTTGAAGACTTTAAGTATTTAATGGTGCGTTTAAAGGATATATTAAATTTATCACAAACACATTTTTCAAAACTTTTAAAAAAGAAAAATTCTCAAAAACCCTGGGAAACTTTGGTTATATCTGAAAATTTAACTTGGAATCAATTCTCAAAAATCAATTTTTTTCTTCATGATTTAGAAGGTGCCAAACCTGTATTATCTGTTGTTAGAAACTACCCATACAGTGATAATTATACTCATATTCTTGGTTATGTTTCTGAAGCAAGCGTGAATGATTTAAATGAAAATGATAGTATTAAAAAAAATCACGTTCCTGGTTTAAGAGTAGGAAAAACAGGATTAGAAAAGGCGCTTGAAAATCAATTAATTGGAACAAATTCAATACAAAGATACGAAGTTAATGCTTATGGCAAAAGAATTAATCAGATAGATCACATAGAAGGAATTAAAGGTGATAAAATTAGATTAACGATTGATACAGAGGTTCAAAAATATGCAAATGAACTAATGGAAGGTAAAGCGGGATCAGTAAGTGTAATGGATATTTACACAGGGGATATAATTGCTTTACATTCATCTCCATCATTTGATCCAAATTTGTTTTTATATGGAATTAATTTAGAAGAGTGGAAAAAAATAAATAAAGACCCACTTAAACCATTATTAAACAAATCAATTTCTGGTTTATACTCACCAGGCTCTACCATAAAACCAATTGTGGCATTATCAGCATTAGAAAATGATGTAATTTCTCCTAAATTTAAAGTGTATTGTACAGGTAAAACAGAATTTTATGATCAAACTTATCACTGCTGGAAAGAAAAAGGACATAAAGCTGTTAATTTAAGGGAAGCAATAAAGCAATCATGTGACACCTATTTTTATGAAATAGCAAGATTACTTGGTGTTGATAGATTAAATATAACTGCAAAAAAGTTTGGATTAGGAGAAAAGGTCTTCGATAATATGTTTATGGAAGAAAAAAAAGGCATTGTTCCATCAACAAAATGGAAAAAAAATGCTATTGGACAAAATTGGTATCTTGGAGAAACATTAATTAATGGAATAGGACAAGGGTATATTCAAACTACACCACTTCAACTTTGTTTAATGACTGCGCAATTAGCCAATGGTGGTTTTAAAATTTTTCCTAATTTAATTGTTAGTAAAAAACAAAAAACTTATGAAGAAGTTATTAGTTCTATTAACCAACAACTTCAAGAACACAAAACATTGGATAAAGATTCAATTTTTGAAAAAGGAACTCAATTTTTTTCTAAATTTAGCAATTCCAATTTCCCATTATTCAGAAATCCAGAAAATGTTAAATTTGTTTTAGATGCAATGTATGGATCAACAAATGAGGTTTTTGGAACTTCTTACTCATCACGTTATGAAGATGAAAAATATAGATATGCTGGAAAAACTGGAACCGCTCAAGTAAAAAGAATAACCGAAGCAGAACGAGAATTAGATTTAGATACCTCCCAAATACCTTATGAACAAAGAGATCATGCTTTGTTTGTAGCATTTGGTCCATATAAAAATCCCAGGTATGCTTTAAGTGTTTTTGTTGAACATGGTGGTTCAGGAAGTAAAACTGCAGCCCCAATAGCAAAAAAGTTATTTAAGGTTATTATTGATAGACACGAAGATAGAGAAAAAATCAGAACTTTAAAATCTAGAGAAATATAATGTTAAATAGATATTCTTTTTCAAATGAAAGTACTTTTTTACAGAAAGTAAAATCATTCGATTTTATTTTATTATTTGCTATTCTTATTATTGGAATAATCAGTTCTTTTTCAATGTATTCTACGGATGGTGGTGAAATTCTTTATCATACAAAGAGTCATATTATAAGATTTTTTATTTTTTATATTCTAATGATAATTTTATCATTCATTAATGTCAGGTATTGGCACGCAACCGGATATATTTTTTATTTTGTAATATTAGCATTGTTAGTTTGGGCTTCATTTTTTGGAATAACCGCACAGGGTTCACAGCGTTGGGTAAATTTATATTTAATAAATTTACAGCCTTCTGAATTAATGAAGATAGCAATAATCATTTGTTTTGCAAAATTTTTTCATAGAGTTCAGTTAAAAAATGTTAATTCTTTAAAAAATATTTTATTTCCAATTGTTATTTTAGTTATCCCAATAGTTCTGGTTATTTCTCAACCTGACCTTGGTACTTCATTTTTAATTGCATTTAGTGGACTAGTTGTTCTCTGGCTGTCGGGAATAAATATAAAATATTTTGTTTATTCTTTTATAGCTTTTATTATAGCTGCACCTTTTGCAATTTCTGTTTTAAAACCCTATCAAAAAAAAAGAATTTTAACTTTTTTTGATCCTGAAAAAGATCCCTTAGGAGCTGGGTATCAAATAATACAGTCAAAAATTGCTGTTGGATCTGGAGGTTTATCAGGCAAAGGATTTTTAAAAGGAACCCAAAGCTACTTAGAATTTTTACCAGAAAAACATACTGATTTTATTTTTACTTTATACTCGGAAGAATTTGGATTTATAGGATCACTAATACTATTGTTATTATATGCAATTATAATTTTAAGGGTAGTAGTAATTGGATCTTCATCAAGAAGTTTTTTTGGAAGATTATTCTGTTATGGATTCGCAGCATCTTTATTTATTTATATAGCTGTAAATATGTGCATGGTTTTAGGACTTGTGCCAATAGTAGGTTCACCCTTACCTATTATGTCCTACGGAGGCTCTTCAATGCTTGCAACGATGATTGGATTCGCAATTGTTATGAGTACTAAAATTTATCATAGACAAATGATAATTTAATATTTTATTCACGCAATAATAGATAATTTTCTTAAAAATACTTATGTTATTAACTATTTTGGGCCAATTCTTAAGTTTAATATTTTTTAATTAACGTTTATTATATAAGAAAATCATATGTTTGAAAAATTAGAAGAGCTAGCAAAAAATAATAAGAAAATATCAGACTTCCACATTAGAAGTGGATGGCCTTTAGCTTATCGACAAACAGGAGAAATTTATAAAGTAAAAGAGGTGATTGTTAAAGCGCAAGATTTAAACGACCTAATTTCTACAAACTGCAATGAGGTAGAATCAAAAAGATTTCAAGAAACTCACGAACTAGACTCATCGGTAACGCTTGCTGGATTAAGATTTAGAGCAAACTTTTATAAAACAATTACAGGTCCAGCCGCAGTCCTTAGAAGAGTGGAAACCGTAATGCCTGAAATGGCTCAGTTTGATTTACCACAAGTTCTTTATGATATTATTGATATGCACAAGGGTTTAGTTCTAGTAACAGGACCAACTGGTTCAGGAAAATCAACAACGCTAGCAGCCATAGTAAATGAGATAAATAAAACAAGAACTTCAAATATAATTACTGTTGAAGATCCAGTAGAATTTATTCATAAAGATTTAAAGAGCATTGTATCCCATAGAGAAGTTGGAAAACAAACCCAAACTTTTGCAAGTGCTTTAAAGGCTGCGTTAAGAGAAGATCCAGATGTGATTTTAGTTGGAGAGATGAGAGATTTAGAAACAGTTTCACTTGCTCTAACAGCAGCTGAAACAGGACATTTAGTTTTTGGAACATTACATACGAGCGGAGCTCCAAGTACAATTAATAGAATTATAGATGTATTTCCTCCAGAACAACAAGCACAAATACGTGCTCAAATTTCGACATCTTTAAAAATGGTTGTTACTCAAAGACTTCTTAAAACAAAAGATGGACAAGGCCGATGTGGTGCTTTCGAAGTGATGAAGTGTACTGCTCCAATTCAAAACTTAATTAGAGAATCGAAAATTCATCAAATCCCAAGCATCATGCAGACTGCTGTTAAAGATGGTATGATAACAATGCAAAAATCATTAGAAGAACTTGTAAAAGCAGGAAAAATAGATGCTAGCGCTGGTAAAGAACAATAAAGGTTTTAATGTATTAGAACTAATAATAACACTTGTTATTATTGGAATAGTATCCGCTGTTGCCTATCCTAATTTTTCTGATTGGAGAAAAGAAAGAGATGCAAGAGGTTCAGTTATTAAAATTAAAAATGCAATTCAAGCAATAAATTCTCAAGTTAAAAGAGGTTTGTATGGATTTGTTCAAGTCCATGTAGAATCAACAAATGATAAATTAATTATAACTACAAAAGGGATGAAAATGAATACACTTACCAATATGGTTAACGATGGTGCTAGCGATTGGAATAATGATCCTGCTTCAAGATGCGATATAGCATCAGGAACATATTGGGATGATGATGGATCTATTGATGACATGCTAGAAGTAATCTCCTTTGAGCTTGAAAATGTAACCACTAATTTCGAAGATGGGGTTGGAGCAGTTTGTTTTGGAAAGAATGATAAATGGTATAGTGGGGCTGAAAATTTTGTTAGTGCTTTAGGTGGAGAAATTAGCGTAGATAATTTATTTTTTATTTGCAACAGAACCCGTGATTTTCCAAAATGTTATATAGATGAAGGAACAGGAAATCCTACTAGAACACATGATAATTTGTTTTTAGTAGAATGGTCAAGATTTGGTAATGTAACTATGGAAAAATGGAATGAAGGAAGAAACGACTGGATTCTTCAATGATTTGTATGAAAAAAAATGTAAAAAATATTTTAGGTTTATCAATATTAGAAGCACTTGTTTCTACTGCAATTGTTGGAATTGGTTTTATAGCTATTCTTCAAATGGTAAATTATTCTGTTCAATCGATTGATACTTCGGGAGAAAGGACAAAAGCAAATTATCTAGTAAGCATGATGGCCGAAGACATTATAGGACATAGAAATACTTTATATGGAGTTAGTGCAGAGGCTGAAGGGGTAAAATTTGGAAGCGATGGAACAATTGAGCTTCAAAAAGAAGATGGTAGCACATCTCAAATTAATAAATTTATAGATCATTTACAAGAAGCTCCTTTCGTAGCAGGAGAAGGTCTTGCTGGACCATGCGCAGGAACTGGTACTACTGCAGTAAATGTTACTGGTGGGGAAAATATTTATCAAGATCAGCAAGTAGACGCACCAAGAAACAAAGAAGCAAAATGGAGAGCTATATTTGATAATAACCGATATTTAAAATGCAAAGGTGAAAAGGATATAAAAAAGTTGAAGGTATATAAAATATGTAGATGGGGAGCTGTATGTCCTTATATTAATGACGATGTCTATGATGATGGTCTCTATATTGGAAGAATTCAAGTAAACCTTAATAATGGAAAGAAAAGAAAATTTTTATACTTTATAGCTGATTATAAAATTAGGAAAGAATGAAAAAAAATACTTTTAAAAATATAGCAGGTATGACGTTAATAGAAATTCTTATTGGCGTTCTTATTTCAAGTATTATGATTGCTGCGATGTATACAACATACAATGTTGTGAACCAAAGTTATTCACAAGTTACCGATAAAGCTAAAATTAGTCGTGCAGGAAGAGATCTTGTAGAGATGCTTATGAGAGATATAAGGATGGCTGGATATAAATATTATTTAGGAAGTAATAATTTAGGATTACCTGAAAGAAGTTATTTAGAATTTGTTGAAGGCAGAAATAATTTAGCTGAAAGTCATCACGGAATTATAATAATTAAAGCTGATCAAGCAGATTCGCTTGGAAATATTATCGATGGAGATGCCACAACTTTATTAGCAAATGATGCCGATGATATGTGCTGTGATAAAATTCATATTGTATATGATGATTTTAATCAAAATGATGAAAATCAACCATACAAAAGATATAGAGTTACCTATTATGCAAAACCTATTGATCAAGGTGGATTAGATCCTAGATATGGAGTTTTTAGAAGTAAACAAAGTTGGATACAAGTTATTGGAGATGAAACAGGTGAATGGAAAGTTGATTGTACCGAGTGTTATAAAGAGGAATTAATTCGTGATCATTTAGTTGATATGGAATTTATACCGTTTGATAAAGAAGGAAGAGTAATTTTTCCAACACCTAGACCAGATGATACTTCAAGAGATAATCTTACAAGAATAACAGCTGTAGATGTAAGACTTACATTTAGATCAAAAAAAGAATTTTTTAGATTTGAACCTACAGCTGATAAACCAAGACTTGTAAAGGGCCTTGGTGATAGAACAAGACAATTTTTAGATAAATATTTAAGAGACTCAGTTGTAGTAACAATTCATACAAGAAACGTAGGTACATAATTAATTTTATGAAACATAAAAACGAAAAAGGTTTTACATTAGTTCTTTCACTTGTGCTTTTGCTTGTGATGTCACTAATGGGAGGTGCGTTAATCGTAATTTCATCTGGTGACCATCAAAGCAACAACTCTAGTGATCAATATCAACAAACATTTTATGTAGCTGAAACCGCATTACTCGAAGGAGAAAAAAATTTAATAAATAGAATGATGGGCCCGTGGGTGTCAGTTGACTCAATTACTGGTCCTGAACCAGGTGCATCTGCCGAAGAACAAGCAGCATACGCAAATTATACTGCACAACTAACAGCTAGTGCTACAGGTGGGTTTGCAAGACATACTGATAGAAGAGATTTACCTAGAAACGCTATGGCACCAACTGCTACGCCTTGTTTTAATAGTTTTAGAAATATAGTTAGAGCAGGTATTCAAGTCACTGAGCACATAATAAATAGAAACTTTGGAACTTTAATTACTCCTGTATTTGAAAACAGAACCGAACTTGATAATTTGGCAACAGAGGCTCAAGTAGAAGCTGAAAAAACATATTTAGAAAGATTTAGATATGAATGGTTTTCAGTTAATATTGGATCCGCTCCATTTAGGGGTACTGGATCTAGTATTAAAAAAACAACTGTAAATGTTCAAAGACAAGGAACTGCATATAGGATTTATGGTTGTGGTTATATGATGCCGAATGGCTCTGATACGGATGAATTTGATGATCCGGAAATAATAATCCCTTTAGAAACAGTGGTAGTATTATCAAATTAATATGCTCATAATAGTTATAAAATTAGTTTACTATACTTTAAATATCTCAGGAGATTTTTATAATGGGTAATATGAAAAAAATACTTCAGCTCAGCTTTTTTATTGTAATCTCGTCTTTATTTAGCACTTATACATATTCTTGTAACGCATTAGACGTTTCTGTTGGTACCAGCGCTACACAAGCAGCAGAAACTTTAGATTTTATTGATATCGAAGAGGATATTGTAGTTGAAGATGAAGAAGATGAACTAAGGACTTTACAATATCAAGCTAATACAAATGATTATTGCCCTGATGTAGGACTTGAAAATACAAAACTTTACGTTTTTGTATATAAATCAAAAGTAGCAGGCATTAGAGTTGAAACTTGGGATCCTAATAAAGATAAAAATAAAATTTATCAATTCGTAAAAAATAACTTCGGAGATGTTGGCAGTGAAGTAGAAAAAGAAAATTGGCTAGGTTATAAAGAAATCGATCAAGGTAGTAGACTAATACTATATTCAAAGCACAAGATAAGTGATGAAATATATGAGTCTTTAGATATTTCTTCAGAAGAATTTATTGAGCATACTTATGGTGAAAGTGTAATTTTAGTGAATTAATTTATGATTAAAGTATTTAAAAATTTAATATTAATTTTGTTCTTGCTAAGTTTTGGTCAACAAGTTCAAGCTAAACCTATTCCTCCTGGATCAGGAGAGGGAGATGTGCCAGCTAATATTTTATTTTTAATTGATAGTTCAGCAAGCATGCAAAGAATGATGAACAACAGAGATGCAATTGAAGGAACTAATGGATTTGCTGTTGATAATGATGGAAACTATTTAATAAATCAGTCAAGAAGATTAGGAGTTGTAAAATTTCTTTCTGCCGATGGAACCAGAGATCGTACCTATAATAACAATATAGGAAGATTTAGAGGAGGCCGTATGACATGTGATAACATATGGAATGGTGGATCAGGTTATAGTTCTGGTACTTTAAACGTTGTAGCTAACCATTCTGCTGAGATGCAATTTGCAGACGACATTACAACAGATGGTGGAGCTACAACTGAGGATGTTTATTTTTTTAGAACGCACGACAGAAGAGCTATTATTGGACTATCAGAAGATGGACAAAATTGTAGGTTTTATATTACAATCCAGATGACCGTCATACAAGGTATGGATTTAGTAAGAATAGGAACAGAACATCATCTATTTGTAACTGGAAGATGGGGCAGAACAAATAGATTTCAGTCAGTAAATCTCAGTTTAGGACAAAGTTTTGTACAAGGTTTTGGAAGAAGAGGAGCCTGGGACTCAGTTGGGAGATGCTCCAGAGATTCTTGGTGGAATGCAGTAACTTCAGATGCGTCTATGTTGTATTTAGAATGTCGAAGACATCTGCATGGATATGCATTAGAAAGAGTTGGTACAAATTATCGTGTAACAGGCGGTAACGTGAGACCAACAGAACGTTTTAATTCTAACTCTAGAGGAAATTTAGATACTACATTAGCACCTGTATCTGCTTTTGATATTTCACCAGAAGATGATGATATTTTAATTGTTAGTTCAGGTACTAGAAATGTAATTCAAAAAGTAGAACTAACTAGCACTACTACACTCAATGTAATTGCAAGAGCCGGAACAGGCTCACTTGAATTTGCTAGAAATACAGAAGACCCAAATACACTAGCGGCAAGTGATGTGAGATTGAATAGACCAGGAGCTATAACAATTACAGCAGATGAAATTCTTGTTGGATCTCCTACAGGGATTGTAGATATTTTCGATGAAGATCTTTTCAATGCAACCGATTTAGATACTGCTTGGGTTCGACAATTTGGAGGAGGAAATATGTCGAGATGGGCTGGAGTTAAACAAGCAATCAATGCTGTATTAGCCGACACTACTCTTACAACAGGAGCTCATTTTGGATATGGACATTGGAATTCAGGTGAGTCTGGTAGAGCAAAAAGAAGCCATAGAGGTGGATGGCAATGTCATGCAAGATTAAATAATTGTCAATATTACTTAGGATGGAACGGGGCTCACCCCGAGGGTAGATCTGTAAGATGTAACTCAGACTCTTGTCTAAATGTTGCTATAAGTCCTCAAGGCTATACTCAAATTCCTAGATTTTTAAACCCACAAGGACTTGCTTGGGGCACTGATGCAAATGCATTTGCTCAAATGGCACAAAGATATTTTACAGATCCAAATACTAACGTAATAGATGAAAATTCAGATTGTCAATTAAACTATGTAATAGTCATAGGTGATGGAGCCTGGAAAAATCATAACACAGCGCGTCCTTTAATTGAGGATTTAAGAAAAAGTCATGGTGTAAAATCTATAATGGTTGCTTACGGAGGAGGAATTAGTGGCGGTGCAATGAGAAACTTTGATAGAATGGCTCTAGCTGGATCGTGCGATGACTCCACAGGTAATGATGTTGAATGTATACCAACAATAGTAGCCGACACGGCAGAAGAATTAAAAACAGAACTTACTGCGAGAATTAGACAAATTCTTGCTGAAAGACTATCGTTTACTGCTCCATCAATTACTGCAACAGTGCAAGAAGGTGGATCATTATACCAAGCACAATTCGCTTATGAACAAATGGGTGAATGGCAAGGCACAATCTTAAGAAAGACACTTAATGCTGATGGAAAAGTTATTCATGAAATGACTCACCCTGGAAACTGGGATGCATCAGTTGAAATAAAAAATCAAGCATCACCAGCAGGTACAGATGACACAAGAAAGATTTGGAGCGCAATTGAAGATGCTGAATACATAGGAAACTGGGATAACTTTAACGTTGATAATAAATCAGCTATTGAGTCTATGTTTACTAGTTTGAAATACCAGTTGACCGATTATCATAACGCAAATTCACACTGCACAGATGTTGGTGAAAATGGTACTGAAGATGAACTAGAAGGACTAATTAATTTCATGAAAGGAACTGATTACTTTGATTATGATGGAGACTGCAACGTAACCGAAGTAAGATCTCATGTTCTGGGAGATATATATCACTCGCAATTAATAGAAGTAGGACCACCTGATGCGAGCACCTTCTTTACAGATACTAATCAAGAGTCTTATTTTAGAGCAAAAAATAATTATCAAGGATTTATGAATCAACACATGTCAAGAAGACGTGTCATTTATGCTGGATCAAATAGTGGAATGTTGCATGCAATAAACGCAGAAACAGGAAGTGAAGAATGGGCTTTCATCCCACCTTTTATTGGTGGACTACTGCCAGGAATAATTAATTCATCATTAGATGGAAAAGTTGACGGTAGCAAAGGTGGATCAAATGCTATTTTTGGAGTTGATGGATCTCCTGTGGTTCATGATGTGTATATTAAAGGAATAGATCAAGCTGGTAATTTTGAAGAAACAAAAAATTGGCATACTTTATTAATGGTACCTTATGGAAGAGGTGGCGCTGGTTTTTCCGTATTAGATGTAACTGAACCAATTTTATTGGATGGAAGGGGTCCCATTCATATGTTTTCAATTTTTAACGATGCAATTAATAGCAGAGTTTTAGTTTCAGATCATGAGGGAGCTGTTCAAGAATTTACATATTCATCTGGAAAAGCATCGATTACAGACTCTTTAGAGGCAAAACAAGCTAATACAAATGCAATTGACGCAAGAGACATAGATGATGCAGCAGATCCAACTGGAGAATTAACTCCTACTTTAGATGGGATTGCTACATGCCAAAGAGATGCAGATGCTGCCTCTGGAAAATTTTACACAGATGGAACTAACACTTGTTATATAGGTCAGACCTTCACATTTGATATGACAGTAGCTACGAGTAATGGTACAGACGTTCCATTAACTTCTTTAATGATAACCGAATTTAAAGATGGAGAGTTAAAAAAAATAAATATCCAAAAAGCCGAAATGATAGGTGGACAGCTAATTTTAACTTTTCCTGAGGATAAAATATATAAATCACCAGATAGTAGCGATGTAGAAACGAGAGAAAGAAACTATTTTTCAATTGCAACATCATGTACTGCAAGCGCCGGAATTGATCCAATGTATGATTATAGTCAACTAGGAGAAACATGGTCTTCCCCTAGAATATTTAGAATGCCATCAAAATTACTATCTGAGAGGCATGATAGTAACAATGATAGATATGTAGCTGTAATGGGAGGCGGAATGGGAAGTACAAACTTGTGTGCAGGATCAGCAGTATTTATTATTGATTTAGAGGATCAAGGTAATCCAGGATCAATCTATGCTGCAGATATAAATGGTGGCCCAATTACAATAGTTGATACTGATCCTACAGGATTAAATACAGCCGCTGGTTTGGTAGAAACTCCAAATGGAAGTGATATTGGAAATGCTTTACCTTCTTCTGCCGTAGTAATAACACCCGATACAGCATCAAATGTGCCATGGAGAGGGGGAATGGTTTACTTTAATGATCTTGAAGGAAAGATCACAAAAATTAATTTAACCAACTCTGAAAAATATGGTGCTGATCTTTTTGATCAGACAACTTTATTTAATTTAATGGCAAATACCGATAACCACAGATACAGTTATTTTTCTATGGATGCAGGAATTGGTCAAACCACTAACGAATTTTGGTTATTTGGTGGAACAGGTAATTTTTCAGATATTGGAGGAGGTGACAGATTAATGGATAATATTTTATATGGTGTTAAAGATCAGTACTATCCATTTTTTAAACATTTGAATGGAGTAACAGTACCTCGTGAAACTGATGATGGTTTTTTATCTTTAGCAGCACAAGGCGCTGATAGAGCATTAAATGTTGAGAATGCAGCTATATGCAAAGATGTAACTGGAGATGCAACAGGAGATTTATGTCCAACTCCAGCAGAACAAGCGTGGGTAATTCATTTAGATACAGTAGATGGGCTTCCAGCAGCTGAATCAGCTAATACATATAGAAAAATATCGGCACCACCAACTTTATTTAAGGGTCAAGTTTATTTTCCTGTATATCAACCGCCTGCTGGTGCAAACAAGTGTAATATAGGAAATGCATATATTTGTGCCTCAGATGACGAATGTGGAACTAATTCATCTCATAAATTAACTTTAGGTGGAGCCCCATCCGGAAAAGAATGTTTGTTTGTGAGAGAAGGTATATTATCTGAACTTGTAATTTTTGGTGATACTCTTTTTGCAAACGTAGCTGGTCCAAAAGCTGATGCTGATACTTTATATTCAGTTTTATCAGCCGCTGGAGAAGTCGATTCAAGCAGAAATAGCTGGAGAGAGAGCGGATTTTAATTAATCTAGCTACTTAAAATCTTATAATGAATGGTATAAGATAATTATGAGACTACCAAGGCTAATAATTCTTGTATTTTTTTTTTTAGGTTTTAATTTTATTCTAAAAGCAGAAACTATTTCCTCTTCTGAAACAAGGACTAGCAGTACGAATGTTACCGAAGACTTTACTATTAACTCAGGTGTCACCCTCTACTTTCTTAATCATCAAAAAGGTTTAAGAGTTAAGTCTGGTGACATTACAATCACAAATAGAGGGACTTTACATAGTT
>MDSW01216742.1_pt1 | contig 19116 bp, 34 predicted proteins | sample 811171 | NCBI WGS metagenome assembly MDSW01 (sample SAMN05326641, study PRJNA326480) | marine metagenome | isolation source: seawater | place: Atlantic Ocean: North West | collected 2012 | reverse complement strand
TCTGCAAACTGTCCGTGTGATTCTACATTAGGACCAATCATAACATTGGCCTTACTAGCACCAACCATACCACTTGAATTAGTTGCACCATAAAACTCTACATCATTTGAGTTTCCTGACATAAGAACATATAAGAAGTGTGAATCACCTCTAATATATGCCCAAAAATCATTTGAGTCTCCTCTTATATCTAAATCTATGTGAGTGTCTTGTATATCATCACTTGTATTTGAATCTAATTCTACAATGTTTGAGTTACCTGTAATATCTATATCGTAATAATGGCCATCTGCGCCTGTGTCATCTAAATCAAGTCTTAATACGTTTGAATCACCTGTAGCAATGTAATCAAAAGTCATATTAGAACCATAAAAAGTATCATGGCTAGAGTTTGTAGCAATGTTATTATCGCCTATTTGTTTTATGACAAGTGTTAAATTAGGACCATTGATTATAAAAGGTGCTGAAGTAGATATACCAAACTTGTTGCCTGTACCATCTTGTTTGATGTAAACAGAGCCTGCTTTGTCTTGATTATCTTGTTGAATATATACGGAGTTACCTGCGAAACTATTAGTTAGTGTCGCTAGAAGAATCACCAGTGTCATCATTATTTTTCTCATCTGTTTCCTCCTCTTTTAGTTCTTTTTTTAACTCTTTTTCTTCAAGGTATTGTTCGTAGGTTTTTTCTTTCTTCACTTCGCCCATATCTACGTGTATACCGTTCTCTACATTGTTTTGACCATCGTCACCGATATAGTCTTTAATTTCTGGTACTGCAACCTCTTCAATTGCAAATTGCCATAAATCTTTTTTAGAGCCTTCGTAGATTAAATCTACTACGCCTTTTTCAATTGCTTTTCTTAAAGCAAATGTCACTGGTTCGTTTCTTGCATAACCAGCTTCTACTTCTACTAACATTGTATCAGTATCAAAATATTTAAATACATCACTACCAACCGATGTTGAAACTATAGTCTTTTCAATCGTTGTTGATATAACAACCTCACCTGTTTGTACATTAACTAATCTTAATATAATTGTGACAATATCTTGTCTGTATTGTCTGTTTGCCTGAATACCAAGTACTCTTGCACCAATACCACCTGACATTATATCACTATCATAACCTACAATACCACCAGTGATATATGCACCAGCGAATAGTAAAGGTGGTAAAGGTTCTGCACCCTCGCCATTTACTTGTTGTCTTGTAGACCTAATTAATTTTCTTTCCTGTAATAGACTTGGTAAACTTGTTCTCTCTACAACTCTAAACCATTTACCTTCGCCTGCGTCTTGTAAGGCCTTAATTAATAATTGATACGAACCTTGAGTCACTGCCGTACTCATAGAGGCAAAAGTACCACCTGGTTTCTTTTGACCTGTCATATCTAAAAAATCGTAAACTGCAATTATAACTGGATCACCTGCTGGTGCCTTAATTGTAGTTAAATCTTTGTAAGCAACTGTTTGTTTTCTAACATCAAACTTTGCCTTATTTGTAGCACAACCTACCAATAATAGTGATAATAAAAAGATTGATAATAATCTTAACATTATGAATTGTCCTCTTTAGGCATTGTAAACGTTGTCACCTCGCCATCTGTCTCGGTTACGGTAACTACTACGTTACCTGTACCTGATGGTGTTGTCCATGTGACAACTTCACCACCAATCGGTGATGTAAATGTACCAGAGTCTTGTTGTAGACCATCTGTACCAAATACGTTGTCTGTAATTTGTTTTGCTAGAGCAGTATAAAATCTACTCTCTATATTTGCTTTGAATTTTGCAATCGCTGTGTTCTTAGCGTCTGTTTTAACTTTTTCGGCATCAGCTTTTTTCTGAGCCGCTATAGCGTCTTTTCTAGTCTTCTCTATGTTCTCTATCGTTAGATAGTGTGATGATTTTCCATTACCAGAAAATGAAGGACTGCCGAATTTAAATGTCAATTCTGACGCAGCCACCGATGAACATAATCCTAGTGTAGCTAGAAATGTAATTAATTTTTTCATGTAGTCCCTCTGTTAGTACTCTAATATTTATAATAGTTTAGTCAGTGGTTAAAATTTATCGCACCACTTCCATATTGACCAACAAAAATAGACACCTATCCCTGCTACAAGTAGCAAATTTATTGTACCGTAATCCATTATTTTCTATCTGTTAACTTATTAATGAGTTCAAAGGCTACTTTAACCTTTTCCTCTAACACTTTTATTCTATAGTGAGCCTGTGCAAGTGTGACAATTAACAAGATAAAAGCCACGAAAATTGGCCATAAACTAGAAAGCATTGATATTATGTCTGCTGTTTCCATATCAATACCCTGGAGGTCCTCCGAATAGAGCAAGGGCAACCATTAGTATAATTAATATACCTGTAAAATAGTAATTCATACTGGCAATCTCCATAGTTATACCTGTTGATGTGTTCCCTCTCATAATTATTATAACCCTATTTATAATAATACGCTAAGGAATATGCCAGTTTTTATTGGTTGGGAGGTGTAGTTTTTATAGTTTTCTAACTATGTGTTTTCTTAATTCTTTTAGAAAAAACTCCATCTTATCTATCATACCAATCAAAGTCGGATCAGTAATATACTTACCTTGTTCTTTCAATCTATCATATTCTTTGACTGAAATTTGTACCATTGGAGAATAATCTCTTGTACTTTCGTTCTCGTAAGTTTTATCGTGTTCGTTTGTTGTGTTATGTTCCATGTCGCTCATAATTTACCTCACTCTTTTTCTATTTTTCAAATGTGCTTTTTCTACAAGTGCTTTATTCTGACCATAGTATGCTACGGCATGGCCAACTTTACACATTAATTGATTAACTGATTTACCATCACACCATACATCGCCTAGTATTCTACCAAACTTACCGGTCTCATCGCCTTTGTATGTTTTGATTGTAATTGATTTTGCTTTTTTGATTTGTTCTTGTAGAAATTTTTTAGATTTAAGACCGTATTTCTTTTCTTCTAAATCTCTTGTTCTAGATTCTGGTGTATCTATACCAAATAATCTAACTCTTTGTGCAAATAGAATATTAAAACCCATATCCAGTATTACATCTATTGTATCACCGTCTACGATCTTTGTTACCCTTTTTACTCTATAACTAAAATCTGTTTTATCACCAAGTTTGGCCATAATTTAAATCACTTTCTAATAATTTTATTCGTCCTTTTTATGTTTGCCTAGTATCTTAACTATTTCCCAAGAGCCATCATTATAATGATGTACTTCAGCGTCAACTAAATCACACATAAAGTTTAATGAGTCACCGTGTATTTGATAAGTAATACCATTAATCTCTACACTATCTGTATCCTCTGCTCTATTTCTCCAAAGTTTTTCAACTTCTCTTTTAGTCTTCAAACAATCACTCATGTTGTCTGCGCCTTTATGGTCAATTAATTCTCCATCGGAAAATACACATACAGCAAATACTACTTCTGGATCGTGTGAGTGTTTTTCACCCTCTGCTTCTATTGGACATTGTTCATGTCCGCCTTCGCCACAACCGGTACAATTTGCATATGCTAATGTGCTAAAAAATAAACTAAACAATATTGCTAAAAATAATTTTTGCATATTATCTTATTGGTGGTACATACATTACACCACCATCCTTCCATAGTTTGTTTAATCCTCTTTCTAATGCTAGAGGAGTATTTGGTCCTACATTTCTTTCGTATGATTCACCGTAGTTACCAACTTGTTTAATTATGTTATAACCAAATTTCATACCTAATCCTAACATTGGACCGATATATCCTTCTACACCTAATATTCTTTTAACTTCTTTTGATTTAGCTGTTAACATATCATCAACATTTCTACTAGTAATACCTGCTTCTTCAGCATTTACCATTATAAAATGTGTCCATCTAACTACATCTTCCCACTCTTGGTCACCTTGTCTTACTGCTGGACCTAATGGTTCTTTTGATATAATTTCTGGTAATACTTTCCATTTACTAGGGTCTTCAGCACCTGCTCTAGCACTTGCTAAACCAGAGGCGTCTGTTGTGAATACATCACATTCTCCACCAAATAGTTTCTCTTTTGCCATTGTATTACCCTCAACATATATTGGTTTATATGTCATATTGTTTTCAGCAAAGTAATCGTTTAAATTTAATTCAGATGTAGTTTCTTTTGTTATACAAACAAAGGCACCATCTAAATTTTTGGCACTATCAATGCCTAATTCTGTTGGTATTAAAAATCCTTGACCGTCATAATAGTTAACTCCTGCAAACTCAAACATTAAGTTTACATCACGGCTAATTGTCCATGTAGTATTTCTTGCCAGTAAATCAATTTCACCAGAAGCTAATGTCGGAAATCTTTGAGCAGCATTTAATCCTATGTACTCTACTTTATTTGCGTCTCCAAATATAGCGGCTGATACTGCCTTACAGAAATCAACATCTAAACCACTCCAGTTTCCACTCTCGTCTTGACTTGAAAAACCTGGTAAATCAGCATTAACTCCACAAATAACATAACCTCTCTCTTTTACTGTTTGAAGTAAACCTATTTCTTTTTGTACTTCTACTTTTTGTTCTTTCTTGCCAGTAAATGCTACTGCCAATACTATAGCAACTAACATAACAACAGCAATTATATTCTGAACATTCTTTTTAAAATTCAATTTCATAATTTATCCTATTTCGTTAATACTTTTGTTTTCTTTTCCTTTTTCTTTTCTGACAATGATTTAGCAGTTCCACCTAATTTTAAACTACCAGATTGGTCAGGCATTTTGTTTTTAATACTTATAATGTTTCCATCGGCGTCTACTTCCGCCATAGATGGACCACAAATGACTCTACGGCCATCTTTTAATTTTTCTATTGCTCTTTTATCTTTCAAGCAAGCTCCTAATCCATCATACTTAACAAACTCCGATGATGTATCAGTAACCACAAACATGGTAATAATGGTAACTAATGTAGCGGCATCCATATCTATTCTCCTGTTTTTGAGTGACCGTATCCGTTTTTGGCCTCTCTAATTTTGTCCTTTAATTCTTCCACGTCAGCTAGAACCTTATCCATATCTTTTTGTAATCTCTCAATGTTAACGGCATTGTTCATCATATTTTGTAAATCTTTCTGGATTTGTTCCACTTGACCACTTAAAAATTCTATTAACATGAATTGCTCGGAATCGGCAGGTGGTGATCCTAAATCTCCACGTGGCCATTTTATCCTAAATTCATTATTCTTTTCTATATCTACACCAAGTGCTTCTTCAGCCTGTTCTAAATCTTTTGTAAGTAAAGTTGTATTCGTTTCCAACTTGTTCAATCGCTCAATTACTCCGAAATAAGCCCACACTCCGACGGCCACGGCGCCGATTATGGCGATTAGGTTTTTCATCGGCATGCTTACAGCTGTTTGGTCTGATATATCTAGTCTATTTTTGCTCATCTTTTTTCTCGGTTGGTTCGTAATACTCTTTGTATTTATCCAATAATTCGTTTGTAATCATCAACTGGTTACGGATTTGTGCGAAATTTTTAGCCAACAGTTCAAAGTCCTTATCTGTCAGTCCCCATAGTACAGGATCTATGCCTTGTTCCTCTAGCTTTTTGAATACTTCCTCTGCGTTTTCTGAAGTGATTATAACCCACCTTAAATTTTCTAATTCAAGTGGTGTGTGCTTGTTCAAATTGAGTTCCTGCCTCTTAACTTCCTCTTTAAATATGCTTAATTTCTTTACACTGGAACATCCCGAAAGTAAAAGTATTACGAGTATACTAATTATTATATGGTACATAATTTGGGTTTGCTATTGAAGGACATTCAGAATTGATCTGTGATTTCCTTGTAGCATTTTTTTCTTCCTCTGTTAAAGGCGACCCACTTGCAATCTCAACACATCGTATAGCAAGTGCTGACGCACCGTTTGTTATTCTTTCAATAGATTTTGTTTTAGCTATAGCTAACTTACCAACGTCTCTATTCTTTTTATTAAACCTTTTATCAAGGTCTTCTAAATCTTTTTTTAAGATACCCACCAACTCGTTCATTTTATTGTTAGCTTGTAATATCTCTTGAAAATCTTTCTGTTGATTTTCTATTAAAGTTTTTTGGTCTTGTATAGCAGACTCTAATTTAACTGCGTTCTCTTTTAGAATTGCATTGTCTTTTTGCAATTTCATTACATAGGCACCAGCGCCCAATAGGGCGCTTAGTATAATGCCTATAAAAAATAATCTAAATCCCATATTTAATAACTATCAGTCTTTCTTCCAAATTGCCCAAGCTCCGTAAGCTATAGCAGCCCAAGCCGCCATTTTAGCAAATGGACCTGCAAATAGAACAACAAGTCCTATTGCAATTAAGGCGCCACCATGTAGTGATGATAGTTCCTTCATTCTTCCTTTTAACCATTCCATATGTTTTCTCCTTTTTTTTATAGTGCTATTTTTAAAGTCTTGAAATTTTCCCATTTCGTCTCCTTACTTTATCTTAGCGTTCACCTTTCGGTGTTTATTCCATGCTACAAAACCAAAACCTCTTAATACCCAATAAGTTAAATAGTTTAGTAGATGAAATCCGTTAACCTCTATATTAATGTCTCTGAATATTCTATCTGCTTCTGCTTTGTCTAATATTGTTATTGCACCTTTTGTAGTACCTTGCTGTCTTAAAGCAGTGTACTTGTAGGCATAATCATGTACTAGACCACCAATAAGTAAAACACCTACTGGAGATAAAAACGAGGCTAAAAATTTTGGTACACTTGCACCATCAAACACAAAACCTTCCGGTATAACATACTTTGTTCCGTCTAGTTCGTATTTAAAATCTTTTGCTAGTTGCCATGTTCTTACTGTTAATAACCATAGTAATATACCACCCCAAAAACCTTTTGATTTAGTTGGTATTAATATAGGTTTCATATGTGGCATTTCATCATATTTGAATCTTCTATCTCTGCCTTTTAAATGTATTCTGTCTGACCAATTAATTAAAGCACCAATTAAAATTAGTGTTATCAATACAGTCCACATCCAGAATTTTGTTGCTAATTGGATTAATAAATCTAAATGTTCCATTGTTCTCCTCTATTTTTTTAAAACACCTTTTTTAACTAGAAACTTATGTAAAGCAGTTCCTTCAGACTTCTTATACATGCTTACACTAGGTTTAAATCTACCTAAACCTGGACCTGATTGGCCTGCAACAGCAGAACCCATATATTCCTTCTTAACTTTCTTATCTTTCTTTTTACCTGTAAGATATTCTTCAAAAGTTTTTATCTTAAGCATTGTATTTGTCCTTAAATGTTTTATATTCTTTTTCTTTTGTTTCTATAATTTCTGTTTTAGGTTGTGTCATTTCATCTACTTTAATTTCTATACTATCAATTTTATCTAACACTCCTTTTAACATCATACTATTGTTATCGTCACTCTCTTTAATTCTTGTTGATAAGGGTACAACGGAACCAACATATCCTTTTGCTGTTGATAAAGGGTCTCGTCTTTTCATCTTATCTAATTCTTGTTTCTTTGTATGTACAGAGTTGTCGTCACCTGTTCCTGCAACGGCCGTACCTGTCGCATTAGCTGGAGCGTCTTCGTCCATCTTATTGATAAGTTCGTCCATCATTTGTTTATAATGTCTTGTCATAATCGTACTCTGATATTAATTCTCCATTTTTTTCAAATACATCTACACCAAAACAGTTGTATACTGGTGTTTCTTGTATCTCTGGTATATTTATGTCTTCGGAAATCATTGAATCGTATTGGTTTGTTTGCTTGAGATATGTGATAACAGCGGATTCTATTACCAATTGGTGTTTTAAGAGTTCTTTATTTTCTTTAAATAAAAGAGCGGCTGCCACTGCAAAAGAGCCTAAAGCTCCTCTAATTCCTACCTTAGCAAGTATTCTTTTTAGATTAAATACGAACCTATGGAGCATTGTGTATGCTCTTTTCTCTTTCGGTTTTGCTAGTGTTCTATACTTTCTTAAAACGGTACCTTTCTCGTCTATGATACCGAGTTTAAAAGCTTCTTGTTTATTGAACGGAGTAACCAATAATTTAATTACCCTATATGCTATCAATAAGTCTACACCTCTGTTCATTATAGTTCCTCTAACATCTTTTCTATTTTAGGATCACCTTGAATATCAACTAGTTCATGTGGATATAGGTATTCTAGGTACTCTAAAAATGTTTTAAGCATACCCCAATATTTCTTGTCTATCTTAAACAAGAGTAAAGTAATCGCCGCTTCAACTCCGAATACGTTTTGTAAGATGATTAAGTGATTAACTACCAATCTTACTTTCAGATTACCTGTTACCGTATACTTACGAAATAACCTTTTGAGATATCTTATTCTTTTAATATCTTCATAAAACTCCTTCTCGTCTTCTAGAGTAGGGTTATCATAATTTTGTTGTGCAAAAAGCAACCAGTTATCTTTGGTTATTTCTTTAAACATCGTTCTACACTAATTTAGCGTAGACTTTACTTGATCCTGTTTTTAATGTTTCGTACTTAACCTCTAATTTAAGGCCACCCTCTTTTCTATGAGATATACCATCATCATTAATATCAGAACCATCTACGTCTTTACCAAATCTTCCACCGAATTGGCAAACTTCACCTGAAACTGAACCATTAGCACCTTCCATTGCTGGTAGTTTTACTTCTAGTCCAATTGTTTTCAATTTATTTGCTAGTTGTTCAACAGCTGCTGTAGGATTAATATATTCCTTTTCAGCAATAGAACCAACAAAAGCATTCACTCTCTCTAAAATTTTAGGATCATGTATGTTATGAACACCAATACTTCCGTCTTCTACAGAGTTTACTTCAGGTGTACCAACACTCATGTGTTCCTGTACGTATTTTTTAAATGTTTTCATCTTTTTTTTCTTCCTCTTTTGTTTCTTCAGGTGCCTCAGCAGGTTTTTTACCTGCTAAAACATCTTCCTCAAAATCTTTTAAATCAACTTCTTCTACGTGTTGTTTAAATTTTTTCATCTGTTATTCTTTTTTTTCTTTTACCTTTAATAAAAGTTTATCGGTCATTTGAATTGCACCATTGATAGCATTTAAGTTTGCTTTCATAGTACCAACATTCAATTCAACCTGTTTAATTTTAGTGGATAAGTCGTTAAACTCTTTAGTTAATAACTCCTTTTCCTCCTGTAATACTTTTTCATCAATTACCATTATATACTCCTATTAATTATATATTATGCTACTACGTAACCCTCGCCACCAATTATATACCAAAAACTTGACTTGTAGATCATCGTCACTGACTCACCTGGAGCGTTTAACGTAACCGTTGTGCCTTGTTTAAAGTTTGCTGGTGTTATTGTCACTGCATTTGTTCCACCTGTAGATGAGTTTAAAATCGTTTTGATTTGTCCATCTGTAGAAGCAGCCGCTAATGACGTTGGCGCTGTGTTTGAAGTTGCGTCAACCAAAGTAATAGCAGTAGTTAGATTAGCTGCTTGAGCTGAACCACTTGCTGTTATTGTTTGTGCTGTTTGTTTTAATGCAATCCAACTTGGAATATTGTTGAATACATTTGCAGCTGATATTTTTTTGTTAATAGGTGTACCCGCTGGGTCATCAATTACATGAAATAAATCTGCTGTGTCTAGAGCTGTGCCTAGATCGGTTAATTGTGTTACCTTTTTGTCTGCCATTTTTTCTCCTTTAAACCCCTTATGGGGAATGCTACTGTAGGTATTTCCTACATCACTTTGTTAATAATATATAGGTGCCAATTAAGGCACCTATATTATTTCTTTAATTATACATCATCTGAAAACACAACTTCGTCATTTGCTTGTGGGACGTTTGTTATGTCAGCAGCGTTTGATGGTTTAGAGTCACTCATAATAGTTCCTCCATTTAAGACTATAGCGTTAGCACCGATAGTTAATCTGTCATCGGGATTAGGCATAGCAGCTGCGTCAGCTGAATAAGTTGCTGAGAATGTTAACTCGTCAGAGTTTCCACCAGAAACGTATTCTAAAGCTGCAACTCTACCGTCGCCTACACCACCGTTGTCGTTCACTAGGTTTAATAAAGGTGTACCAGTTACCTGAACATCCTCATCAAACTTAACGTGAGCTGTGATTGTACCACCACTTGCTCTTGCTATTTTGTCTGTACCAAATTTAATACTTGTTATTGTTGCCATTTTATTTTTCCTCTTTGTTATAAGTTAATTAAGCTTATAATTAAATTTCTACACTCTTGTTTAACGTTAAACAAAATTCGGTCTATGACCAGTTGTAGTCAATCTTTTTATTATTACGCACTAATAGTTAATGAACCAGCCGCTGTACCAATACCAGCAGAGCTAGTAATAGTAGAGTTAGTGTTAGTACCTCTATCTTTAACTGTTCCACCGTTTAAGGCCATTGCGTTAGCACCAACTGTTAATACATCGTTTGCAGCTGTTGTGCCTGCTCCACCACCGATAGTTAAACTGAAAGTCAACTCGTTAGTGTTTGATCCTGAAGCGTATGATAAAACGTGAGGACCTCTACCTGAACCAGTACCTTGATTACCATTTTGCAATGTTAATGTCGGTGTACCAGTCACGGTAACGTCTTCGTTAAATCTTACTCTTGCTTGGATAGCACCACCAGCAGCTACGCCGAATGATGTCGTAATAAATTCTATTTCTGTAATGTCACCTGCACCCATAGCAGTAGCTAAACCGCCAATTGCGACTAGTACTTCCGGAGTTGCTGATGTGTTGTCATTACCAGATAAAATTGAGCCAGCTTCTCTAACCCAGCCTTTAGAAGTAGCGTAAACTTCCTTCTTCTCGGCATCGGTTAAATTTTTTGGCTTAATATCGTTTCCCCATAAAGACATAAAATTTCTCCTTTTATTAATTAATAAATGTTTTATTTGTTAACATCACTATTTATAACGGAAATAAGTTAGAAACCTAGTCGTTTTAACTGTCTAATAGTGTTTGAGGTTGAAGTATGGTGGATTCCTATACCACCTCTTTGTGTGAATTGGTCTACGTTTTTCTTGTAATCGTCTATTAATATTGCTGGATCACCTAGTACTTTTGCGTATAATTGTTTCTGTACTCGTTTAACTAGATTGATTTTTGGTGCCGATAGGCCTAAATTTACTCTTGCCCAATGTGTCTTACCTGGTATACAATTAGGATCAAAACTTTCCTCTACGTATGCTGATAAGATATGTGGACTATGTTTAGATATGAAAGACCATAATTGTCTACCACCTGCCTCCCATGGTAAAGTATGCCAAAATTTTGGCGTTGCTTTTACTTTAGCCCACTTTTCAGTCTTACTACCATATGACCATTGATCTATAGATTTACCAGTAATTTTCTGTACACCCTTTGCAAAATCACAAAGGACACCATCCATGTCACAATATATTCTCGGTAGTTTTGCCATAATTCTTAATCAAAGTAGGTCTTTGAGAGTTCTCCTCTCTCTTTAGTTTCACCTTTTTTTCTTGTTCTTATATAGACTTGTACTGTATCACTGGTACCAGGTTTTGTATATGTTCTTATACCACCTGATATTACAGAGTTCGCACCATCGGCCGAATCTTTGTATGTGTGTGTTATCGTAGCAGAGTTTTCATACTGCCAGATACTTCCAGAGTTTGGTACGTCTACCCAAGCCATGATTAGAATTTATGATTCATTTTCGGATTCATTTCAACAGGAGTTTTCTTTTCGCCAGTCATAGTTTTACCTTTTGGCTCTTTCATTTCTTTATCTCTCTTTTGAGTTTTATCCGCAACTGTAATTTCTTTAACATCGTCAGCCACATCTTCTTTGATACCGTCTTCTTTTTTCATTTTATCTCTTAAATGTTTATATGCGATACCAATAGATAAAGGTACTTCGCCTGTATCTTTATTAGGTGCTGGCTTAACTGCTTTATGTTTTTCGTTTTCTAATTTTTGTTTTAATAGATCAACTTGACCTTGTAATTTCTGTACTTGATCCTCCGAGTTATCTTTGTCATCGCCTTTCATAGCTCTTATCTTTGCAATCTTAACACCTGGTTTATTGTCTTTTGCAATCGGTGGAATCTCATCTTTAGATTCTGCTTTCATGTACTTAGCTTCTTTTTCTAACTTCTCTTTTTCTTGAGCAGCTGTTTCCCATACAGCAGCAGTATCTTCTTTTTTAGGTACACAATTTGGTACTTCTTTACCATCTTTCTTTTTCATACCTACCATTTCGTAATCTTTCCAACAAGGGTCTTTGTCTTCTTTAACTGTTTCGTTTTTAGCAGTGTGTTTGCTATCAACTTTATTAAAGAAATCTTTTTTTTCTTTAGGTGTCATAGAACCAATACCTTTGCCGGCTTTGTCCAATTCTTTTTTAAACATCGCCTTATATCCAGATTCTTGTGTGTGAATCTGCATTTTTTTAGCCATATCTTCCAGAGAATTTTCCTTATGTTTTAAATAGCTCATTGTTTTTTCTCCATTTTTTCTTTGATAATTCTATCAACTAATTTTTTAGCGCCTTCGCCATACATTTTTTGACCTTTAGGGACGCTTTCACCTAATCTTGCTGGTCTAATTCTTTTTTCTTTTTTTAAAAGTTTATCTGCAATCTCGTGACCTTTTTTGATTGTAGATTTTTCTAAAGGTGCCTCTGTATCTCCAGTATGTTTTTTAGCAGCTGCCATACCAATTGCATAAGCTTTATCTTTAGACATTTCTTCTACACTATCTTTTTTAACTTCTTTTTCTGTAGTAGTATCTTGTACTCTATATCCAAATCTATATTTCTTTTTAGCATTTCTTGAAGCACTACCTTGTCTTGTAGATGTATTAGCACCAAAGCCTTCTGGTATAATTTCCATTTTTTTAGTTTTTCTTACATCACCTGTTTTATACCATTTCAAAAACTTTTCTGCCTCTGCTTTAGTTTTGAAACTACCGTGTACTAATTTTCCACCATCCATTTTTGTAATTTGTATTGTAAATCTTTCTTCTATTGGTGCTCTGTTATCGTTATCTACACCTGCAATATCTTGAGCGCCTTCTTCTTTATAAAATCCTGAACCACCATAACTCATAGTTGAAATCTTAACTCCTTTTTTAGATAGTCTTCTTACATTTAATTTTGCTCTTGCACCACCTGACACAAAAGGTATCTTATGTTTAGATAAGGTTTCTAAATTTGCGTCATTTAATTTATCAAGTATATTCATTAACTGTCTAGCTCTAGCCGCTGAAATAGATTTACCTTTTAAAGGTTCAAATTCTTTTTTAAGAGTAGATAACATAGTTGCTGTAAAGTTAGCAACTTCATCTATTTGACTAATAGCATTGTAGTCTTCTTTTTGATTCATCAATGAGTAATAACCTGTTTGGTCTCCATACATTTTTTTAAATGTAGCAGGTTCTTTTTTAGCAATAGTACTCATAACATATTCTCTTGGAGCAGTATCACTTTTCTTTAAAAATTTCTTTAACTCATCATATTTTTTAGACTTTAATAAATCAACTGACTTGTTATACATGCCATAATCCATACTATCTTTTTTAGTATTTGTTCTAGCAATCTCTCTAGCAGCTGCGCTTTCGTCTAATTCTTCTAGAGCTTCTTTTATATCTTTACCTTTCATAGGCATTTTTGATGGTAATTGATTCATTGGTACACTTCTACCCATTTTACCTATGATGTAACCTTTTTTTCTATACTCTTGAGCTCTGTTTTGGAGGTCTTGCATGTAGTCTGTATAATAAACCATTGCTTGTCCACCTGGTTTACCATAAGTTAACATAAGTTTTTGAAAATGACCTACTGCCTCGTCTAATTCTTCTTTGATACCTAAAATAGATTTAACTGTTGATACAGATATCTTTAATCTCTTTGCGATTTCTTCAGCAGACTTACCTTCTTGGTCAGCAGTAAATATATCTTTCATTCTGCCTTCGTCTAGTTCTACGCCTTCGTCTGGATCTTTTTCATCTAATACTAATTTAGATAGTACGTTTATATTAGCATGTTTAACTGCAACTTTAGTAGGCATATCTAATTTTGCTAACATAGCTTTCACGCCAGGAGTGACATCTTTCATGGTCTTTTTAGCCCATACTTTTTTGATGTTATCTAATTGGTCTGGTTTAATTGTACCCATAAGGCCAGATTCAATTAAGATTGAATCGTTCCAAGCCTCTGCCATTGTTTTTCTATATCTTGTCATGTGTCTATTAGGATTGTAAGTCTTTTAACATTTTCTCAACCGCCTCACTTAACTTACTTTTCCACTCCTCCTTAAATCTTTGTTTATATTTATCTATTGTTTCAGCTTCAGTAGCCCAATTATTTACGTCTTTTTCAGATATTTTATCATCTTTTATCTCTTTATAACCTACTGTAGGCCACCCTCTCTCTTTAACGTCAACTGGTTTAGCTTCTGGCTTCTCTCCCGGTGTTATATCTTTCGTATGATTGGCGTAATCGTGGCCAATTTCAAATGCTTCTTTTTCTAATTTCATTGTTAATTCTTTCTTTAAATCGGCAAATTTCTTTTCAGAAATAGCCTTAAAGCCATAGTCAATATTTAAATTGTGTTCTCGTACTGCAACCTCTTTGTCAGAAGCTATTGGTATACAGTCCCAAATCCATGCTTTATGTAAATTATTGTTGTTATCTTCTAGTACAATGTAGTTTGTACCTTTTCTTTTAACTGTTCCTTGAATATCTTGTTTTGTGTAATCAACCTTTTCACCTATATTGAATATCATATCTCTTAAATATAGGTCTCTTATCTGTTGTTGATCAAATTCTTCCATGGTTAACATACGAGTATCACTTGTTCTATCAAAATTGTATTCTATACTAGCGGCTATTCTCATACCTTTTCTTACATCTTTCATTAAGTCACTAGCGTTTACACCAGTAGGTAATCCTCTTTTAAATGCCTGTAAATCGTTAGCACTAGCAGCTGCTCTCATCTTACTTGCTGACATGCCTGTAGCTCCCTCTGCGTCTGGATCTCTTTCGCCTGCCGATAACACATTTATGTTATCAAAATTGTAGTAACCATGTCTTGATCTTACATCGTTATATTTGTTTAATATTGTTTCAAACTCTCTTACTCTATCACTACCTACAACCATAAAGATTTCTGTATAACCTTTGTTGTGTAAATTAGTAGCGATATCCAATATCATGTTTGTTCTATTAATCTCTATATTTCTTGCGTGAGAAGGAAACATCTTTTTCATATACGCCAATTTTTGTTGTGGCGATAATGGATTTTTCTTACTGTCTTCACTTCTACTCAAATAAATTTTGTGGTCATTTGCTCTTACAGATTTTACTTTTCTAATAAGTTTCTCATGACCAATGGTAGGTGGATTGAATCTACCAAATGTGAATGCTATTGTCTTTCTTGGTCTTCTTAAATCTTCGTTTACTTCTTCAGGAAGGCCTGCGTCTCTAACTGCTTTTCCAAATACACCATAATCTATACCAGCATGTTGAGCTGCCTTATTTTTGGCGTCTTTCATTCCTTGTTTTAAATATTTTATATAAAGTTGTAGACCTCTTCCCATTTCTTTACGTCTAATTGTTCTTCTAATTAAATCGTCCCATGCTGAAGCAATTGATTCTAAATTCATATTATCAATCTGTTCAGCTGTTAAACTTTTTATCTCATCATCGGTAACTTTACCGTCATCTAATATCTGTTTACATTTTTTATAAAATTTTAGATAGTGATATTTCTCTAACATTTTATAGATAACATTTTTAGGTAATCTATTCTTAACTCCATATTTTCTAATTTCATCCGGTGTCATATCACCAGCGAATGCAGCTCTTCTATCTGCGTCAACGTTATCACCTATTTTTATTATCTCTTTAATACTGTCTTCTATTTCTTCTAACTTTTCATTTATTTTTTCTTGTAAGTTTAATATATCATCTGGTTGTAATTCAACTAACTCATGGTAATCAATTATATCTCGTTTCAATTCTCCTTTTACTACATCTAACTCTTGTACTTTTCTTTCAAACTCTTTGATATATAAGTTTGTATCAAAAGTAAAATCATCTGGTCTCTTTATAAACTTATCTTTTTCTATATCAAACACTGCGTCTGCTTTTTTATTCTGATCGTCATATGTTTTTTGATCTGTTATAAAGTAGTAGTTAATAGGGTGTTTAGTTCCAGGTATTAACTTACCTTGTATGTTTTTTGGATTTTTTGCTGACAAATATTTTTGAGAAAGATTGACTCTTTCGTCTTCTTGTTTGTCCTTTGGTACGTCAAACAATATATTAATGTCCAGATCAGCGTCATTTCTATATCTCTTTGTAAGTATAGAACCTATCAATGCTATCTTGATTACTGGATATTCTTTCTCAAATACTTCTATCTGTTTATTAATTAATTCTTTAACACTTGGTTTTATTTTAGGGTCTTTACTATCAGCGTTATCAAAAACACCAGGCGCATATGTACGTCTAGGTATATCTATGATACTCTCTTTGATTAAGTAATCTTTAAAAGTTTTCATATTCTTTTTTTCGCTTCTAGTTCTTTTGCTATCCATTGTTTAGCAATATAGTTATTAGGGTTAGTTCTTATCTGTCTTCTAATATATGATGAGGCCGTTCTAATTGTATTACTGACAAGTTCAGCTTCTGATCTGTTATTGTCAATAATTAACATCTTATTCGGACTAAACATATTTTGAAAAGACCCTATGTTTTGTTGTACTTTTTTCCAACTATTCTGTACAATATATTCTGGTATTGATCTTGATCTAGTCTTGTTTCTTTCTATGGCCACCTCTAAACTTGTGTTTACGAATATCATATAACAATCGTAACCGAGTGCTGATAACATAGAATGTTGTCTAGATATAACTGTCTTATCACGACCTGTTGCGTCTATGACTAAACCCAATCTACCTTTTACATATTGATCTAACGCCGAGCCGGCCGTTAATTTTGCTCTTGCTCTAACTTGGTTTCTAAAATATTCTTCCTCGTCTGGCATTTTTAAAGATAAATTTGCCTTTAACAATCCTCTTTCAAAGATTGTATCAGAGTTTACTATTTTAAGACCTGTTCCAGCAAAGGCTTGATTCGTGACAAAAGTTTTTCCCGAACCTGGTCCACCTGCTAAGAAGAAAGCTTTAAATATTCCTGGGTCGTATACGCCCTCGGATAAAAATGCTGTGACTTCTTTTAGTGTTTTCATATTAACTGTTCGCTTGTGCTTTAGCCGCCTCGTCTAGTATTTCTTCCATATCTTTAGCATAAGTTCTTATTGCCTGCATAACTGCGAAAACACCTTTTCGTCTTCTTTCAGTTAATACACCATAGAAACCTATATCTACGATATCATCATCTGTCACTTCCAAAATTTCTTTTGGTGTGTGGCCAGACATTATGTTTTGTAGAATATACATTACACCTCTTGCCTCATGTGAATCAGCGTCTACTTCAAACAACATTTTGTCCTCTTTCAATGATGGTATTATCCAAACTTGGCTAACACAACCATGTATTCTGTATCCGTTAATTCTTTTAGATTCATCAAGTTCAATTATACCTTTACCTTGTTCAAGTAAATAGTAAAATTTTTCTTTTTCCTCTAATTGAGAAAAGTTATGACCCCATGTCCCTAATTTTTCTTTTATTGACATGTCTTCTAGTTTAGTACCGTCAGCTAGATCAACTCCTTTTCTATCTTCATTTAGCACAGGTTCTGGTGCTTCTACTGTATCACCTACCGACGGATTTGTCGGAAACTTGATACCATTTGCTTCGTCCATCATCTGTTGCTCCTTTTCTGCTATTGCTATTTCTCTATCCAAACTCTCTTTGGTAGATTTTGCAATCGCTTTTGATAGTTTTTTCATTCCACCTTTTATATACATTATATTACTCCTTATTAATTGTCCACCTTAGCGCCAGCTCTCCACTGATAACAACTCCAGTATCTTGCTTTCCATTTCGGACCTGGATTGGCACAGTTGTGTCTCGCTCTAAAATTTTTTCTTCGGTTAGGGTCGTCTCTTTTGATTTCCATATTCGGATCACCAAAGCCAACCTTAACTATATTACCCTTGTCGTTCTTTACATAAACATAAAATTTCTTTTTACCATCACTTGAACGAGTTGGATTATTTAATTTCACTTTTTTACCCTCGTGCTCTGCTTCTTCAACCACGAGATCATCGTATTTCATATTCTCACAAATAGAATCGATTTCGTCTAATTTATTTTCGTACTCTTTAAATGTTTTCATTCTTTGACCTTATTTATTATCTCTTTAGCTATCTCTTCCGGCTCTGCGCCTTCAGCTTTAATTTCAACAAAACCATCGTGATCTCTATAATGTTCAATCACCGGTCCTGTTTCTTTTTTGTATAGTTGTATTCTATGTTTAATAACTTCAGGTTTATCATCAGCTCTACCTCTTGCTGTTAGTCTTCTTATAACTTCTTCCTCACTAACATTAAGATATACTATCTTGTTTATGATAATACCTTTTTCATTCATATCTTTTACTTGTTGCATGTATCTTGGAAAACCATCAAATACAAAACCATCTGCTTTTGCAACGGCGTCAAATACAAGTTTCTTAACTATATCATTTGGAGCAAAATCTCCCTTACCTAAATTAGTAAGTCTTTTACCCATTTCACTACCACTTTCTTTTTCTTTTCTTAATAGGTCACCTGGATATATGTGAGCTATATTAAATTCTTTTGTTAAAAATTTGGCATACGTAGACTTACCACTACCTGGACCACCTATTAAGATAATCTTTGGTTGTCTTTTATCTTCTAAAAATTTAAATATATAATCTTTAAATCCTATCATTTTTACCTTTCATCAATATTACTCTTTTCATCCAAGCCCAATCGCCAATCTTATGGCATGTTTCTTGTATTACTTTTAAAATTGTAAGTTTAAATTTTTTCATTATCCTTTTACCCAATCTTTAGCAATAGTAAAGTTTGCTCTACTAAATTCTAATCTGTCTACTAGTTTAACTGCACCAGCTGATCTGTTTACTGCAACATAACCCTCTGGATTTGTCACTCTGTAAC
>MDSW01110491.1_pt1 | contig 19120 bp, 10 predicted proteins | sample 811171 | NCBI WGS metagenome assembly MDSW01 (sample SAMN05326641, study PRJNA326480) | marine metagenome | isolation source: seawater | place: Atlantic Ocean: North West | collected 2012 | reverse complement strand
GGGGGGGGGGGGGGGGGGGGGGGGGGGGGGCGGGGGGGGGGGGGGGGGGATGCGACGGATGAACACTCGGAGGGACGGGCTCGAACCGCGCGACGAACCTGCGCGGCCGCGCCGGGGCGCGTCCGAGACGATACCCCCGTCCCGCGCCTCGGCGGCGCGGACATGACGACCCGACGGTGGTGCCTGGGGTCGAGGGGTCGCCGCCCGCCGGCGGAAGCTTCTGCGAGCCCGCGAGCGGCGGGGAGGAGTACTCGTACTCGTAGTCGTGACGAGGACCTGTCTCAGGACACTTCAAATCCTCGGACGACGCGCGGCGCTCGGCACAATCGCACGGCGCCATGTCCCCCGGGGACACCCCCGCGGTGGCGGAGGTGCGCGCGCTCCTGAATAAGAGGCTCCGCGTGAAGGTCGTGGACGGGCGCGTGTTCGAGGGGTACCTGAGGTGCTTCGACAAGAAGGGCAACATCATCCTCGACAACACCACGGAGCGTCGCGCGGGCGCGGCGGAGGAGGACGAGACGCGGTTCGTCGGGTACGTGCTCATCCTCCCCAAGCATCGCGTGGAGACGTTCGCGTGGGACGACGGGACGTCGAGCCCGGAGGCGGAGATCGCGATGGAGGGGGCCGTCGACGGACTCGTGGGGTTGTCGTTAGCGGAGGACGTGCCGCCGAGCGTCGACCTCGTCGTCTAGCGTAGCCCTTCGTAGTCCTACCTCGTTCGTCGCGTTCACGATCGTCGACGCGCGCTCCAGAGTTGCCCTCGCGAATGTGTGAACGAAAAAACCCTCCTTAGAGTCGAACGCCATTCGCGCGCGCGCGCGCGTCTCATCCATCATGGCGGGGGCTCTGCTGAGTTTCCTGTCCGGGCTCACGCCCAGGCAGATGGACCGGCTGTACCGCTCGCCCTGGGCGTGCCTCGCGGTCCTCCGCGCGCTCCACCCCTTGGCGAAGCACTACGTCATGCGTCTGCTGTACGTCGACGACGGGGTGCCCATCGCGGATCTCGACGCGTGGGTCCGCCCCGAGGCCGAGGAGACGCACCGCGCGTGCGTGGGCGACATGCGCCGCCTGCGCGTGCTCGTGGTCTCGACCACCGGAGGGGACGGCGCCGCGTCCCGGCGCGGGGACGCGGCCGGGGACGCGCCGACGGCGAAGCTCTCCGCGCGCTTCGCGAGAGGCCTGCGCTCGTTGTACGAGACGAACTTCCGGCCGGACGGGGAGCAGGACGCGGCGGCGAGCGCGAGCGCGTCCCTCGCGGCGCTCGTCCCCTCGCGCGACGCCCTCGACGCGTTCTCGAAGGGGCGGTGGGAGGCGTTGCTCCTGACGCTGACGGGCGCGAGCGACGCCTTCTCGCTCGGCGACGCGGATTACGCGCCCCCCTCCGCGAAGAAGGGCGGAAAAAATAAGAAGGCGCTCGAGCGCCCGCCCCTCGACGTCGCCGCGCTGTTCCGCGCGGCGAACCTCGTGAGCGACGCCGCGGAATCGAGCGACGGCGAAGACTCCGGCGGCGGCGTGACCGAGGCGGGGTTCCGCTTCCTCCTCACCACCGCCCGCGAACAGATCTGGCTCTTGCTGACGCGGTACGTCGAGCGCTTTCTCGACGGTGAGGCGGCGCTCGAAGAGGAGGACGACGCGAAAAAAAGAGAGGTCTCCGATTCCGATTCCAACGACGACGCGACGGCGGACCGCGACGAGGACGACCGACCGCGGGGGGCCGCGAGAGCGGCCTCGCACCTCGCGCCGGCGGTGATTGCGTTTTTGCTCCGGCTGACGTTCCAGCGCCCCGGCGCGCCGTACCCCGCGGACGGGCTCCCCGAGGCGCAGCGCGCCGTCGTCGCCGACCTCGCGCACCTGGGCCTGCTCTACCCCTTCGCCTCGCCCGACGGGAAAAACTATTACGTCCCGACCGAACTCATCGCGGGGCTCTCCGGGGGTTCCGGGGGTTCCGGGGACGGTGGGGGACGCTCGGCGGGGGCCTCGGCCTCGTCGGAGGGCCACGTGATCGTGGAGACCAACTACCGCGTCTACGCGTACACCTCGAGCGCGGTGGAGGTTGAGATTTTGAGACTGTTCACGCGGCCCGATTACCGCCTGCCGAACCTGTACGTCGGGATGCTCACCCGGGAGGCGGTGCTCGGGGCGCTGTCCAGCGGGATCGGGGCGGAGCAGATCGTGCGGTACCTGAGGGCGCACGCGCACCCGAGGACGCGGCGGACGCCGGGGCCCGCCGTGCCCAACACGGTGTGCGATCAGATCAGGCTGTGGGCGCGCGAGCGGACGAGGGTCAGGGAGGCGCCCGCGGTGCTGTACTGCGACTTCCCGACGAACGATCGGGACGGGATGTTCGCGGAGGTGGCGAAGGCCGCGGGGGAGAGGGGGGTGCTGCTCTGGGAGGACGGGGAGGGCGCGAGGTTGGCCGTCGCCGCGGAGGGGCACGAGGACATGAAGCGCGTCTTCGCCGCGGCGAGGGCGAGGGGAGAGGCATCCGCGAGGAGATGAAGACGGCGAAGGACGAAATCGGAGTATCGTACTTTCGAGGAGGCGACGCGCGGAGAGCGGGAACGCGCCGCCCCGAGTGCGAAAGTCCCCATTTGGGAGTACGACCACGAGTAGTATACTTTCGTACTTTCGAAAGTGTCATATAATACGGGCGCGAGTACGAAAACGAGTACTCCTACTCCTACTCGTCACTACCGGCGCGACTATTTGCTCGCGAACGCGGCGACCCTCATCGCGAGCGGGTTCGTCCTCGCGGCGTCCAAAATCGCCCGCTCCCTCCCCTCGCGACTCGCGAGCGCCGCCGCCGGGTTCTCCGCCGACGCAAACGCCTCCGCCGCGACGAGCGCGCGAACGCCGCGCAAAAACGCGTCGCGCGACGCGAGGTACGCCGCGTGCGTCCCGCGCGGCGTCGCCGCGGGCGCCGCGAAGCCTTCCGAGTCCGTGACCGAAAGGGCGACGCTTCCCGCGTCGTCCGCTCCGCTCGCGCGCCATTCCGCGGAGAGGCACCCGAGGCGCGCCGCCGACTCGACCGCGCGGAGCGCGAAGAGGACGCGGCGATAACACTCGGCGTCCGAGGGGACGAGGTCCGCAGAGGCGTCTCCCGCGTCGGCACCATTTCCCGCGTCGGCACCATCTCCCGCGTCGGCACCATTTCCCGCGTCGGCACCATCTCCCGCGTCGGCACCATTTCCCGCGTCGGAGGGACCGGTCCCCTCGGGTCCTCCGCCGTCGCCGGACGCGTCGGCGCGTCGTACCCGCCGAGCGGTTTTCGCGTGCGCGCGTTCGAGGAGCCTCGCGAGGAACCAATCCCTCGCGAGCGTCACCGCGAGGGGCGCGCCGAGGAACGTCCACGCCTGGTCGCGCATGTCCTCCCGCCCCTCTCCCCCCCCACGGGTGAAAAACCTTCGCGCGAACAGCGCGCGTTCGGATTCGTCGAGCTCGAAGAGCGATCGTTGCCCGTCCCTCCGCTCGGTCCTCCCGCGAAACTCGAGCGCGTCGAGCGCCCCCGCCGCGTGCGTCGCCGCCTTCGCGCGGTGCGCCTTCCTCTTCGAATCCGACTCTTCTTCGGAGCCCGCGTCCGGTTCCTCCTCGACGCCGCGAACTGCCCCCGGGACGCGAATCTCCCCCGCGAGCGCCGCGCGCGAGAACCACGCGTGGTAGCGGCAGTGCGCGACGGCGAGCGACGCGGCGTCGAAGGCGTCCTCCGCGAACGCCAGCGCCCGTTCGAATCCCTCCGCGGCGGCCGCGAACGATCCGCCCCGCGCCGACTCGGCGGCGGCGTCGAGCATGGCGCACAGACGAGCGGCGCTGCTTTGTGAGCGAGCGGCGCTCGCAGCGCTCTGTTCGATCGCGGCGCTTTTATCGCTCGCCTCCTCCGCCTCCTCGGCCTCCGCCTCCTCCGCCTCCTCGTCCGCTTCGAACGCCTCCGCCTCGGCTCGTTCGCCCGGCGCGACCTCTCCCGGCCTCCCGACGCCGTTCCCGCGTCCTCCGCGGACGTCCTCCAGCCTGAGCCCCTCGCCCTCGATCACAGTGAGCTCGTCGCGCCGAAAAAAAAGCGCCGTCGACGACGCCGACGCGCGGGGGCCCGCGAACCGGAGCGGATCCACGAGAACCTCCACGCCATCGGAACCGGCGAGGCCCGTCGCGAACCCCAGCGCGCCGGCGAGGTCCGGCCGCGAGCGCGACACGACGCGGACCATGCAGCCGCGCCAGCCCGGCGCCGAGGAGGACTCCGACGCCGACTCGTCGGAGGGGAAGTCCGAGGCCGACGCGGGACGCTCGCCGAGCTCGGGCGCGAGGCGCCAAGCGACGCGGCGACTTTTTTGTTGAGCGGAAATCGTCGGGGAAGACGTCCGACGCGTCGACGCGGCCGACGCCTCGTCCGGAGACGAGGCGGCGGGATTATTTATATCCCCGTCGCCGTGCGGTTCGAGGGACGCACCCGCGAGGGCTTCCGAGGGAGGTGGGTGGGTCGGTGGGTCCGAACGCGTCGGCGACGCGCGCTCGCTCGGGCGGACGTCCGCTCTCTCTTGGTCCGCGTTCGTCGTCGTCTCCGCTCGGGCGCTCGTCACGCGCTCGTCCAGGAACTGCCACGTCTCGCGCGCGCATATGAACTCCTTCGTCTCCGCGTCGGTGAGCCCCGGCCTCGGGCGCGCCGCGAGCGCTTCGGCGCATCGGGCTCGGCACCCCGCGTCGATCATCGTCGGCAGCGCGTCGTCGTCCCTCGCGAGGCTTCCGAGCACCTGCAGCGCCCTGAGCCTCGTCTGGGGCCCTCCCGCTCGCGACCGCGCGAGGCGGAGGAGCGCGGGGACGACGCCCGTGGGCGCGTCCACGTCCGGGGTCCAGGCCGTGCGCACGAGCGCGGCGCCGCGGACGGGCCATCGGAGGTGCGAGCCGTCGCGCGCGACGTGCCCGAACTGCTGGCGATGGTCCGCGCCGCTGCACGAGAGCAGCACCTGGAGCGCGACGCCGACGACGAAGACCGCGCCCTTGACCTCCGCGGGGGCGCCGTGCTCGGGAACGCCGCGGTGTAAGACCCCGGCGCACCACCGAAGGGCGCTCGGGACCCCGGAATCCACGGGCGCGCTCGAACGCGCGGGCGCCGCCGCGGCGCAGAACGCCGCGGCCGCGGCGTCCCCGTCCGCGCCGGGAACGCGAAGCGCCGTGTCCAGGACGCGCGCGTTCGCCACGAGCGTCTCCACGGAAAGACCCCCGGGCCGAGTCAGAGCCGCCGCGGCCGAGCGCACGCGGGAAGCCGGATCATCCCCCGGGTTCGACGCCATGTCGCGTGACCGCGCGCCGAGCGGGTGCGCGACGGGGGGGGGGGGGATCTGACGGAACCCCGGAGCGTCCCACGATCGCGTTTAACGATGATTGTTCATGTGTTCCGGCGGGCGGGCGGTGGACTGTCTCTCAAGAGTCAACGTTTCAACGCGCGTCGCGACGGTTCGTTCCGAAGGGGGCCTCTCGTCTCTCTCCGTCCGCGGCCTTTTCCCGCCGTCGCGCCTTCGTCCCCACGCTCCGCTTCGATCGATTCAGAGTTTGTTGAAACTGACGGGGGTGTCGTTGTGCACCCTCCAGATGGTCTCGCCGAGCAGGTTCCCGACGCTCAACACGGTGAGCTGCGGGAAGTCGCGCTCGGGCGTGTGCGGGATGCTGTTGGTGACGATCACCTCGGTGAAGACGCCGCTGCCGAGCCTCTCGACCGCGGGCGGGCTGAACACCGCGTGCGTGGCGCACGCGTACACCTCCTTCGCACCCTTCTCCCGGAGCATCTTCGCCCCCGCGCAGATGGTGCCGCCGGTGTCGATCATGTCGTCCAACACGATGGCCACCTTGCCGTCCACCTCGCCGATGAGGTTCATCACCTCCGCCTTGTTGTGGCCCGTGCGGCGCTTATCGATGATCGCCAGCGGCGCGTCGCACAGCTTCTTCGCGAACGCGCGGGCGCGAGGCACCCCGCCGACGTCGGGGCTCACCACGACCAGGTCCTTCGGGGAGAAGTCCTTGGAGGTGAGGTAGTCCAAGATCACCGTCTCGCCGTAGATGTGATCCACGGGGATGTCGAAGTACCCGATCGTCTGCAGCGAGTGGATGTCGAGCATGACGATGCGGGTCGCGCCCGCCTGGGTGAGAAGGTTCGAGGCGAGCTTCGCCGCGATGCTCTCGCGGCCGGAGGTGCGGCGGTCCGCGCGCGCGTAGCCGTAGTAGGGAATGACGCACGTGATGGAGCGGCAAGAGGCGCGGCGGCACGCGTCGATCATGATGAGGAGCTCCATGAGGTTGTCGTTGACGCACGGCGGGCACGTGGGCTGCACCAAGAAGACGTCGCAGCCGCGGATGCTCTCCTGGATCTGCACGTACACCTCGCCGTCAGCGAACTTCTTGATCACGCGGTTCCCGAGGTCCATGCCGAGGTAGTTCGCGATCTCCTGGTGATCGCGAACGAGAGGGCGAAGACGGAGAGGGGAGGAGAGAGGGTCAGAGGCGCGGGCCGAAGCGTCCAAGTTTCCTTTTCGCCCGATCGTCCGCCGCTTCATCGGCGAGCGCTCGGTTCGGGAACGGTGTCTTCAAAGGCGAGCGAAATTTTGAATCGGGGGGTCTGGTCTTCCCTCGCGCGTCGCGCCGCGAGCCCCTCCGCTCGAGGAGGGGTCGAGCGCGGCGTATCGCGCGGGCGAACGCGGATGCGCTCGAGCGGGCTTTCGTCGACGCGCGCGAGAGCGCGCGGGCGCGACGCGGGACGGGCGTCGGCGCGACGTCACGGAAACGGACGCCGAGATGAATTTTCTTCGCAAAAGGGTCGTCGTGGTGGGTACGCACGTCGGAGAGCTCCGGGTGGGCGCTCCCGGAGAAGACCTTGAGCCTCTCGCGGTGGGGCATGGTGGCGACGTCCTCAGACGCGAACGGCGCGTTCGAGTTCACGCCCCCCCCGAGCGTCGCGGGCCTGGCGTTGAGGTTGTTGAGCGCGTTCAGGGTCCTGGGGGAGTTGGCGAAGACGTTGTCCTTCGAGATGGTCGCTCGCACGTTCATCGCGACGCGGCGGCCGACGCCTCCGGGCGCGGTCCGGACGCGCCCGGAGGAGAGCGAGCGGCGCGAAAATCCGCCGCGGGGGACGGCGGCGGTGGTGCAAGACGCCGAGAGCATCATCGCGGCCATCGGAGGCGGGGGAAGTGACCCACGCCGATGGCGGCGCCGCGTGCGAGCGGTGTGATGTTTGATGCGGGGGCTCGCCCCAAAAAAGCGACTCGCGAGGAGGGGAAAAGCGGCTATATTTTCCGACTGTTTGCGTACTGGAAAACCACAATTGTGGTTTCGCGGAAACCCACGTGGTTGAAAGCGGAAAAATCGCCTCGAAACGTCGGCTTTCCGGTCAATTCTGACGTGTCTGAGCGGAGCCTGCGAGTTTTCATCGCTAACGCGGTCGCGCGCGATTCTGATGACCGGTCCTCTTTTGCCCCCCGCGTGTGTGGAAAGCGGAAACAAACCCCCTCCTGTTCAACGCCACGGCGCCATCAGTCACACTCGCCGTGGCGTTCATCGTTCCGCGGAGGCCCGCTCACCCCTCGGTTCCGCGGCGACAGAAGCCCCGGCGCCTCTCGGTCTCGCGCGCGTCCCGCGCCCACCCGCACACGCACGATGCCCCCCGCGCTCGCCTCGACCGCCCCCACCGTCACCGTCGCGTCCGGCGCGAGGCGGCTCCCCGGGTGGGATAGAAAAGCGCGTCGTCGCATCCCCGCCCCCTCCTCCTCCGCCTCGCGTCGCCGCGGCGACGCGGTCGCCCCCGTCTCCGCCTCGGCCGCGTCCGCGGAGAAGGCGAAGGAGAACACGGACGACGCGGAGACGGTGCGCGGCGCCTCTTCCCTCGTCGCGGTCTCCTCTTCCCCCCCGTCGCGCGAGCGCCCCCGACTCCCGACGGGTTTTAGGGTCGTTCCTCCCTCGCTTCCTCCCCGCCTTCCTCCTGACCGCGCGGCCCCGCCGTCTCTCCTCTCCTCTCAGCCCACCCCCACGTCCGCGTCCGATTTCGAGGCGGTGATCGGCATCGAGACGCACGTACAGATCAACAGCAAGACGAAGGCGTTCTGCCGCTGCGCGTCTCGGTACGGCGACGAGCCCAACGCGAACACGTGCCCCGTGTGCATGGGCCACCCCGGGTGCCTTCCCGTGTTGAACGTGGCGGTGGTCGAGAAGGCGGTGCAGCTCGGCCTCGGCCTGAACTGCGACGTGCGGCGCCGCTCGAAGTTCGACCGCAAGCAGTACTTCTACCCGGACCTCCCGAAGGGGTACCAGATCTCTCAGTTCGACGAGCCGTTCGGCGAGCGGGGGCGGGTGGAGGTGGCGATGCCCGTGGAGGACGGCGGGGGGACGCGAACGATCGGGATCACGCGCGCGCACATGGAGGAGGACGCCGGCAAGCTCACGCACTTCCCCGCGAAGGGTCCGGACGAGCCCGGGTACGCGCTCGCCGACTATAACCGCGCGGGCGTGGCGCTGGTGGAGATCGTGACGGAGCCGGATCTGCGGACGGGGCGCGAGGTGGCGGCATACGGCGCCGAGATTCGGCGGCTGGTGCGATACCTCGGCGTCGGCGACGGGAACCTGTCGGAGGGCTCCATGCGGTGCGACGTGAACGTGTCGGTGCGGCCGAAGGGCCGAGCGGCGTTCGGAACCAAGGTGGAGGTGAAGAACATGAACTCGTTCAACGCCATGTCGCGCGCGGTGGACCACGAGATTGAGCGCCAGACGGCGCTCATCCTGGACGGGCGCGAGGCGGAGATTGTGCAGGAGACGCGGACGTGGGACGAGGGGAGGCAGGTGACGGTGTCGATGCGCAAGAAGGAGGGGCTCGCGGACTACAGGTACTTCCCGGAGCCGGACCTGCCCCCGCTCGAGTTCGACGAGGCGTTCTTCGAGCGGTGCCGCGACGCGATGCCCGAGCTCCCCGCGAGCGTGCGCGCGAGGTACGCCGCGCTGGGCCTGCCCCCCGCCGACGTCCAGGTGTTGGTGGAGGATAAGGCGCTGGTGGAGTACTTCGACGAGGCCGTCGCGATGGGCGCGCCCGCGAAACAGTGCGCGAACTGGCTCACGGGCGACGTCACGGCGTGGATGAAGACCCAGCCCGCGGGAAGCGACGGCGCGAGCGTCGCGCGCATGCCGCTGCGGCCGAAAGCGCTGGCTGAGTTTTGCGAGTTGATCGACGCGGGCGTGATCAGCGGGAAGATCGGGAAGGACATCCTGCCGGAGCTCCTGGACGGCTCCGCGGGGGAGGACTCGCCGCGCGCGATCGTGGAGGCGCGCGGGCTGACGCAGATCAGCGACCCGGGGGAGATCGAGGCGATCGTGGCGAAGGTTTTGGAGGCGAACCCGGGGCAGCTCGAGCAGTTCCGCGCGGGGAAGGAGAAGCTCAAGGGGTTCTTCGTCGGCGCGGTGCTGAGGGAGTCGGGGGGGAGGGCGAACCCGGCGCTCAGCAACGAGATCCTGATGCGGATGCTCAAGGGCGAGGACGAGTGAGCCAGAGCGAGGGCGCGGAGGAACGAGGCGGGGGGAGGAGTCTGACTGACAGCAGTCGATCACAACTCGCACCGAAAATACACCGCCCGTCTGACGCGCACCGTCTAAAAGGTCGCCGTATCTGCGACGGCTCGCGGGTCGTTCACCCGTCGTCGTCGTTGAAACTTGAAACGTCACGCCAAAGCTCGGACGCGTCGATCGGCGGTTTTTCGAACCATCTCGGAGGGCGCTCGGCGAAAAGGATCCGGATTTTTACCGGATGACGCGTCACGTCGGCAACCAGTCGGGGCCCCCGGGACTCAGGAACGAGGGTCTGTTTCGCCCCCGCCCCGCGACGCGCGGTGCCGCTCAGCCGCGAATAAACTCGCGGGCCTATCTCCGCCTCCAGTCGATCGCACCGCGGCACCACACAGCTGCACGCGGGTGCGGACGCGCGCTCTTCACACGCGCGATGTCTGTCTCTCGCTCCTCCCGCGCGGCGGGCGTCCTCCGCCGCCTCGCGGTGACCCCGAGCGCGGTCGCGCGCGCGTCGGTCCCCGCCACCTGGGCGCAGGTGCGTCCCCGCGCGCGCCAACCGCCTGTGCATCTTTTCGTTTTTTTTTAAGCGTCGCGGCGCGACGCCCCCTCCCCCCCCCACCGGGGCTCCGCGCGCCCCGGAGGCGTCGCCCGAGGCGGCGCGCCCGATGCGGGGGGCTTCCCGACGTGGGGCGCCCTCGCGTTTCGCGCGATCGGCGCCTCCGCGCATCGCGAGGCGCTCGCGTTCGCGACCGCCGCGTCGAGCGCGTTCGCGACGACACGACGCGCCTCCTGACGCTTCACGCCCCTCGCAGGTTGCCCCCCTCGCGACGTCCGCGACGCGCGCGCTCGCGGGCCGCCCCGCCGCGATCACCCCCGGCTTCGCCGCGGGCGCCATCCGCCACATCTCCACCGAGACGCTCAGGCCCCTCGACTCGTGCGTCCGATCCCTCGCTCCCCACCCTCGCGTCGCGCGCGCCGACGCGCCTCTCCCGACGTCTCGGCGCGTCCCGTGGCGCGCCCGGCGGTCGCGCGCGCGATCGATATCGCGATCGAGGCCCGCGTACGAAGGACCCGCCCGCTCGCGTCCGCGCCCCGCGCCGGCCCCCTTCCTTCCCGACCACCCGCCGATCCGCGACCGGTCCCGCGCGCCGTCCCACCCCCACGATCCACCCTCGGAGCCTCACACGCCCCTCCCCTCTCTTCCTCCCCTCGCCCCTCCCCCCGCCCGCCCCCCCGCGCTCGCTCGCTCGCGCAGGTTCGAGCGCCGGCACAACTCCGCCACCGCCGCGGAGGAGCTCGAGATGGCGAAGTACTGCGGCTTCGAGTCCATGGACGCGTTGGTTCACGCGACCGTCCCCGAGGACATCAAGCTCTCCAAGCCCATGGACATGGGCGAGTGGACCGAGCCTCTGTCCGAGTCGGAGTTTTTGTCGATGTTCAAGGCGATGGCGAGCAAGAACGAGGTGTTCAAGAGTTACCAGGGCACGGGGTACTACGGCACGCACGTCCCCCCGGTGATCCTCCGCAACGTCCTCGAGAACCCGGGCTGGTACACGCAGTACACGCCGTACCAGGCGGAGATCTCTCAGGGCCGCCTCGAGTCCCTCCTCAATTACCAGACCATGATCAGCGACCTCACCGCGCTCCCCATGGCGAACGCGTCGCTCCTCGACGAGGGCACCGCGGCGGCGGAGGCGATGACCATGTGCAGCGCCATCAACCGCGGGAAAAAACCCAAGTTCCTCGTCAGCGATAAGTGCCACCCGCAGACGATCGCGGTGTGCGAGACGCGCGCGGACGGGCTGGGCCTCGAGGTGGTGGTCGTCGACGAGGCGGCGTTCGATTTCTCGAAGAACGACGTGTGCGGCGTCTTGCTCCAGTACCCGGCGACCACCGGCGCGGTGTTGGACTACTCGGGCGTGGTGTCGAAGGCGCACGCCGCGGGGGCCAAGGTGGTGGCGGCGGCGGACCTTCTCGCGCTCACGAAGCTCACGCCGCCCGGGGAGTGGGGCGCGGACATCTGCATCGGCTCCGCGCAGAGGTTCGGCGTGCCCATGGGCTTCGGCGGGCCGCACGCGGGGTACCTCGCGACGAGCCAGGAGTACAAGCGGCTCATGCCCGGGCGCATCATCGGCGTCTCCATCGACGCCGACGGGAACCCGGCGCTGCGCATGGCGATGCAGACGCGCGAGCAGCACATCCGCCGCGACAAGGCCACGAGCAACATCTGCACCGCGCAGGCCCTGCTCGCGAACATGGCGGGACTGTACGGCGTGTACCACGGCCCCGAGGGCCTCACCGCCATCGCCGACAAGACCCACGCTCTGGCGTCCATCTTCGCCGAGGGCGCGGCGCGGATGGGATTCGCGAAACCCGCGCACGCCTTTTTCGACACCGTCGCGCTCGGGTGCCCCTCGGGCGCGGACAAAGCCGTCGCGGACTGCGCCGCGGCCAGGATCAACATCCGCAAGCTCGATCAAAACACCGTCGCGCTGAGCTTCGACGAGACTACGACCCCGGCCGACGTCGACGCTCTGTTCGCGGCTCTGAACGGCGGGAAGGCGCCCGGGTTCACCGCCGAGTCGCTCGCGCCCGAGGTTTCGCCTTCGACGTTTTTGGCGCGATCGAGCGCGTTCATGACCCACCCCGTGTTCAACGCGTACCACAGCGAGCACGAGATGGTCAGGTACCTGGCGCGGCTCGAGGCGAAGGACCTGTCCCTGGTGCACTCCATGATCGCGCTGGGTTCGTGCACGATGAAGCTGAACAGCACGACGGAGATGATCCCGATCACCTGGCCGGAGTTGGCCAACATGCATCCCTTCGCGCCCGAGTCGCAGACGGCGGGGTACCGCGAGATGTTCGCCGCGCTCACGAAGCAGCTCGTGGAGATCACGGGCTTCGACGACATGAGCCTGCAGCCCAACTCGGGGGCGAGCGGCGAGTACGCGGGCCTGATGGCGATCCGCGCGTACCACCAGAGCCGCGGCGACGCGCACAGGGACGTGTGCATCATCCCCGTCTCGGCGCACGGCACCAACCCCGCGTCGGCGGCGATGGTCGGGTACAAAATCGTCGTCGTCGGCACCGACGCCGACGGCAACATCAACGTCCCGGAGCTCAAGGCCGCGGCGGAGAAACACAGCGCCAACCTGGCGGCCCTGATGGTCACCTACCCGTCCACGCACGGCGTGTACGAGGACGGGATCAAGGAGGTGTGCGACACGATCCACGCGCACGGCGGGCAGGTGTACATGGACGGCGCGAACATGAACGCGCAGGTTGGCTTGACGAGCCCCGGGCACATCGGCGCGGACGTGTGCCACCTCAACCTGCACAAGACGTTCTGCATCCCGCACGGCGGCGGCGGGCCCGGGATGGGGCCCATCGGCGTGAAGGCGCACCTCGCGCCGTTCATGCCCGACCACCCGAGCGCGAAGCTCGACGGCGCCACGCCCGCGGGCGGCGCCACGCCCTTCGGCGTCGTGAGCGCGGCGCCGTACGGGTCGGCGCTGATTCTGCCCATCTCCTTCGCGTACATCTCCATGATGGGCGCGGCGGGGCTGACCAACGCGAGCAAGCGCGCGATCCTGAACGCGAACTACATGGCCAAGCGCCTCGAGGACCACTACCCCGTGCTCTTCCGCGGCAAGAACGGGACGTGCGCGCACGAGTTCATCATCGACCTGCGGCCGATGAAGGACTCGTGCGGCGTGGAGGCGGAGGACGTGGCGAAGCGCCTGCAGGACTACGGCTACCACGCGCCGACGATGTCGTGGCCGGTGACGGGCACGCTCATGATCGAGCCCACCGAGTCGGAGTCCAAGGCGGAGCTGGACCGGTTCTGCAACGCCATGATCGCCATCCGCGAGGAGGTGAGGGACATCGAGAACGGCGCCATCGACAAGGAGAACAACCCGCTCAAGCGCGCGCCCCACCCCGCGCAGGCGGTGCTGAGCGACAATTGGGACCGCCCGTACTCTCGCGAAACCGCCGCCTTCCCGGCGGAGTGGGTCAGGCAGTCCAAGTTCTGGCCCACCACCGCGAGGATCGATAACGTGTACGGCGACAGGAACCTCGTCACCACGCACGCCCCGGTCGAGGTCGCCGCGGAGGAGACGGCGTGAGGAGAGAAGAGAGCGACGAAGGGACGAAGGGATGAAGGGACGAAGGGATGAAGGACTCGGGACTCGGAGCGAGCTCGTCGATTTTTTTGTTTTGGTTTCCCGACGTCGAGGACGATACACAAACTGATATTATGCGCGCTCCCGCCCGTCGACGTGATATATACCGGTACACTCCCAGAGAGCCCTGGAGCCCTCGAGGACATTCGAGCGCGGGACTTGGACTTCGTCGTCGTCGGTCACGCGGCGAGGAGCGGCTCCTTCTCCCGGTCCGCGGCGCTCTGCTCGTCTTCGCTCCTTCCGTCGGCGCGCTTTAAAACCCAGCTCACGACGAGGGCGGTGAGCCACACGACAAGGCACGCGACGGCGGCCACCTGCAGCGCGGCGCTTCGCCAGCGCTCCCGCTTTCTCTCGCGCCGCACCCACCACTCGGCTCCGCGCGCCTCGTGCGCCGCCTCCCTCCGCTCGCGCACCTTCTCGGGGGAGTGGTCCTCGCTCGACCCCGCGACGGGCTTCTCGGCGTGCATGTCGACGACGTACTTGACGCGAACGGCGTCGTCCATCGGGTCGACGGGGTCGGCGGTGTCGTCGTTGGCGGTCTGCGCGACGACGCGAAGCGCGTCGGGGTCGGCGGCGTCGGATTCCGCCTGGCCCTCGGCGGCGGCGGCGGCGTAGTATCCCTCCCCGCCGGGCTCCGCGCGCGCGAACTGTCCGTACACCGGGTCATCCGCGCTCGCCTCCTCCGCGGGCACGAACGCGATTTCGGGGTCCACCGGCTGCGCGACGGACGGGCGGGACGTTCCGAGGCGCGGCAACGCGCCCGCGCGCCGGAGGGACCCGCGCGATCGGGACGGGGTAGCCGGGGTGGTCGATTTTTTCGTCGCCGACGTCGCCGCGCAGCAGGACAGCGACGCGCCCGCGGCGGTCGGGCAGCACCCGCCCGCGGCGCAGCAGTCCATGAGGGGCGCGCCGTCCGAGCTCGGGGTGCAGCATCCGTCGTAGCTCGGGCCGAGGCTCGTGACGCGGGAGCGCGCCGCGTTGCTCGCGAGGGTGCCGCGCTTGGTCGTGCAGCACGACAGGAACGCGGGCGCGCCGTCCGCGCCGGCGCTGCTGGAGGCGGTCGGGCAGCAGCCGCCCGTGCGGCAGCAGTCGAGCAGGTCCGCGGCGTTGGCGTCGTCGCAGCATCCGTCGTACGCGGCGCCCTCGAACGCGACCGTGTCCTCCGCGACGCGCGCGGCGAGCCGCGAGGTCCCGAGCGGCGCGTCCGCGAGCGCGGCGCACGCGAAAGACGCGAACGCGGCGAGAGCGAGGAAGAGGGACGCGCGAGAGCGGGGCATCGTCGCGCGGGGCGAGGCGTCGCGCGCGGCGATGTGGCGCGCGAGAGGTGTTACTCAGCGCGTACTAGTCTATACGAAAGTATGTACCGGGTACAAGTACGAGTAGGAGCTAGTCGAGCGACTACTAGCGGTCTCGTAGTACTACAGCTCGTACCACCCGCGCGATTACCGACGCTTTTCCCATACGGGGGTCCTAGACGCGAGATACCGCGCGGCTGATGAGAATCGCCCTTCGGGCGACTTTTCGTGAAAAATCCCCTCGGATCAAAACTTTTTCCGATCAAAAAGGCTGTTCAAAGGTGACAGTGCCGCGCTTTCGATCGGCTTTCGCCGATCAGCGGGTCGACCGCGTCAGAAATTTAAACCGAGACTCGCGGGTTCCGCGCGCTGAGCTGTCGCGCGCTCACAGGCGGATCGGCCGCCACCGGGCCCGCTCGCTCGTTGTTGTTGCATCTCGCACATCCCCGGGCGCTTCCCGAGCCGCCCCACGCGAACCATCTCTCCTCGGGGCTCCGACGCCGCCCCCACGCCCCCCTCCCGCCCCCCCTCGGGACCGATGGTGCCCGCGAGCGCGGTTCCGACGACCGCTCGCGCCCCCGGGGCCGCCCCGGGCGGGTCCAAGCCTCGCGTCTCCTCCACCCAGGGCGGGAGTTTCTCTCCCCGGGTCCTCGGCGCGCGCGCGCTCGCCCCCCTTCCCCTGCGCGTGAAGAACGCGCGGTACCACCAGCCGCGCCACCCGCACTCGGCGTTCTCCTGGGACGCGCCCTCCGAGGGCGGCGACGCCTCCGAGCCCCCCCCCGCCCCCTCGCACGGCTTCGTCACCGTGCGGTACTACCGCCACGACGGCGCGGCGGCGGAGTTCGGGCTGCACGTCTGGGAGGACGTCGCGGAGAAGACCGTCTGGGAGGCGCCCCTCGCCGGGACGCTCACGGACGGCGAGACCGCGGGCGACGGCCTCGGCGACTGGGTCGTCTTCCGCGTCCCGCTCGTCGAGGACGCCGCGCGGGTCTCCTTCATCGTCCACCGCGGCGACGAGCAGGACGCCAAGGTGGAATCGTTCGACTGCTCCGAGGCCACCGGCGCGCGAGACCTATGGATCGTCGGCGGAAACCCGAAGGTGTTCGACGCCGAGCCCGACCTCGTCACCCTCCCCACGGGCGACGTCGACCTGGGCAAAGCGCGCGCGCTGTGGCTCAGCCAGGAGTGCGTCGCGGTGCCGTTCGCGGTGGACGCCTCCGTCCAGGTGGAACTCGTCGCGTCGGATTCCGCGGGGTTGACGGTGGAGAACGGGGGCGTCGTTCGAAGGCACGATCACGGCGACCTGCGGTACGTTCCCCTCGAGCTGTGCCCCGGCGGGTGGGGGAGCCCGGACGCGAGCGGCGCGGGGGATAAGTACCCGCACGTCCGGGCGGCGGGGTACACGATCATGCGCCTGCCTCTGCAGTACGTCCACCAGGGGTACGTGCCTTGGCTCCTCAAGTGCCAACTGGCGGTGGCGGCGAAGACGGCGGAGGGCCGCCTGAGGGACGCCACCTCCGTGCAGACGCACGGCGCGATCGACGACGCGTTCGGGCGGTACGACGGCCCGCTGGGGTGCGAGGTCAGGCCGCACGGCGGCGGCGTCGCGATCAGGCTCTGGGCGCCGACCGCGCGGCGCGTGACGCTTCGCGTGTTCGACCGCCCCTCGGGGGGCGAGTGCGCGTTCGAGGTTGGGATGCGGGAGGAGGCCGGGTCGGGCGTCTGGATCGCCGAGGGCGGCGCGGACTGGGAGGGGCGGTACTACCAGTACGAGCTCGAGGTGTTTCACCCGTGGGCGGACGGCGAGGGCGGGAACGTCTGCGTGTGCCACGCCACGGACCCTTACTCGCGGTCGCTCGGCGCGGACGGCGAGCGGACGCACATCTGCGACGTGCACGCTCCCGAGCTCAAACCCCCGGGGTGGGACGCGTTGGTGAAGCCCGCGACGGGGTCGGAACCGACGGACATGGCCATCTACGAGCTGCACGTCCGCGATTTCAGCGCCCTGGACGAATCGACGCCCTGGGACGTGCGCGGGAAGTACCTGGCGTTCGCCGAGCGCGACTCCGTGCCTTGTCGCCACCTCGCGGGTTTGGCCGAGGCCGGGTTGACGCACGTGCACCTGCTTCCCTCGTACGATTTCGGGTCGGTTCCCGAGCGGCGCGAGAACCAACGCTTCGCGGATCACGACTGGCTCGCGACGCAGGCGCCGGACTCCGCGGAGCAGCAGAGGGCCATCTTCGACTCCGGCGTCGCCGATCAGGACGCGTTCAACTGGGGGTACGACCCGGTGCACTACGGCGTTCCCGAGGGGTCGTACGCGACCGATCCGGACGGGAGCCGGAGAATTCTGGAGTTTCGGCGGATGGTCCAGGGGTTGTCCGACATGGGCCTCAAGACCATCTGCGACGTGGTGTACAATCACACGCAGTCCGCGGGGCCGAGCGACGGGAAGTCGGTCCTGGATAAGATCGTGCCGGGGTACTACCACCGCCGGAACTTCGACGGCGGGTACGAGAACAGCACGTGCTGCAACAACACCGCGAGCGAGAACTGGATGATGGAGCGACTTATAGTCGACGACTTGGTGCACTGGGCCAGGACGTACAAAATAGACGGGTTCCGGTTCGATCTCATGGGCCACCTGATGCTGAGGACGATCCTGCGGGCTCGCCGCGAGCTGGACGCCCTGACGCTCGAGCGCGACGGCGTGGACGGGCGCGGGATCTACATGTACGGGGAGGGGTGGGACTACGCGGAGGTGGAGCGGAACCGCGTCGGGGTGAACGCGAGCCAGCTGAACCTGGGGGGCACGGGGATCGGGTCGTTCAACGACCGCCTCAGGGAGGGGATCATGGGCGGGAGCCCGTTCGGGGACCCCAGGACGCAGGGCGTCCTGACCGGCCTGTATTTCTCCCCGAACGGCTGGGTCGACCAGGGCGACGGCGACGCGCAGCGGAAAGACCTGATCGAGGACCAGGAGAAGATCTTGATCGCGATGGCGGGCAACCTTCGGGACTTCAAATTCGTCAACAAGGACGGGTACGACACCCCGGGGCGGGACGCGTGCTGGGTCGGGTCGAACGTCGGGTACGCCGCGGAGCCGAGGGAGACGGTGAACTACGTCTCCGCGCACGATAACGAGACGCTGTTCGACGGCGTGCAGCTGAGAGCCGCGCCGAGCGTCGACTTGGAGACGAGGTGCCGGTTGAATCGGCTCGCCGTCGCCGTCGTCGCGTTTTCGCAGGGGGTGCCGTTTTTCCACGCGGGGGACGAGATCTTGCGCTCGAAATCGCTCGACCGAGACTCGTACAACAGCGGGGACTGGTTCAACCGCCTCGACTACACCATGGAGACGCACAACTTCGGCGTGGGGCTGCCCGGGGCGGAGAAAAACGGGGACCGGTACGGGTACATCGCGCCGCTGTTGGCGTGCGACGCGCTCAAACCCGACGACGCGCTCATCCGAAGGAGCGAGGAGCACATGCGCGAGGTGCTCGCGATCCGACGGAGCTCGCCGCTGTTCCGCCTGCGGTCCGCGGAGGAGGTGAAGACCAGGCTGACGTTCTACAACACGGGAGAGCAGCAGATTCCCGGCGCGATCGTGCTCGGGATCTCGGACGATCCGGCGGACGGCGCGCGCGAGGAGATCTGTCCGCACTTCAAGAGGATCGTCGTGTGCGTCAACTTCGCGCCGATGGAGCAGACCATCGCGGATCCGCGCCTCAAGACGGACCTCGCGGGGGCGGAGATGACCGCGCACCCGCTCCAGGGGAGGACCGCGCCGGACGAGTACTTGCTCGGCGCGACGTGCGTCGAGGGCGCGGTGAACATCCCGGGGCACACCGCGTGCGTGTTCGTGGAGAGGAGGTAATTTATTCGTCAGACTGCCTCATATCAGGCCGCCCGCGTCATAGTCGTATGATCGTCGCTAGTAGCACCCGCTCACGGTCGCGTCTGAAAGCTTCTTCTCTCGCCTTCCTTCGTCGTCGTCGTCACCCCCCCCCCGCGCGTCTCCTGTTCCCCGGGGTCATGTCGTGCGCGGTCTCGCGTTTCGCGGCGCACCCGCCGCGCGCTCGGCGCCGGCTCGCCGCTCGCGGCGCTCCCCCCCCCCCC
>MDSW01011019.1_pt1 | contig 19121 bp, 10 predicted proteins | sample 811171 | NCBI WGS metagenome assembly MDSW01 (sample SAMN05326641, study PRJNA326480) | marine metagenome | isolation source: seawater | place: Atlantic Ocean: North West | collected 2012 | reverse complement strand
TATGATTTCACACTCGTCAACGCAGGTGAAATCACCGAGCCTGAATTGGCTGATTTCGTCGATCAATCTGGACTTTTCACAGAATACTATGTCTTCGCCGGGGCTTTCCTCATCGCGCCAGCGATATTGGTAATGTTCTGGAATCGAAAGCGCTGGCGTTCGGGAATCAGTGATTTCGAAGTCGAGGCCCATGAGCGCCGGCGCTTGCGTCGCCTACGAGAGCGCCTAACCAACCTACTAGCGGCAGAAGAAATTGACGAACAAGTCATAGATTCTGCACTTCATCAACTCGGAGACAGTCCTTGGCAAGCCGTCGTCGCCGATTGGGGCGAGCCGTTGCTGCGTCACAATACCGAGCAAGTCGAAATCTGTGCTTGGCGAATCACTGAGGGCGATGCAACAATGCTACTTGGAATCCGCATCGCTAACTCACCATGGGAACTCGCTGCAATGCGCGTCTATGCGCCGGAAGGAGATAGTGTCAGTATCGGCGCTGTATCACCCCAACACCTCTTCCAAGGCGACGAAATCTCACTTGATACACTCAAATCAGGCAGCCGCACCTTCCTGCGACTAACCCTCGAGGGTGAACCATCTAACGTCGGCTTCCATCTCTCAGGTCTAGTTGATGGAGAGCCACTCGCGGCAGTCCCAAATCGCGCTCTTGAATGGGGTTGAGAGTTACTAATCATTCAAGATGGCCCTTAGCGCCGTCGATTGCGTGCCTCATCGAGAACATCATCGATAATCTCCGAATGGCCACTACCCAATTCCTCGCGCATCTGTTCCAATTGCTTCTTCGTAGCCCGTGAAATTTTCCCCGGCATGGCCAATTTGAGCAGAACCATGACGGCGCCACGTCCGCGACTTACGCGCGCCATAGGCAGACCTCTGTCGAGAATAGTAATCGTCTCACCGGGCTTTGAACCGGCCTTGATTCGCACCTTCAGCGGAGAACCATCAATATGTGGAATCTCAACAGTATTACCAAGAACAAGATCGACATAACTGACTGGTAAAGCCATCAATAAATCAGGCCCATCGCGCTCGAACCATTCGTGCTCCTGCACTTCGATTTCGATGTAGAGATTTCCTGGTCTACCATTCTCCGATCGTGATGATTCACCATGCCCGCTTAGCCTCAGTCTAGCACCACTCTCGATACCAGCGGGCACCGAGAATCGAACCTTCTTCGATTGTTCAGCCCTACCCTCACCCGAACAAGCCTTACACGGATTCTGAATGATGCGACCATCACCGCCACAAGCTCGACAATCCTGAGTGACCTGTTGATGGAATGGCCCAATTCGCTCAATCCTTGTGAGTCGCCCGCGACCGTCACATGTTGGACAGACTCGAATTCCATCTGCGGTCTCCGAACCGCTCCCTTCACAACCAGAACAGCGGTTCAGCACATCAATCTCAAGCTCTTCGTCGACTCCGTTGAAGGCATCATCAAAACTTACCAGATGCCGCACCAGGAGGTCTGCACCACGACTCGAGCGTTGGCGTGAGCCACCGCCGAACAGAGAGGAGAATATCGAGTCAAAGCCTCCTCCAAAAATATCGTCGAAACTAATGTTGACACCTTGGAAGCCACCAGAACCCCAGGGCGAACCTCCAGGCCTCTCATGCCCGAACATGTCGTACTTTCGCCGTTCTTCAGCGTTCGAAAGAATCGCATATGCTTCCTGCACTTCCTTGAAGCGAGACTCGGCCTCAGCATCGTCTGGATTCTTGTCAGGATGGAACTTTCGGGCCATCGAACGGAATGCCTTTTTCAATTCCGTATCCGAGGCTTTTCGGCTAACACCGAGAACCTCGTAGTAATCCCGCTTCTGACTCACTGGACCACCACGCTCAACGGCTCCCACACGCCTGTTTTCAACCCAACGGAGTGCTCAGAGGAAAGCGCCGCAACTGCTGCAGTAAGCCGTGCCGCTACTATTGACCGCGCCGCATTCCTGGCAAGATATGACTGATTTTGCTAGTGAAGATGGTACTGGGGTCGACCACTGGTCGTCAGGTGGAGCATCCCACGTCGCCTCAGCTGCAGCTCGTCCTCCGGATTTCTTTGCCGCCTTCGCCGCCCGTGCTGCCTCCTTGGCTTCGGCTTTCGCAGCCGCTTTCTCCGCCTTGGCAGCAGCCTTAGCTTCCTTGGCGGCGAGTTTGGCAGACTGTCGCTCGCTGCGGATTGCGTCTTTCTCGCGACGAGCTATTTCCTTGTTGAGGCGACGCTGCGCTGAGGCCTCTGCGCTGGCTCCCAGCGTGCCTGAGAGTTTTCCGGGATCGGTTTCGTCGATGACTTCCGAGTCGACGACGGGGACCATACCCTCCACCTGAACATCGACCTCCATACGTGAGTCATCACGGTCGAGATTTAGTTCGGATTGTTCCTTATTCAGATCTGAGACCTTACCAGTCATCCTTTGTTGAAAGCGTAGGCCCGCGCGACCCTTTGGTTGATTGAGGGCCTGGGTCTCAAGGCGATCGAGGGCGTCATCTCCTCGATTCCACAAGCCTTTGTCCTCAAGGCGATACATGCTTGAGAGATTCTTGATGGCACTCGAGCGATGGTACTCATGGTCCTCGACAACGCGATAGCGAAGAAACATGACGATGCCTAGTAGGATGGCTAAGCCGTGAATTATTGCTTGAGCAATTAGGTCTTCCTTGAGTAGAGTTTCGATATTTGGAAGACCATATCTGAGTGCGCCAACGCAGAGGGTCGGGGCGAGAAGAAGAGCCACACCAATCAGCGGAGAGCGCTCTGTCATGCTAGGGGCTCCCGAATCCATCGTTTGAATCATTCGTGGTGCTGGGAGCGTGGTTACCCACAGGAATCATGACCCTTCGCCGGGTGGAGATGCCATGGAGCCGGATATCACCGTCTCAACCACCGTGCTGCCACACGAAGACGCCGCACGGGTGATAGAAGCTGTACGCGGAGTCTTCCCCCAATGGGAATGTGATTTTGAGACGCAAGAAAGAGAGTTTCCAATTGAGGATTCGTCTTACAGATTAACTGGACGAGCAGCCTCACTTGACCACGTTTTGGATCAAGCGGAGAAGAATCGAATCCTCGACACCGCCTTCGATGCCATGACTCAGGACCTCGAAGGTGACACCACCACTTTCTCTTTGTCAAGGCAGGCCGCTTTCGTAGGCAAGGTAGCCTTCGTCGTTGATGAGAGGCCATTTGGAGGCATCATGGATGTTAATCTATCAGGTGAGGAGTTGGGCCTTTGGTTGGAACAGCAGACTTGGCACGAGGGGCGTCATTCAATTCCAAGAAGTGCGGGTGATGACCTCAAGATGCATGACGATGGAATGCCAACAGAGTGGTTCGATAATCGAGGCAGGCGAACGATGAACGAAGATCAGGACTGAGGCAGTCCGGATTCAATCCATTCTTGGATAAGGGGTTCATCGGCTGGAAGCCATTTCACTGAATCAAGAGACCCTCTATCGAGCCAGCGCACCTCATCATGTTCGATAGGATTCACCAACTTCGGGTCGATAACGCCACAATTCCAGATATCGAGAGATACATGGCGATCATCATACTCATGACTTAGCGATGCGACGATGCGGTCGGGTACCACTTCGAGTTGCAATTCCTCGGCAATTTCACGGACTAAGGCTTCTCGTTGCCCCTCACCGGCATCGACTTTGCCACCAGGGAATTCCCACCATCCACCCCAGACATCCTCAGGAGGTCGTCGGCAGGCGAGAATGCGACCTTCAGCATCGAAGATTAGCGCGCCGACGACTTCGAGTCGTGGCTTACTCGACACTGCCAACACGACTCGGCGTACAACCTCTACCTGTCTTTCCAAAGAAACCTCAGATTCAGGGGGAAGATGTATGAAAATCGCAGGAAGCACCCGACCATCTGAAGCCTTCGCAGCAACAGAGTCAATCGCTTCTAGAGTACGATAAATTGTCTCATTACAGACAAACGCTCCGGCGGAATCGCTCCAAGCAATATCTGGCTCGTGCTCGAATTCCTCATCCAACACATGTACCGAAGCGGTCGTCGCCAGCCTTGCAAGGCCACCCTCGATGACTTCCCCTTCCACCACTCGCCCAGAATTGTCAGCCATGCGAAATTTTGACTCATTCTGCCCACAGCGCTCAAGAGAAATTGTTGTGCGAGATTCTGCTAATCCGAGATGAACAATTGCATCGAAGCGACCTCCATCGCGAATCAGCGCAGCAACACGCCCCGAGCCCGCTTCGTCACAAGTCAACAGTAATGTCTGCAATTCAATCCCAGCAATTCCAAGTGACTCAAGCCTACACCGAATCTTGTCTGAAACATTCTCACTATGGCCGCCAAAAGGAGGGAATCCCGTGAGCAAGACTCGGAGAGTCACGGCCCGCTCATAGGCCATCGATAGTTGTGCTTTACGCGGCCCGCCACGTCGTCAGATTCATTCACCAGTGACCCGAGGGGGTATCGATGAGCGACGATTATGTCGTACAGGTGGTCGAAGAGGACGAGGGGGGGCCAGGCCCCCTGGGTGTCGTCCGAGTCATCTGGTACGAGGTCAGTGGAGGAATAGGTCCATGGGGAGCTCTTAGACCTCTGATTGCCATTGCTTTAGCCCTAGTTCCATTCCTCTATATCGGTCAGCACTTCAACCGGCAACATCGCAAGGCTGCGGGCTGGTTTGCCGTACAATTCCCACTAATTCTGACCATCGTTCTTTGGCCTATACTCTATATCTGGTCTATCGGCGATGCATGGTGGGTTTCAAGCGGAATAGTCGCGCGCGCTCAATCCGGATAGGGTGGGCTGAGTGGAAGGTCAGATCGTCAATATCGCAGGATATCGCTTCGTCGATCTACCCGATCGCGACGCCTTGCGCGCTCCGTTCAAGTCTGCGTGCGACGAAGCCGGACTTCTTGGGACAATTTTACTGAGTCACGAAGGAATCAATTTCTTTCTCTCTGGCAGCCAGTCCGGCATCGATCAGTTTGTTGAATATCTTGAGAATGATGAGAGATTTGTCGACATCCCAGTGAAGTTGTCTTACAGCGAAAGGATGTCGTTCAGGAGAATGAATGTCCGATTAAAGAAAGAAATAATTTCGCTCGGGCTTGAAGAAATTCGCCCATCTAAGCACACCGGCGAGAATGTCTCGCCGGCTGAATTCAAGCAGTGGATGGACGAGGGGCGTGAAATAACCGTCCTCGATACACGTAATGATTACGAAGTCAAATTAGGAACTTTTGAGGGAGCAATCGACCTCAATTTATCCTCATTCCGCAGCTTCCCAGAAGCTGTGAGCACATCTGGAATCGATAAGGAGCAGACAATTGTGATGTTCTGTACCGGCGGCATACGATGCGAGAAGGCTAGCGCGGTGATGATGAATCAAGGCTATTCCGACGTTCGTCAACTCAAGGGTGGGATTCTAGGATACTTCGAGGAGGTCGGCGGAGAATACTGGAATGGAGATTGCTTTGTTTTCGACCGCCGAGTCGCTCTTGACCCCGCGCTTGAGGAAACGACTACGCAGGTATGCTGGGCTTGCCGTGAGCCATTGACTGAGGAAGAAATGGAGAGCGAACAGTACGTCATTGCCAAATCTTGTCCATACTGCATTGAATCATGAGGCCAGTTTGGCCTATCTGCGCAAAGATTCTGTAATGGAAATCAGAATCCATCTGGAAGATCCATAGGACTGAACAAGTGACCGGGACTAGTCGCCTCGGCCATCTGTCCTCGCAGACGCATCTCCCAGTCACGCAATAAGGTGAGAGCGGAAGAGAAAGGAATCTCTGACCCGTTGATTATTACCCGCATCATAGTGTCTAGAATGTCCATTCGATCTTCATCTAGAGTACCGAGTAACTTGTCCAGCGGGAATGATTCGATGCTTGGTACCACCCCATCGAACTCGACTGGCCAAGGCTCGGCGATATTCGCAGGGATTTTTTCGCCGCTTTCTGCCGCGGCTTGTTCCAATGAAGTCAGAAGCATGCGGATGTACTTCGATACGACAAGTGCTACCTCGATTACAGGAAGGCTATACTGCTTGACGAAGTTGACGAGATTCTCCTGCAGAAACAGCAGGCGCTCCTCTACCGGTTGATCCGGCCCGGGAATTTTCGCATCCTCGTCCACGGGCAACCCTCGCGTGTCTTACTCAAGAATCAACCGAAGCCGTCCGATAGAAACGCGCCTATCGATTCGCTATCTGAATCACTCTGTAGTCCGGTCATCGTAGCGAATCGGTGAACCGGAGTTGCCCCGCACGCCGTCCAACATATCGTCCTCGATCTCGAAGTAATCGTTTAGCCAATCGCCATCGCTATCCCAGTTCGCTGGATTTGTACCATCAGCAATTTGATCGCCATCGATATCAATCATCCACCAGCCCCAGACATATTCTCCCAAACCGGTGTTAGGGTAGTGATATCGGTCACCAGCAAAGCGTTCGTAGATGTCTGCCCAAGCTCCGTTGACGAGGATTTCATCATCGGATTCATCGAGTAATTGGTAATCGATATCGTTGTCGTCGACGATGTAAGCGTAGAGCGTGTCATCGTTGTTTATTTTGTACATTCGGAAGTAATTGGTCTCAAGCGCTGCGGCTCCACCACATGTCCCTAGCAGCGCCTCACGCAGTTGCCACCATTCCTCAACAGTGCCTCCTGAACAATCGAAGAGGTTAGCTTGGCGAACAAGTGTTGGTGAGGAGAGAGTCGCATTGACGACACCGTAGTATTCTTGGAAATTGTTGTATGGAATGTAAACACAATTGCCTCCATTACAATCCCACCCTCCATCATTGTCCGCATCCTGTCCCGCATCGCTGGCGTCGGTCGCGTCGTGTGTGAACCATGTCCAATCGAGTAATGGGCGTCCGATTGTGCCACCATTGACGGTCACTGGCTTGAGGACGTTCGGCGTCACCTGATACCAGACGACTGAGACCTGTAAGTAAGAAGACCAATTGTCATTGGTCTCGTTCCAACCTCTGTAATACTCGTAGAAGTCAGGCATCATGTCGCCGTCTGTGTCGTTGTCAAGCGCATTTGTTCCATACTTGAACACCTCACGGCCGTCTGAGAGATTCATGTTCTGCTCGTATCCGACGACGTTTCCGCCGCTTCGAGTGACCTCCATGATCTGAGAGTCATCGTCGCTATCGATGTCGAGAGGATGAGTTCCGTTATTGTATTCCATCAAATTAGTGAAGTAGAGTTCAGCGTAAGATGGGATGATTTGATCACTGGCTGGTCCTGATGTGAATTCGCGGTTCTCCCAAACTCCTTGCGTAGCAGGATTGTCGAAGATTGTTCGATCATACCAGCCATCAGCATCAGGATCATACTCGATGTCGAGCGGGTTCAGCGGGTTAAGTGACCAGCGGTATTCGTTGACTGGTAGCCATTGACCGTAAATCGAGTAACAGAATTCCCAACCGTCGGGTATGCCATCGCTGTCGGAATCTGCGTGTGTTGGATCGGAGACACCTGCAAGACTGAAATTGAAATTGTCGGGGTCGATGGAATTGATCAGCCCTGCACGGTCACTCGAGACTATGTCCTTGGTAGAGAACATCACCCAAAGTTGGTCGGCAGCGGCTTGCTCCGACATGCTTTGCTCCTGCATGTAGGCGGTAATCGTATCGAGACCGTAGGACACTAGTCCGGTTCCGTTAGGGATGGTGTCGATTGCCGAACGCTTCCCATAGACGCGAGCATCGTATTCGGCGAGGTTATCGTATGATTCCGAGTCCGATATGTATCCGTCTCCATTGCAGTCAAATGAATCCTCATCACTATCTGCGTGGATATCGATATCTGTAAGTGCGTTCATCGTCCAGATATTGGCTTCAAGATCCCATTCAGTGAACCAATACTCGTATCCATCACTCATGCCGTCTCGGTCAGTGTCCTCGGCATTCGGATCGGTGATTCCCAACAAGGCTTGGAGTAGCGGCTTTGCGGGCTCACCAAGCTGCCACGCATCGAATTGCTCAAGGGCGATTTCGGCCCTACCCTCCTTGTTGAAGAGAATACGATAGACTCTGTTGACTGCTTCGTCTGGGTCGAGTGATTCGGCTTCTTCCCAGAGTCGGGGAGCGTCGGGTGGCGATAGACCACCGTTCTGAGGATTCTTGTTTGTGAGATTGAGTTCAACGAGGTCTGTGATGCCGTCTCGATCAGAGTCGTAATTTCCATCGCCGGCTACCAACGGATTGAGAGTCCAGACCTCATCGCTAGCATTCCAGCGAGTGAACATCAATTCGATTCCATCGAGAAGACCATCACCATCGGTATCCGGATTGTTAGGGTCGGCGGTATAGCCGGTGAGAGAAATTTGCTCCGCGCTCAGGAATGTTCCGAACGAGAGTGTTGATTCAGCAGAGAGCCAGGGTGTAGCGAGTAATTCACCACCTACCTGTAAGAGATAGAATTGTGGAACAGTCGTCATATCATCGATTTCACTCATATTGCCATCGATGACATTGTACTCCTCCCAATTGTTCATTCCATCACCGTCGGGATCACCGACCTGATCACCTTCATCGACGGGGTTGAGAGTCCAACCTTCATCATACAAACTCCAGCGCGCATGATAGAATTCCCATCCATCTGGGATGCCATCGCGGTCAGAGTCGGAATCTAGAGGGTTGGAGGCACCGACGTCGTCGCTAGTGGTGCCATTAATCAGACTGCGATATGAATTGCTGGTTTCGAGGCCGAAGGAGGCTCCTGCGAAGCCTATCCATGACTCGTGGGCGAGCAGTGTGGTGAAATTATCAGGGAATGCGAGGCCGGTGTCGGTCGTATCAGTTTGGATAATCTGATCCTTGAGATGGTATTCCAGCCAATTGACCAAACTCTCATTCAAGTCGAGGACACCGTCATGATTGACGTCGAATCCATCTCCATCTGGGTTGTTGAGGGCATCTGAGCCATTCAGGGGATTGATTCCGCGGTTATTACGACCCCAAGTGCACTGGTAACGGGCTTCCCAGCCGTCAGGCAGAGAATCGCCATCGGAATCGGGGTTATTGGGGTCGGTCTTGGTCCAATTGAGAGCTGCGCTGGCATTCTCTCGATGAGTCGGTAAGCCTTCGATTAGGACGGTCTCCAGCAAGTTACCCCACATGTATTCACAGAGGTTGTCGAGGCCGTCTCCATCAGCATCCATGGTCGCATCGCTCGGGTCACGAGGGTCAAGAGTCCAGAGGTTACCTCCGGTGTAAACATCACCAATCCAACGACGGTGCTCAATCTCCCAACCATCGGGCATTCCATCACCGTCGCTGTCAGCAGTCGTCGGATCGGTTGGACCATCGGTTCCTCCGCCAGCTCCGGAGTTAAGCCAACCAGAGAGATGGACGTCGAGGGCTTCTTCGCCGTCATCATCATCACAAATGTATTCGTCATTCAGATAATGACAAGAGAATTCCGTCGACTCTGCGAACCATCCCCAATACTCCTGACCGTCGGTCAGACCGTCGCCGTCGGTATCGATATTACGAGGATCAGTGCCGTTGAAACCACCTTCGCTAGTATTGACAAAGCGGTATTCGTCGAGATTGCTCCAATCGCGACTGAATTCGACCCCAGCGACATCAAAGTGAACTCCGTCAGCGTCGGCATCACGCTCACGGTCGTAAGGGTCAGTTGGGTCAAGGCCGTAGACAAATTCCCAACCATCAGGCATCCCGTCGAGGTCAGAATCTGATGACTGCGGGTCGATTGGCATGATGTTCATGTATTGACCAGGTGATACTCCTGCGAAGAGATACTCATTACCATCATTGATGAAAGTCGTGAGTGATGTGACTAAACCAGGCATCCTCGTCTGATTGTCAAAATATCCAAGGATACCATGCGAGCCACCTTCGAGAGCCCAAGTTCCATCCCTCGAACCGAGGATGACACATTTTTGGAGGGCGATAATCGAGTGAATGTCGTTAGCGCCTTCCTCCCATCGCTCAATGTTGAACATTCGATCGGTGTTGAAGGCCTGCTCTGGCAGACCGACGAAGAGGTCGAGATCGATTAGATGTAAGCCGCCAGGAGTACCTAGCCAGACTCCTGTGACCTCTTCGAGCGAGCCATCGGCAGCGACTGGGCCAGCGAGCTCCATCACATTCACAACAGCAGATTTAGAGGAATTTAGAAGATCGGCAAATTGCACGTAATCCTCCGCCGAGTCAGTATCGTAAATCCAGAAAGGGCTGCCGATGGATGGTGTTCCATCGGTCGTGTCCCAGCGAATCATTCCACTGTCAGTTCCGACGATGAGCATTGGACCTCGTCCAGACATCGGCACGTGAATTACTTCCGTCAGAGAGGCACCAGCATCGGCGACGAGATCTGAAAGAGGTTGAATGAAGACTGGAGTAGTGAAATCAGGAGTACCTCGGCCCGAAGCAGGTTCGGAGAGTGTCATCGTCCAGACATTTGTGCCCTGACCGAGAATGAACAGGTCGAGATCCCCACTGCCGGTCTGAAGCCTCTCAATGACTCGAACTGTCCCAAGATCAGATTCAGTCATCGTATCGATCTGTGGCAGACCGTTTTCGAGAATCAAAGCGTGAAGGCCATGATTGGTGCCTATGATGAGGTAATCCTCAGATGCAGGGCTCCATCTCATCATCGTAAACATCTCCATTCCCTCGGGAAGTTCAGTTGTTGACGAGGTGCCTTCGAATGGATCGATGGTGGTTATTCCATAGGCTGAGCCAATAATCAAACGGTCTCGACCTTGGTCGGGAATCACTGTGTGAACTCGACCATCGACGAGCATAGGATCCGTACCCTGATCGAAGAACATCGTCTCTACTGGCTCATCCGTAAGCATCGAAGCCCTCAATCCTGGGCGAACCCAATTGCCGCTATCGAGATGGAGCATGTATTCCTCAAAATTACTGAATGCCTCTCCCCATCGAGCGGTGGCAATTGATGAATCTGGAATAATGAAACCATCGCGATCGATATCCCAACCATCTGAATCGCTATCGATTACCGCATCGCTGGCATTTCGAGGATCGAGGCCGTGATATGCTTCCCATCCATCAGGAATTCCATCACCTGGTACGGCGAGGCTGGTTGGAATCAATTCGCTCCAAGTGTAATGGTCAGAATCGATTCTTCGAGGATCGGTGCCCAACCAACCATCATCTCCAGTTGGACGCTCAACATCGGTCTGACAAGCGTCAGCATGCAAATTCGGCATTTTACCGGCGCACCACAAGCCATCCCTTTCGGTCAGCCAACCATCTGGTGCGCCGAACCAATATTCCTCAGTATTTGTGTATCTTTCACCGATATCTATCTCGCCGTCACGGTTTACGTCGAATCCATCGCCGCAACCCCACTGGCTCGCTTGGTCTACACAGAGATCGGCATCTTCGACCAGATCCGAGCTGTCAAGTGGGTCGAAGTAGAGGCAGACCCATTCACTAGTCGCTTGGTTTTGGTATCCTGTACCGCCCTCGGTGCACATGTAAATCTCAAAACCGTCAGGCAGTCCGTCCCCATCACTATCAGATTCACGAGGGTCGAGATACTCTCGGAAACCCGATTCCGTTTCATCTGGGGATTTACCTGTCAACGAAAGACGTTCGGTGAAACATGTGTCGAGCGTCCAGGGCCAGCAATATTCCATCAGGGCGCTCGCCCCATCCCGATCGAAGTCGGTGATATTATCAGAGCCATTCATCGGATCGAGGCCATCGATGACTATGATTCCAAATGGAGTATCAATATGGCGTGCCTCTCCGAATATCACCTCGTGGATATCTGGGATGAGATCCTCATCTTGGTCCACCGCCATCGGCCCAGAACCTGGTTGGTCTGGAGGGTCTACTGAGGATACGGGGGCCTGTGGCCGAGTCTGGGATACGAAGACGAGACTACTCAGTATGAGTAGGGTCACGAAGAAAGCGGTTTGCTTGCGTCGCATGATATGACCTCGTCTGGACAATCGCGAGCGCTCTTGCTTGACTTATGACGATGATGGAGCGTCGTTCGGACATCTGGGGGAGACACTTGGCCGACGGCTCCGCCGTCGCGCGCGAGAAGGGGGTGACTGTTCGGGGTGTATGAAGGGCTTGTTGGGGTCGTATTGAAGACCCGACTGCGACGCCGGTTGAAATGGTTCGATGGGTCTAGAGATAACGCATCTGGGAAGTGGTAGTCGAGGCAACGCCACACTGCTTTCTACGGGTGAGACTCGCGTGATCGTTGACTGCGGATTCTCCCTAAAGCAGATGGAAGCGAGATTGGCTATGGTAGGAGTCGAGGGGAGCTCGGTAAATGCCATCGTTGTGAGTCATCACCACTCAGATCACTCGAAATCGGCTGCACGCGCTTCGAAGAAATGGGGGGCACGCTTGTATGCTAATCTTGAGACTACGATGAGATTGGGATTGGAACCGATTTCAGAAGTTCGGACTTTCGAAGGATTGGAGAGATTGCACATCGCCGATGACCTGAGTTTATTGCCAGTACCAGTACCTCATGATGATGCGGATAATGTTGGAATTATCGCTAGTAATGGAGATGGCCGGAGGGCTGCAATTGTAACAGATTTAGGTGAGCCGACGCTTGAGTTGATGAAGCATCTTTCCGGTTGTGAGCACATTTCTATCGAGGCAAATTACGACTTGGGGCGGCTAATCTCTGGGCCTTATCCTCCCTCGTTGAAAAGGCGGATTTCAGGCAGGGGAGGTCACCTTTCAAATGAGCAGACTGCAGACATATTGACCGAAGTCCTGCATCCTGGATTGCAAAGCGTTGTTCTTTGCCATTTGTCCGAGAAAAATAATGCTCCACATTTGGCAGAATCAGAAGTTTTGCACCAAATTGGTGAGCGCTTCGATGGTGTGCTCTCAATTTGTGGGCAAGAAGGTCCCGAATTTTCCAATTGGCTCGGTCAAAGCGAGCCTGAGCGCATTAGTAATACGACTTGACTTGGGGTTCTGACTTTGCTAATCAGTGGCCCATGATGGCTCGGTGAACCGCAGACTGAACATCACGCATACGGTCAACTGCTCCGAGCTCTCGGAATACAGTTAGAGATCGTTGGAGATAGTTCATTCTCGCCGAACGGTCGGTTTCGACCTCGCCCAGGCGAGCAAGCAGTTCTCCTTGTAAGAGACGGAAATCGTTGGATTCAGCAACGGAGAGTCCGTCTAGATAGTGCTCGGCTGCCTCGGCTTTTCGGCCAGCATCGCTGAGGACTTGGCCGAGAAGAATTTCCACCTCGACCGCGCTATGCGGGTCTGTCGCTTCAGAGAGAATCTCAAGTGCTGCAGAATAGTGTAGCAAGGCGAGATCATTATCTTTGACATTAGCATAATACCGGCCCAAAACCGCTCTGCTGCGGGCGTGTAGTGTATCCATACCCTTGTCGATGGTACCATCGTGAGCAGCAAGGGCGTGATCACGGGCACGGTCGAGCTCGCCCATTTCGAGGAATGCTGCTGCTAGACGAACTCTAGCATCCATCAATTCTGGATCATCTTCGGCATCGAGTAGTTCCTCGACATTGCTGTAAACTTCGAGAGCATGTCGTGTATCTCTGCGACGACGGAAGATGTAGCCCATGTTGATGTAAGAGCGTGCAGCACCGACGGCATCTCTCGCAGCAATCTGTATTTCCAACGCTTGTCGATGAAGTTCGAGTGCATCATCCATTGCACCACGCTTGACTGCGATATCGGCGCGAGCAGTCATCAGCCGAGCTAGGCTCGTAGCTCGCTTGTGCTTTCTAGCAACCGGAATCGCAGCTGCATATTCCTCCTCAGCCTCGACCCAGCGTCCTTGGAGAGAGAGGATGTCACCCCGCAATTCACGAATAAGTCCCCAATGCACTGCATCGAATCCATCTGATTCGAGACCCCTGAGTATTCCCAACAGTTCGATATGACCCGACTTGACCAAATCTCGACCGCTTCTCTGGAGTACTTCAGCAAGGGTTTCCAAATCCCCCGATGCGTTGAGGTGATAGATGAATTCGATTTTTTCCGCAGCGGTCTCGGTCCTTGTTCTATACCACTCAACTGCATTCGTGTGAAGTTCCGCTTTGAGAGATTCATCCATCGAACGGACGAGGAACTCTCTGACCAAATCGTGGACATCATAGAAATCCGTATCGACTCTACGAGCCAATCCCTTCTCTACCAAATCATCAAGCAAATCTATGTCAGCATTGAGACCAATTAGAGACTCTAGAGGCATCGGTTCCCTGAATACAGCGATTGCACCAAGTAAGCGCTTCTGAGGACCGGATAACTTACTGAAAATCTCCTTTTCGACGAATGCTTCAAGGGTTGCGTGGAAGGTTTCACCAACGCTCCCTCTGTTGATGAGTTCCAAAACTAGAGGGTGGCCTCGCGACAATGTGTAGATGTGCAAGAATTGTTGCAGATCTATGTCGGGCATTGCGGTCAGAATTTGTCGACTCGAATCCTGATCAAGTCCTTCGAGCGGGATGAAGTGAGTGACCGTTGTTCCACTTGAATCGGCTTCAGGTACAACCATTCTGAATGAGCGGGAGAACATAACGAGACCCAATTCATTCGATTCGGGTACTCGCAGTGTGAGGCCTCGAAGAATTGCAACGAAATTTTCATCGGCGACCTTGTGCAAGTCATCGATGACGATGAGTGCCGGAGAATTCTCTAGACCCTCAACAATTAGATTGACGGCCATAGTTACTTGAGGAACTGGTGTCGATGAAACGTAATCACTGAGATCATTATTCCCAATCATCGAGAGCCATTCAGCACAGGCCTCAAGGAAGGCTCTCGAACCCTCCCAATCTTGACACCTGTGATACAACATATTCCTGCGGTGAGTAAATCGCTCTAGCAACTTGGCGGCAAGAGCGGTCTTACCGATTCCAGCAATTCCCGGGACTAGGAGTGTAGTCGATTGAGCCTCAAGAATATCGGCCATTTGGCTGATTTCATGGTCACGCCCAAAGAATCGACGTGTCCTCGGTAAATCATTGAGAGAATTGACCAATTGTTTCTCAATATGCTTTGAGAGATCTCGCTCAATAAGATCAGGCGATAGCGTGGAGAGATCTACCGTGCCGCTATGATCGAGGTATCGGAGTATATCGACGTGTCTCAGAGGTAATTCGGTACTCTCCAATGCGGCTCGTAAGTCAAGATTCTCTGCTCGGCCATCTGCGTGGATAAGTCGGACAGGTTGTTCGCTGACCTTCACCCAAATGTCGTCGGCGAGATTGACACCATCCGATGTGAGAAAGTAGGCCTTGCGCTTTCGAGATACACCAGAGACGTGGGCTTGCCTCTCGATGAGATGGCCTGATTCTTTCATACCAGCGATTGCTCGCGGGACATTCGACCTTGCGATTGCAACTGCATTAGCTATTCCCATCTGAGATATTGCGAATGGAACCTCGACCTTGTCCGCATAATCAACGTAATCCCTCAGATGAAGTAGGATACGCTCCTGAACCCCCGGTCGGGGAACAGCCATGGTTGCCATTAACCGGTGAGCAATTCGTGCCACTCAAGAAAGTATCCGCGGAGCGGACCGTCTTGACTCATCAAGCGATGTGGTCTGGATCAGGTACCCATTCTTCCTTCTGCGGATCCCAGAGCCATCCTGGATGCTCGTCGCTGCGCATCAATTCTCCAGTTGAAGAACTAGCATTTTCTTCAGAATTTTCATCATCGCTGTCGTCATCTTCTTCGAAGGATACTACTCCACTGAAGAAAAGCGCTGCACCGATACCTGCGAGGAGTACAACGACGATGAGAATCACCGTCATAGCACCCATACCTCCTTCTTCAGTAGGAGGAGAGATGGCAATTCCTTCAATCGGATCTGAGCCACTGATTGTGAATACTGGGTTGATCGTTCGGCTAATCATCGATCCAGGTATACCAAGCTCCCAAGTCGAATCCTCTAACACCACGGTTGAATTAATCTGAGTGCCGCCCAATGTCACACGGACCGTCTTACCAGGCAATCCAATTCCAGTGAAAGTAATCACCTCACCCTTTCCAGCGGTAGTCTGGTCGGGATCTCCAACATAGAACTCGATTGGAATTACATTGAATGACACCGGAGTGGAGATTTCCTTCGACCCATGAGGATCGGTTGCGACGAAGATGACATTACTCAGTGACCATGTTTCTATATCTTCGTTGTAGAATCCCATCGACTTAGGGTCGTAGATTGCTACGCCATCGATTCCGATGTTGATTACTAGACCAAATTCGTCGTCGGATGAGCGAGCGGAGTCATCATAGACAGAGAGAATGAGATTATTCACGCCATCAACATCATCGAAGTAATCCAATAAATGAATCTCGGCTTTCGTGCATGGATTTTGGGAGGTAGTGTCCACCTCACAATAGAGGCTTACTTCGGAAGCCCAAGAGCTGCCATCGAATGTTGGACGATTGTTATCTGCATTCGGAGGATTGTCGGCGACGACTTGGACTTCTAACCAGTCGCTGAAATCGATTCCATCGTAGGAGCGGGCCTTGATGAGATACTGCATATTGTGCATCATGACATTGGAATTCCATTCCAATTCCCAATAACCATTCTGAGCGATTTCAGTGACTGTTCCTGTGTAGATGTTGATGTAACCATTAGCGACGTCGAGTACCTCGACATCGACACGCGTAATTGCTCCATCATTATCTCGAGCGACTCCGCTGATGATGGACTCTTCACTCACCTCGTATATCTGTCCACTTTGAGGTGTGGTGAGGCTGACAAATGGTCTAGCATTCTGGTTATCGATTTCAAGGTCGAGCACTGCCGGCTCGCACTCATCTAATTCTCCATTGCAGAAGTCAGAGTCTGAGGCCCAGATTGTGAATGTGTAAGTCGCGAGTTCGCGGGGTAGCCCACTGAAATCCCACGTCCATGACCACTCGTTAGAGCCTTCAGTAGAGGTGACAACGTTGTAATTTGGTCCATCTATCTGGATGTATATCTGATCTATGTCAGAACCGCAATCGAAGGGGCAGCCATACGGGTCATGGGCACTCCCTTCGAAGGTCACCGTCCCATCAGAATGGGTCGAATATGAGCTCGGTGAGGTCACACTCACTGAAGGAGCCTCGGTATTGACCTTGATTGTACGAGTGATGATTGGTGAATACTCGAGGCCGTCGAATGAGCGGAACTCGAATGTGTAGTCACCCTCTTGACGACCGGACATGTCGAAATTGTAGTACCAGTTGCTGAATGGATGATTATTGCGAGAGACATATTCAGGTGCAGCTCCACTTGCATCTGTCGCATGACCAGCACCGCTCCAATCGCTGGTGAATGGATCCTTAATCTCGACAGCGTGAACGTAGCCCTTCTGGTCCCATTGAGCCAATTCATCACTCTCATAAATCCCAGCCCAAGTTCCGTCAAAGGCTGAACCAGTGAGGTTTAACACGCGTCGGAAAGAGTGCCCATCCTCTTGGATAACAGAGACTGAAGGAGCCGCGTTTTCGAGGAAAAGTGTGTCTTGGTAAGTCGTATCGGTTAGAGTAAATTCTCCAGAGTCAATTCCATACCCGAAACGATACGCTGTATATCGGTAGAGGGAAAGTTCGCGAGTTCCGGTGGAGTAATCGCAATCTGGATCTTCAGTATCGAAAAGAAGGTCACCGTCATTGTCCTCTCCGTCGGAACACGAATCTTCGTATTCATCATCTGCAAAGCCGTCAGGATTGTCTCCACCAGCTAAGCCTCTGAAATCAAGATGGAAATTCGAAGCCAAAGAGAACCACGGAGTGTAACCATCAGCATCAGTCTCAAGACTGTACAAATCATTTCCGTGCGCGTCTTCAATCAACACATTCACATTTTCCACTCGCTGACCATTGACGAGAGTCTGGAAGCGCACCAACTCAGCACGCTGAACCTGAACCGCATAATGAGTAGGTTGTGTGTTGATCTTCACCTTAGATAGATCGAGATTCGACAAGTTAGAGAAGGTGAATATTGTCGAATTATTGTCCATATTCAACGCTAGAGGGAAGTTGCGGGGAGTGTAGTCATCACAGGAAGGGCAAGCCCTGACTTCGTGAGCAATGACCCCATTCTGCCACTCATTCTGATACCATGCCTCCTGATCATCCCAACTGAGAATCACAGGGAATTGGCCAGGAGGAGGGCTCGGGATGTACTCGGATTGAACTGTAACCGAGGACTTTGAGATATTGTACGTGACTTCGACTCCGTTCCAGACATTGTTGCTGAAGAAAGCGAGGCTTCCATATTGCTGTGAAGTATCTCCTCGTTCATAATGTTGGATAACCGCACCAGTTCCTTGCACATTGAAGGTATTTCGACGGACATCGAGGAGACTTCCTGTTGAACGGATGCCGTCAGCATTCCCTCCGGCGTCGATGATGTTGTCGACGATGGTGACGCCAGCCCTGTGAGCCATAATAGCCGGACAAGTGAATGGACCATCCCACCAGGTGTTGGAAGAGCATGCTCCAGCCCCAGCCGTGGAAATCGAATTGTTGGCGAGGTAGAGGCGTGCTGTAGTAGGATTAGGGGCTTGAGAACCATACTCACCAGCCAGCACAGGTTCCTTGGCGGTGTCGAAGATGGTATTATTCTCAGCAATCACATCGTAGGATCCTAGAAGCCAGAGACCGTTCCAACCGCCGATGGGGCCAATTACGTTGTTGTGAATCGCTGCCTTTGCGGAATAGACTGCAATTCCCGAGCCATCACCAGCTCCTTCCAAAACATTGTCGTGAATATCGACATCCGCTCCAGCGTAGACTGTTATTGGGGTCTTTTCAGTGGTTGAAATCGTGTTGAAGGCAATTTCGACGTTGTATTCTGTATCTCCAACCGCCTTGAGACTGTTGATATCGATTCCATTACAATCTACCGTGAGGGATGAATTAGTAATCTTTCCAGCAGAGTTTCGGATACTGAATCCGAAATCACCATTGGTCACTTCTGAATCATCGATACGAATGAAAGTCTGCGAAGCCCAAATTGCCGAGCGACCACCGTCGCGATTTCCACAGCCCTTGTTGGTTGATTGGAACGATGCACCTTCAAAAATCATCGGCGATATCGGAGTTCCTCCACCGTAAACTTGGACCGCTTGGCCCGTG
>MDSW01037524.1_pt1 | contig 19127 bp, 20 predicted proteins | sample 811171 | NCBI WGS metagenome assembly MDSW01 (sample SAMN05326641, study PRJNA326480) | marine metagenome | isolation source: seawater | place: Atlantic Ocean: North West | collected 2012 | reverse complement strand
AAATTGATGATCAAATTATAACGAATAAAAATACAAGATCTTGGCAACGATCTATTGGTTATGTACCTCAAAATATTTACCTTGCTGACGATACTATTGCGGCTAATATTGCTTTTGGTGTAGAGTCAGAGAATATCGACAAAGAATCTATTGAAAGAGCGTCTAAAATTGCAAATTTACATAATTTTGTCATTGAGGAATTGCCTGATCAATATGAAACGACAATTGGCGAGCGCGGTGTTAGACTATCAGGCGGTCAACGCCAAAGAATTGGTATAGCAAGGGCCTTATATCATAATCCAAAAGTTTTGGTTTTAGATGAAGCTACAAGTGCCTTAGATAACCAAACAGAAAAAGCAGTAATGGAAGCTATAAATAATTTAAGTAAAAATATTACCGTCATTTTAATTGCTCATCGTTTAAGTACTGTAAAAAATTGTGATAAAATTTTTCTATTAGAAAATGGACAGTTGAAAAATGAAGGAACTTTTGAAGAATTAATTAGCATGGATGAAAACTTCCGTAAAAATTCAAATAATTAATAAATTTTTAATTAATATATAAGATAAAAAATTATTATTAATTCCGATATTTGTATTAATAAAATTAGCTGAAAGCTTAATAATAAAGCAAACATATAAATTAAATATTTCTGTATGTTTGTTGTAAAATTATTATAAGATTGATTTATCAAATTTTAAAAAAATGTATGATTTTTACTACACAAATAAAATAAATATTAAAAAAAACCCAGAAAAATTTTTAATTTTTGTTAAGAGGTTATTACCTCGATGGGTGAATGGAATACCAGATAGCGAGTGTATTGCTATTTTTAAAACTTTAGAATTTTTAAAAAAAAAAAGTAAAAAAAAATTAAATTTATTAGAATCAGGATGTGGTGCAAGCACTATTGCTATGTATTTACATTGCGCAATTCATGGGGGAAAAATTTTTTCATGGGACACTAATGCGTCCAAAGGTGCATTCCTAAAATCAGTTATATTGCAATCAATTGACCAAGTTTTAGAAACTAGTGTAAATAAAATTTGGACATTTATTCCTTATAATAGCATTGATGAACATGTGGGTATAAACGTTTTGAGTGAACTTAAAATAAAAGGAGATTTTTGTTATTTTGATTCATTACATACATTAGACCATTTGTTTAAGGAGATTAAAAGCTTTGAAAAAGTTTCATCAAATAAATTTATATTAGCTTTAGACGATGCATATTATAAAAAAAAGAGCATTAATTATTCTTATTTAAATATGATTAGAAAAAAAATTAATTTAAAGGAAGTGAAAGAGCCAAAAGCAAATATTTGTTTACCTTTTTATAAGGAGGTAAAAAAATATTTAAAACATAAATATCCAAAAGTTATCCTAAAAGATAATTATTATAAAAAGAATTATAAAAATGACTTGTTTTTTGATTATTATAGTTCCGATAGAGTTTTTATGAACAAAATGGGTATGGAAGAAAAAAATAAACTTAAAAATAGATTTGAAGCCATTTACGTTGAAAAATAATTTGAGATTATGAGTTTTCCAAGATACATAAAATTTTTTAAAGAAAATAGAACTAAAAAGCAAGCATTAGATTTATATAAATTAAGAATTAAAGATAGTAATGATATCTATAAAAAGTTTTCTAAAAACTTTTTTTTTAGAAACTGTCCAGTTTGTGGTTTTGATAAAGATATAAAAATAGAAAAATTTAATAAAAGATATACTGTTGTAAATTGTGTTAAGTGTAATTCTTCATTTGTTAATCCAGCCCCAAACAATGAAGCTTTAAATTATTATTATAATAATGCTAAATGTAATAATGGAGAATATCTAGGAACTATTTTAAATAATCGTTATAATAAAAAAAATCTCGTTGCGTCAGAAAGATGTTTGGTTGTATTAAAATTAATTAAAAAAATGTTAAATAAGAAAAAAAAAATCAGAGTTTTGGAAATAGGATCTCATTCCGGTGCATTTATTCATGAACTTACAAATAAACTCTCTAAAATAAAACTTTTAAAAAAAGTAGAAATAATAGGAATAGATATTGATAAAAATGCAATCGAGAGAGCTGTTTCAAAAAATATTACTTTAAAAAATATTTCTTTAGAGAATTTTATAAAAAAAAATAAAAAATTATTTGATATAATTTTGCATTTTGAACTAATTGAGCATTTACCGAATCCATTCAAATTCTGTTTAAATGTAAATAAAATTCTTAACGAAAAAGGTATTATGTATTTCCATACACCAAATGCATTAGGATTAGATAATATTACAATTTCTTATAATGATGTAAGACCACTTGCTCATGCTATTTTTCCTCCAATGCACTTAAATGCATTTACTACTCAAAATATTACTCATTTTTTAATTAGATCTGGATTTAAAGTAAAGAGTGTTGATACCCCAGGAAATTATGACGTAGATATTCTAAAGCAGTTTGTTAAGAAAAATAGTAAGTGGTCAACTATTAGATATATTAAAAGCAACAAAATACTTGCAATTTTACAATCATTTGTACGTGTGTCTTGTGCAAGTTCTCACATGGCAGTTCTAGCAGAAAAATAATAAAATATTGTTTTTTTTTGAGCTAATTATTATTTGTAAAAATTTTTTTTAAAAATTGTTTAATCTTGTAATACTTATGAATGATAAGTGGGTTAAGATCTTTGAAAATACGCAAAAACCAGTATTCCTGTTCAGGCCAAAAATGTGGGAAAAGACCCCTATGAAAAAGTGTTTTATCATCTACCCTGCCTGAAAAATATACTAATCTTCTGCTAACTTTTGAAGGCCCTCTTGGAGTTACGTTATGTATTGCGCCTGGAGAGTTTAACCAAAAAATTCCAGTATTTGCCTCATATTTTATTTTAGAAACAAACTCTACTTGATTTTTATTCAGTTCAACACTTTTATTTACAGTTGAATATTGGTTGTATTTTAATCTGTAAAATTCAAGATCTCCTCCCTCTGCATCATCATCTTGTCTTTTAAAATAAAGAAGACCTCCAAAGAATTTTTGCATCCCATCTACATGGTATTTTCTAACTGAGGAAGTAATATTAGATATTGTATTTATTCCAATATCACCTTCAAGAAATATAGACTTACTATTTTTTAAATCATGAACTATATTTTTTTCATAACATTTGACTGGCACGTTTTCTAATTTATTTTCAAGCATTGGTTCTAAAATTGGGCAAATTGTTTTAAGTTCTGGACTAAATATTTTTAGTAGATCTTTAAAAAAATTTTCTGAAGTATGATATCTTACAAACTCAGTCCATATGTCTGAATTTTCCCATTTGATTTTTTTTGAGAATATATCGTTAAACAAAATATTAAGTCTTATATTCTTATCTTGTTTTTTTAATAAGCCATTATTAAAATTTATTATTTGCTTATCTGAAATATATGTTTTTTCTAAAAGTTTATAGTAATCCTCAGGTAAACAATTTTTAATAATAATATGTGGAACTGGATCATATTGTATTTGTGATCTGGAAGCATGCTGTAAAACGCTAATATGCATTTTTTTAATTATAATTTATTAATTTTTTATGTAATATAATGATTAATAATATATTTTACATAAAAATTAATAATTTTTAAATAATAATTGCAATAGATATGAAATCAATTCTTGTAACTGGAGGTGCTGGATATGTTGGCTCTGGCTTGTTAAGAGAACTATTGTCTCAAGGATATAAAGTTACATGTGTAGACAATTTAATGTTTGGAGGAGATTCTTTATTGAATTTGTGGCACAATAAAAATTTTAAGTTTTATCCATATAGTATTAATAAAAGAAAACAAATTGATAAAATATTTTCAGAAAATAATTTTCATGCTGTTATACATTTGGCAGCAATTGTAGGAGATCCAGCATGCAAATTATATTCTAATCTCGCAATAGAAACTAACTTAGACTCAAGTATATGGCTTATTAATAGATGTAAAGAACTAGGAATTTCAAAATTTATATTTGCATCAACTTGTAGCAATTATGGAAAAATGAAAAATCCAGATGCTTATGTTGATGAAAATTCAAATTTAGCACCTGTATCTTTGTATGCAGAATTAAAAGTAAAATTTGAAAAATATATGTTATACGAAATGAAGAAAGAAAGTACATTTTCACCAACCTCATTACGTTTTTCGACCGTATACGGTCTTTCCCCAAGAATGCGATTTGATCTGACTGTAAATGAGTTCACTAAAGATCTTTCACTTGGAAAAGAACTTTTGGTTTTTGGAGAACAGTTTTGGAGACCTTATTGTCACGTAAAAGATTTCTCAAATGCATTCATTACTGTATTAAAATCACCACACGAAAAAGTTGCTTATAACGTATTTAATGTTGGCAGTACAAAAGAAAACTATACAAAAAAAATGTTAATAAATGAGATTCAAAAGGAATTACCAAATTCTAAAATTAAATATGTAAAAAAAGATGACGATCCAAGAGATTATAGAGTTAATTGTGATAAAATTAAAAATGAACTTGGCTTTGAAATAAGCATGAGGGTTCCAGATGGAATTAAAGAAATTAAACGTATTATTCAAGAAAAATTAATACAAGATCCTGAAGAACAAAAATATTACAATACTCCACATGAGTAAAAAAAAAGATAATTTAAATTTATCTGTAATTAGTTTTATTAAATCAATTTATAAAAATAACAAGTTTGTTCCCCTTCATGAACCAAGGTTTATTGGAAATGAAAAAAAGTATCTTTACGAATGTATAGACTCAACCTTTGTATCCTCAGCAGGAAAGTTTGTTGATACTCTTGAAAAAAAAATTGCAAATTATACCGGCGCCAAGTATGCTATAGCTACAACAAACGGAACTTCAGCTCTTCATCTTTCTTTATTGTTAGCAGGTGTCAATAAAGACAGCGAAGTCATAACCCAACCTCTTACATTTGTTGCTACCTGCAATGCCATTAGTTACTGTAATGCAAACCCAGTATTTATTGATGTAGATAGGGATACAATGGGCCTGTCACCTTCAGCTCTTAAAATCTTTTTAGAAAAAAATACAAAAGTTAAAAATAATCAATGTATAAATAAAAAAACAAATAAAATTATAAAAGCTTGCATTCCTATGCATTCCTATGGGCATCCTTGTAAAGTTGATGAAATAAAGAAAATTTGTGATCAGTATTGTATATTTTTAATTGAAGATGCCGCTGAAAGTCTTGGAAGTTTTTATAAAAATAAACATACAGGCACATTTGGTAAAGTAGGAACAATAAGTTTTAACGGAAATAAGATTATTACTGCTGGTGGTGGTGGATGTATAATTACAAATAACGATAAACTTGGTAAAAAGGCAAAACATCTATCGACTACAGCTAAAGTTCCACATAAATGGGACTTTAAACATAACATGGTAGGTTATAATTATCGAATGCCCAATTTAAATGCTGCATTATTGATAGCGCAATTTGAAAAAATTGATGAATTTCTTTTTAATAAACGTAATTTAGCTAAAAAATATAAAGTTTTTTTTAGTAACACATATTACAAATTTTTTGAGGAACCAGAAAATTGTATATCTAATTACTGGTTAAACTCAATTGTTCTTAAAAATAAATATCAAAGAGATAAGTTTTTACATGCTACAAATTCAAATGGAATTATGACAAGGCCAATTTGGAAACTAATGAATAAATTACCAATGTACAAAAATTCACAATCTGATGATTTAATTAATTCTAAATGGTTATACGAAAGAGTGGTAAATATACCAAGTAGCGTTACAAAATGAAAAAAATAATATTAATTGGTGGTGGTGGTCATTGTAAATCAGTAATTGATGTTATTGAGCAAGAGGGTAAATTTCAAATAGCTGGAATAGTCGATAAACTTAAAGGCAATATTTCTAAAGTTTTAGGATACCCAATAATTGGTAATGACTCTGATTTGAAAAATTTATTTAATGAATATAAATATGCTTTGATAACAGTTGGTCATATTAAATCTGTGTCTAATAGAATAAAATTATATAATTTAGCAATTAAAATCGGATTTTTTTTACCAACTATAATTTCTCCAAAAGCTTATGTTTCAAAGCATTCAAAAATAGGAGATGGTACAGTGATTATGCATAATGCTATAGTGAATGCAAATACATCGATTGGAGTAAATTCAATCATAAACTCTCAAGCATTAATAGAACACGATTGTATAATTGCTGAACATTGTCACATTTCAACCAATGCAACAATAAATGGTGGCGTTCAAATAGGATCAAAATGTTTTGTTGGCAGCAATGTTATAACAAAAGAAAATATTAAAATTATGGATAACACATTTATAAAAGCTGGAAGTCTCGTTAAATGAGTGTATTTATAATTGCAGAAGCAGGGGTAAATCATAATGGTTCAATTAAAATAGCAAAAAAGCTAATTAATTTGGCCTCCGAGGCTGGTGCAGATGCAATCAAATTTCAGACATTTAAAGCAGAAAATATAGCAATAAAAAATTCAGAAAAAGCAAATTATCAAAAAAATACTACTAGTAAAAAAGAGTCACAATACAAAATGTTAAAAAAGCTTGAGTTGACTAAGGAAACACATCAAGAACTTATTCGTTATAGTAAAAAAAAAAAAATTCAATTTTTATCATCTCCATTTGATCACGAAAGTATTCAGCTACTTAATGATCTAGGTTTAAAAATATTTAAAATACCAAGCGGAGAGATTACAAATTTTCCATATTTAAAACATGTAGGGAAATTAAAAAAAAAAATTATTCTTTCAACTGGTATGGCAAATATTTTAGAGATAAGAAAAGCATTGAATATTTTAATAAATTCAGGAACTAAAAAAAGCAATATTATTGTTTTGCATGCTAATACAGAATATCCGACTCCTATGGAAGATGTAAATCTAAACGCAATGATTACTATAAGAAATTTATTTAAAGTAGCTGTTGGATACAGTGATCATACCTTAGGTGTAGAAGTTGATATTGCAGCTGTTGCATTGGGTGCAAAATGTATAGAAAAACATTTTACTTTAAACCGCAATATGAGAGGACCAGATCATAAAGCTAGTTTAGAACCAAAGGAACTAAAGTATATGGTAAGATCGATAAGAAATATAGAGATAGCGCTAGGTGATGGAACTAAAAAACCAACTAAAAGTGAAAAAAAAAATATAAAAATAGTTAGGAAGTCAATAGTTGCAAAAACAAAAATAAAAAAAGGTGAGCGACTTAGTAAAAAGAATATAACCATAAAAAGACCAGGCACGGGCATGAGTCCTATGAAGTGGGAAAAGATTTTAGGAACCAAAGCAATAAAAAATTATAATATAGATGACCTAATATGAGGAAAAGAAAACTTTGTGTAGTAACTGGATCGCGTGCTGAGTATGGATTGCTTTATTGGTTAATTAAAGCAATTGATGCTGATAAAGATCTTCAGCTTCAGTTGATTGTGACAGGAATGCACTTAAGTAAAGATTTTGGATTAACTTACAAAGAGATAGAAAAAGATTTTAAAATAAATAAAAAAATAGATATTGACCTTTCTATTGATACTAGCTTAGGTATTTCAAAGTCTATGAGTATAGCTCTAAAATTATTTGCTAAAGCTTATGATGAACTAAAACCTGACATTATTTTAATTTTAGGAGATAGATATGAAATTTTTAGTGCAGCCAGTGCCGCAATGATTGCAAAAATTCCATTAGCTCATTTTCATGGTGGAGAATTAACTGAGGGTTCATGGGATGATTGTATTCGTCACTGTGTTACAAAAATGTCCCATATACATTTTACTGCTGCAGATGAATATAAAAAAAGAGTTATTCAGTTAGGTGAACATCCAAATAGAGTTTTTAACGTGGGAGGCTTGGGCATTGAAAATATAAAACGATTGCAATTACTAAGTAAAAAAGAATTTGAAAAATCGATAAAATTTAAATTAAACAAAAAAAACTTATTAATAACATTTCATCCTGCTACTTTAGAAAATAATTCCTCAAAAAAACAGTTCCAACAATTGCTTGATGCTTTGGATGAATTAAAAGATACAAATTTAATTTTTACTAAATCAAATAGTGATTTAAACGGAAAAATAATAAATCAAATGATTGATGACTATACAAACAGAAATTCAAAAAAATCTAAAGGATTTATTTCTTTAGGACAATTGAAATATCTTAGCGGTTTACAATACGTAGATGCTGTAGTAGGTAATAGCTCAAGTGGAATTATTGAGGCTCCAAGTTTTAAGATTGGAACTATTAACATTGGTGATAGGCAAAGGGGACGTTTACAAGCTTCTAGTGTTATAAATTGTGAGCCAAAAAAAAGATCAATTTTGAAAGCTTTAAAAAAATTATATTCTAAAAAATTTTGTCAAATTATTAAATATTCCCCAAATCCTTATAGTAATGGATATTCAAGTCAAAAAATATTAAATGTAATAAAAAAAACTAATTTAAAAACATTAATAAAAAAATCATTTTATAATTTAAATACTTTGTAAAAAATAAAAAATATGAAAACAAGAATAATAGCTAAATTGGATGTTAAACCTCCTTATGTAATAAAACCTGTTCATTTTGAAGGTTTAAGAAAAATTGGATTTTCAGTAGATTTAGCCAAGAAATATTATTTGCAGGGTGCTGATGAAGTTATGTATATAGACTCTGTAGCATCTCTATATAAAAGAGATATTCTGTTTAACGAGGTTGAAAAAACTGCTAATGAATTGTTTATACCATTTGGAGTTGGTGGTGGTGTAAAAACTTTAGATGATTTTTTAAGATTATTTAATTGTGGGGCAGATAAAGTAGCCATTAATACTTTTGCGGTTCAAGAAAACCCTCAAATTATAAACCAAGCTGCACAAATTTTTGGAAATCAAGCTGTTATAGTTAACATTGAAGCAAAAAAATGGAGAAATTTTTATGAATGCTATACTGATTGTGGAAGAATTAATTCAGGAAAAAATGTAATTGAATGGGCCAAAGAGGTTGAGTCGAGAGGAGCAGGAGAAATATTTTTACAATGCGTAGATAAAGATGGAAGACAAAATGGATTTGATATTAAGCTTGCAAAAAAAGTAGTTGAAAGTGTAAAAATACCAGTAGTTGTGGCAAGTGGTGCAGGAAATTTAGAAAACATCAAAGAGCTTATAAATTTTGCAAAACCAAGTGGTGTAGCAATCGCAAGTATTCTTCATTATGATAAGTTTTCAATTAAAGAGATAAAAGACTATTTAAGATCGGAGAATATTGAGGTTTCGAAATGAGCAATATTGTAGGAATTGTAAACTATGGCACCGCAGGAAATCTTCATAGTGTAGAAAAAGCCCTGAAAAAAGCAAATTCTAAAACGTTAATTATAAATAATGCAAATCAATTTAATGAAGTAGATAAAATAGTACTCCCTGGCGTTGGCAGTTTTAAATGTGCAATGCAGCAACTAGAGAGTGTTGGATTTCTAAAAGTTCTATTAAATAACACTAAACCAATTCTTGGTATTTGTTTAGGAATGCAAATCCTATCAACCTTGGGATTTGAATATGGCAAAACAAGAGGTCTTGATCTTATAAAAGCAGAAGTGAAGCCTATGCTGATAGACGCAAAAGTTCCTCATGTAGGATTTAATACTATAGAGCTGATAAAGAAGAATGATATTTTAGACGGTTTAGAAAATGAAGAATTTTATTTCATGCACTCATTTGAAGTAGTAAATTATACTGATATTATCTCATTAACCGAATTTGCTGGTCACAAATTTGTGTCATCAATTCAAAAAAATAATATTTTTGGTGTACAGTTTCATCCAGAAAAAAGTAGAGAAGCTGGTATACAATTTTTAAAAAATTTCATTAATTTGGAGTTAAAATAAAATGAGTGAACTAACAGGTAAATATGGTCTACCGCTTAAAGTTGTATTCTGTAAAATGTGTACAATGAATAATCAAAAACCAAATTCAACTGTAGAATTTAAACAAACAGAAAAAGAAAAAAAAAAAGTTTTAGCTTTTGATGAAAATGGTATTTGTGATGCGTGTAATTATAATGAAAGAAAAAAATTAATTAATTGGGAAGAAAGAAATTTGGAGCTAGAAGAACTCTGCAATAAATTTCGAAGAAAAGATGGAAAATATGATGTAGTAGTACCAGGGAGTGGTGGAAAGGATAGTGTTAAGGCAGCTCATCTATTAAAATATAAATATAACATGAACCCTATCTTAATTACATGGCCTCCTGCTATTTATACAGATATAGGTAAAAGAAATTTTTATGCATGGCTTGATGCAGGATTTGCAAATTATACCTATAATCAGAATAAAAAACTTCATAGATTTTTGACAAAAAGTGCATTCTTAAATTTAGGTCACCCATTTCAACCATTTATATTAGGTCAAAAAAATCTTGCACCAAGGTTGTCAGTATTATTAGACATACCGCTAGTTATTTTTGGAGAAAATGAGGCAGAGTATGGAAATCCCACGATAGATAATGATAAACCAACCAGAGATTCAAAGTTTTATAGTGCTGAATTAAATTTAAAAGATTTAGTTTTGGGTGGAATTCCTGCTCAAGATTTAATTGACAAGCATGGTTATAAATTATCTGATCTAAATGCATACCTGCCAGTTAATCCCTATGAAATAAAAAAAACTGGAACTGAAGTTCATTATTTAGGATATTATGTTAGGTGGCATCCACAAGAAACATATTATTATTCAGTTGAAAACACCAATTTTATGCCAAATGATCATAGAACAGAGGGCAGTTATGGCAAATACTCTTCAATTGATGATAAAATTGATTGGCTTCATTATCACACAACATCAATTAAATTTGGAATAGGAAGAGCCACTTATGACTCTGCTCAGGAAGTCAGAAATGGAGATTTAACTAGAGATGAAGGTATTTCATTAATAAAGAGATTTGACGGAGAGTTTCCCGAGGAATATATACAAGATTGTTGCGATTATATGGGCATATCTTTACAAGATTATCACGATACTACAGAAAAATTAAGAAGCCCTCATTTATGGAAAAAGATTAATGGAATTTGGGAGTTAAAACATCCTATTTGGAAAGAAAATATTAAATGAAAGATATACGAAAATTATCAGTAGATAACTATTGGGACTATGAATTAGGCTATTGGTGGTTTGGTGATGTTTCTCGTTTAGGAAAAGTATTGTCTCATGCAGAACTTTATAAATCAATAATAGACCTTCCAGGCACAATTGCAGAATTTGGAGTATATAAAGCCAATAGTTTAATAAGATGGTTATCTTTTAGGGAAATTTATGAAAACTCATCCATGCGTAAGATTATTGGCTTTGATGCTTTTGGTTCTTTCCCGACCAAAGGCTTGTCAAACGTAAGAAGTGATTTAAATTTTATTAAAGAATTTGAAAAAGATGGGGGCGATGGTTTATCTTTAGAGGAAACAAAATCTATATTAAAAGCTAAATCTTTTACAAATTATGAATTAATTGATGGTGATGTGCGAGATACTCTATTGGAATTTTTAAAAAAAAATACTATGGAGAAATTTAGTTTAATTCATTTGGATATGGATGTGTATGAGCCCACTGCATTTGTTCTTAAAAAATTATTTGATCGACTTGTTGTTGGAGGACTTATAGTTATTGATGATTATAATACTGTTGAAGGAGCAACAATTGCTGTTGATGAATTTATTGTTCAACATCCAACTTTAAAAGTTGAAAAATTACCTTACAACAAAATTCCCTATTATATTAGGAAATGTTAATATTCTATCTAATTAATCAGTTATTAAAAAAATAAACTAGTGAAAAAAAACTTTCAAAAAAATGATTATTTTATTAGTTATAGTAAGTGGAAAGATACTGTTCTTTCAGATGATACCTCAATCCAAGATGTTTTAAAAAACTTAAATAAATCTGGTACAAGAATTGCATTAATTATTAATAATAAAAAAGAATTCCAAGGAACAATTTCAGATGGAGATATTAGACGAGCTTTAATAAAAAAAACAAAACAGAATGCTTCAGTTCAAAAAATAATAAATAAAAACTCTCTCATAGTTAGTCCTGAAACTAAGCATTCAGTTGTTCTAGAGCTAATGTTAAAAAATAAAATTCAACAAATTCCAGTAATTAACGAGAACAAAAAAATTGTTGGGTTATATCTTTGGGACGAAATTATACCATATAAGAAAATCCCTAATACAATGGTTATTATGGCTGGAGGAAGGGGAACAAGACTTGGTAAATATACTAAAAATTGTCCAAAGCCAATGTTGCCAGTCAATGGTAAGCCAATGCTTGAACGAATAATAGAACGCGCAAAATTACAAGGATTTAAAAGTTTTTTGATATCAATCAATTACCTTGGAAAAATGATACAAGATTATTTTTCTGATGGAAAAAAGTGGAATATAAAAATAGATTACATAACAGAAGATAAACCACTTGGAACAGGTGGTGCGCTTAGATTAATATCTCCCAAACCAAAGACTCCTTTTGTAGTATCAAATTGTGATATAATGACTGAATTTAATTATGGAGAGTTATTAGATTTTCATTATAGTCATGATGCAGAAGCCACAATGGCGGTCCGAAACCATGAATGGGAAAACCCTTATGGAGTTGTTAGAACAAAAGGTGTTGATATTATTGATTTTGAGGAAAAACCAACTGTACGAAGTCATATAAATGCAGGTGTATATGTTTTGGGACCATCGGCTATTGATGTTATTAAAAAAAATGAAAAAATTGACATGCCAAATATTTTTGAACGACTTAAGAAGAAAAATTTAAGAACCATAGTATATCCCGTACATGAACCATGGTTAGATATTGGATTACCAGAGGATTATTTTAAAGTAAAATAATCACAAAAAATTAATGATTAAAAGAATATTAATAGTGGGTTTTGGAAGTATAGGTAAAAGACATGCTAAATTAGCAAGAGATTTATTTCCCTCTTCAAAAATTGTTGTTTTAAGACATAAAAGTTGTGAAACAAAAAAATTACAACAAATTGATCATTGTGTTACAAATTTATCAGATGCTATTAGATTTAAACCTCAAATCGCAGTAATAGCTAATCCCGCCAGCTATCATATTAAAATTGCTTATCCGTTAGCAAAACAAGGCGTTCACTTATTGATAGAAAAACCTATATCAAATTCAAGTAAAAATATTTTAAAATTAGTTAGAATGTGTAATTCAAAAAAAAGTATTTTAATGGTGGGATATAATTTACGACATATGAAATCCTTATCAAAATTTCGTGAAATTTTAAAAAAAAAAACAATAGGAAAAATTTTTTCTGTTAGAAGCGAAGTTGGTCAATATCTTCCTTCGTGGAGACTTAATTCAGATTATAAAAAAAGTGTATCTGCAAGAAAAGAACTTGGTGGGGGAGTGTTGTTAGAATTAAGCCATGACATTGATTATTTGTTATGGTTATTTGGTAAAGTTAAATGGGTAAATTCGACACTTCATAGACAAAGTGATTTAAAAATTAACACAGAAGATACAGCTCATATTAACCTTGGATTTGCAAATACAAAAAAAACAAATGATATTGTTGCTAATTTAAATATGGATTTTACCAGACATGATACTACAAGATTTTGTAAAGTTATCGGACAGCTGGGTACATTATATTGGGATGGAGTAGACGGGAGTATTAAGTTATTTAAAAGAGGTAGTAATCAGTGGAAGACACTACTAAAAAAAAAAAAACAAATGGATCAAACCTATATTTCTGAATGGAAACACTTCATAAATTGTATTAAAAATAATAAAAAACCATTGGTTGATGGAAAGGATGGTTATAATGTGATCAAAACAATAGAAGCTATTAAACGATCATCAAAGTCTTCATCTGTTGTATACTTATCTTAACTAAGATTATATATTCAAATTAAGTATAAAAATTTTATAAAATGAATATTATTGCATTAATATGTGCCCGTGGTGGCTCAAAAGGGATCCTGAATAAGAATATAAAAATATTTGATGGAGAACCTCTTATTGTAAGATCTATTAACCAAGCAAAAAAACTTAAAGAGATTAATAGAGTGATAGTTTCAACAGACTCTAAAGAAATAGCAAATATTGCTACCGTTGCTGGCGCCGAAGTTCCATTTATGAGACCAAAAAATTTAGCTGAGGATAATTCCTCTGAGTGGTTAGTTTGGAGACATGCATTAGAAAGTATTAAGAAATTAGATGGTGATTATCCTGATATCTTAATTGTAGTTCCAGTTACTTCACCATTAAGAGTCGAAGATGATTTAAGAAAATGTTTAAATGAATTTAATAAAGGTAATGCAGATATAGTAATTACTGTTACAAAATCACATCGCAATCCTTACTTTAACATGGTTAAAATCAATCAAAAGGGATTGGCTAGTCTTGTAATTCCTCAAGGCAAAACTATAACCAGAAGACAAGAAAGCCCAGAAGTTTACGATATGACTACAGTTGCATATGTCACAACTCCCAAGTTTATTTTAGAAAAAGATGGAATTTTTAGTGGTAAAGTAGGACACGTACAAATTCCAACTGAACGTGCTATTGACATTGATAATCCGTTTGATTTAAGAATTGCTGAATTGCTATTGACTGTTAAATAAAATAAAAAAGGTAAAAATTATGTTTCTCTCAAAATTGATGTCTTTAAAAGGTAGGGTTGCACTTATAACAGGAGCCAATGGTCATATAGGCAGAGTTATTGCAATGACTTTAGCAGAATTAGGATCCGACTTAATTTTGGTTGATCAGCATGGTTCTGATTATAAAAAATTATTGGATGAGATACAAAAAAATTTTACAGTCAACATACAAACACATGATTGTGATTTAGCTGTTCAAAGTGATCGAGATAAATTGATCAATAAAATTTGCAAAAATGGTGCTCCATTAAATATTCTTATAAATAACGCTGCATTTGTAGGGGATACAGATTTAGATGGCTGGATATCGGACTTTGAAGATCAATCAGTAGAAACTTGGAGAAACGCTTTAGAAGTTAATTTAACGGCAGCATTTAATCTTATTCAAGGATTAAGCCCAATATTAAAAAAAAGTAAAGGTGCAAATGTTATTAATATTGGTTCAACCTATGGTATATGGGGACCAGACCATAGATTGTATGAGGGAACTTCAATGGGCAATCCAGCAGCTTATGCTGCCTCAAAAGCAGGACTAATTCAATTAACTCGTTGGTTAGCAACCACTCTGGCTAAAAGTATACGAGTAAATACATTATCACCTGGAGGTGTATTTAGAAATCAGCCAGAAATTTTTGTAAAAAAATATACAGAAAAAACTCCTTTAGGCAGAATGGCAACCGAAGACGATTTCCGAGGTGCAATAGCGTATTTAGCAACTGATTTATCAAGTTATGTAACAGGTCAAAACTTATCTGTTGATGGTGGTTGGGGTATTTGGTAATTTTGAAATTTAAGTATTTTAATATCAATTAATCTGTAAATTATTTTAAAAACAATGTTAAAAGCCCTAATTACCACTATACCATTTGGAATTAAAGATAGACTACCTCTTCAATTATTGGAAAGTGAAAAAATAAAGTATACAATTAATCCATATAATAAGAAAATTAACGAGGATCAACTTACTGAACTTATTCCAGATTATGATTTTTTAATTGCAGGCACAGAAACTATTTCAAAAAAAGTATTGAAGGCAGCTTGTAAATTAAAATTAATTTCACGTGTTGGCATTGGTTTAGACGGAATTGATTTGGTTATAGCCAAAGCACTAGGAATTAAAGTTTCTTATACTCCTGATGCCCCAGCTAAGGCGGTTTCTGATTTAACTATTGGTTTAATGATAAATTTATTGAGAAATATTCATATTTCAAATACTAAAATGCATAATGGAGAATGGGAAAGACTTTTTGGTAAAAGATTAGCTGAGGTTAAAATTGGAATAATTGGTGTTGGTAGAATTGGAACTGGAGTTCTAGGTAGATTACAAGGATTTGGTTGTAATAAAATATTGGTCAATGATATTGAACCTAAAAAACATCTAGAGACAATATTTAATATTGAATGGTGTGAAAAAGAAAAAATTTTAAAAGATGCAGACGTAATAAGTTTGCATGTACCACTAACCAATAAAACAAAAAATATGATTACTAGAAAAGAGCTAGAAATGATGAAATCAGACGCTATTTTACTTAATACAGCCCGGGGAGGCATTATAAATGAGGATGATTTATATAAAGTGATGGTTAAAGGTCATTTATCAGGTTCCGCAATTGATGTTTTTGAAAACGAACCATATTCAGGGCCATTAAAAAATATCGATCGATGTTTACTAACATCACATATGGGCTCTATGTCTATTGATTGTAGATCACGTATGGAAATTGAAGCTACGCAGGAAGTTATAAGATTTAGCAAAAATGAAAAATTAAAAAATTTAATTCCTAATTATTTTTATGAATTATAAAATTTAAGATCATAATTAACAATAAGTATTCATATTTTAGCTAGTTAAACTTTTATTGCTTTAAATATTCTTAATTAAATTTTATAACTGTATAATGAAAAAAAAATTAAATATTACTTTATTTGGTGGTTCAGGCTTTCTAGGCTCACATGTAGCGGATAAATTAACTGCGACTGGACATCAAGTCTGTATTTTTGATTTTAAAAAATCTAAATGGTTAAGAAGAGATCAAAAAATGATAGTAGGAAATATTTGTGATTTTTCACAGGTAGTAAAAGCAGTAAAAAATTCTGATATAGTTTATAATTTAGCAGCAATCTCAGATATAGAAGAGGCTTCTAATAAGCCTTTAGAAACAATGAACATAAATGTAATTGGTAATCTTAATATTCTTGAGGCATGTGTACAAAAAAAAATAAAAAAATTAATTTTTGCTAGTTCAGTATATGTTAATAGTCGTGAAGGGAGTTTTTATAAAATAAGTAAAAAAACAGCAGAAGACATAATTGAGGAATATAATAAAATTTATGGCCTTGATTATACTATTCTGAGATATGGATCTATTTATGGCCCAAGATCAGATAATCGTAATAATCTTTACCGAATTATAAAAAAAGCGATTGAAACTAAAAAAATAATTTATGAGGGTCACATTGAATCTTCTAGGGAATATATTCATGTATTAGATGTAGCTGAAACTAGTGTTGCTGCTATAGATAAAAAATTTTCCAATCAGACAGTTGTGCTAACTGGCAATGAACAGATAAGAGTTTTAGATCTATTGAAAATGCTTGCTGAAATAATGAGCATTGATTCAAAAAATATTAAATTTAAAAATTCTAATCATAAAGGTCATTACATTAAAACACCTTATGCTTATAATCCAAAAATTGTAAAAAAATATACTCCATCATTTAATATAGATCTAGGACAAGGTTTGCTAAACTTAATAGAAGATATTAAAAAAAAAATTGAAAAATAGTGAGATTTGTCAGATTTAAATATTCCAAAGATACATATTATGGAAATATTGAGGGCAAAAATATTACTCAGTGGTCAGACGCACCTTGGGAAGGAGGAAAAAAATTAAATTTAAGTTTTAAACTAGATGATGTTGATTTACTGTCACCTTGTAAACCTAAAAAAATAATTTGTATTGCAATTAATTATCCTGGTGCAACAGGACTTACAAGTGAGATTAGTGAACCTTTGGTATTTATTAAACCATCTTCGTGTATAATTGGACCAAATCAAAAAATATTATCACCTTTTAAGAATTCTTTAACTTGGGGCGAAAGCGAATTAGGAATTATAATTGGAAAAAAATTAAAAAAAGCTACGATAAAAGAAGTTAAGAGTGCTGTTTTTGGATATACAATAGGTAATGACATTACTTGTAACAATATTAATGAATGGGACCATCATTTAGCCCGTTCTAAAGCAGCAGATACATTTTGTGCTTTAGGACCATGGATTGATACAAATTTTGATCCAAGTGGAAAATATATACGTGGTTACCACAATAAAATACTTCTTAGAGAAGGTCTTTGCCAAGATCGTTTATGGAAGGAGCCACATTTATTAGTTTGGTTATCTTCATGGATGACTCTTGAAGAGGGCGATGTTGTCCTGACTGGTGCACCTACTAGAGTACGTGATAGGATGTATTTTAAAGAGGGTGATACTTTTACATGTGCAATAAAAGGTCTTGGAAAATTGTCTAATTGTTTTTCATTTAAAAATAATAATGAATAAAAAAAATATTTTTGTTTTTGATTTTGATGGGGTTGTCTGTGACAGCACTGATGAATGTATGATTTCATCATGGAATGCCTGGGAGGATTGGCAATCTAGAACTAATTTTAGAAAATCATTAAATCAATTTTCTGATCAAGAAAAGAATGTATTTAGGAAAATAAGACCAAAAGTAAGAGGTGCTGGCGAATATTATATTTTAAATAGAGCATATAGTGAAAATATTGAAATTAAAAATCAAAAAAAATATGAGCATCTTCAAGAAGAATGGAAAACAAATATTAATTTATTTAAGAAAAATTTTTATAACGCTAGAGCTCGACTCAAATCAGAAAATCTAAATAATTGGATAGATCTTCATTTTGTGTATCATGAAGTAATAGAAGCAATGAAAGTTCTAAATAAACAAGATAGACTTTATATCGCAACTTTAAAAGATAGGGAGTCCGTAGAATTAATTTTGAAAAAACAAGGATTAAAGATTGCCCATGAGAGATTATTTGATCAATCAATAATTAGTTCAAAATTAGAAGCATTAAATAAAATAAAAATATTAAACAAATGTTATATACAGGACATCATTTTTATTGATGATAATGTTACTCATTTATTTAAACCAAAGTTAGCTGGTTATAATGTTTATTTAGCAACATGGGGAAATAAATCTGATGAATATATTGCAATTGCAAAAAAAAAAAATATTCCAACTATAAGAAATATAGAGTATCTAATTAAATAGAAAAATTATATGAAAATTGTAATAGGTATCCCGGCTCGATTAGGATCTACTCGATTTCCAGGCAAACCACTCTGCGATATATTGGGGACAAGTATGATAAAGCACTGTTATAAGCGGTGTGAATTTAGTAAGTATAAAACAAGTCTTTTT
>MDSW01170255.1_pt1 | contig 19128 bp, 16 predicted proteins | sample 811171 | NCBI WGS metagenome assembly MDSW01 (sample SAMN05326641, study PRJNA326480) | marine metagenome | isolation source: seawater | place: Atlantic Ocean: North West | collected 2012 | reverse complement strand
AGGCTTTTTCTTTTCAATACTCATAGTGAAAATTTAGCTTATCAAAAGAACACAAAACAGGAATTCCATTCAATAATTTGTCATTCTAAATTATATCATGCCTAAAAAGAAAAAAGTTTTATTTATATGTACAGGAAATGCCTGTCGATCTCAAATTGCTCATGGATTACTTAAAGACCTTTCAAGTGAAACTTTTGAAGTGTTTAGTGCTGGATCACACCCAAGTAAAGTTCATCCGATTAGTATCGCAGTTATGAAAGAAATAGGAATAGATATTTCTAAACATACTTCAGATCATTTAGATGATTATCTTGATAAGAATATTGATATTGTAATAACAGTTTGTGATAATGCAAAAGATGCTTGTCCCACTTTTTCAGAGAATGTAAATCAGATTCACTGGAAAATTAATGATCCATTTAAAAATTATAATTTTGATTTAAATCAATTGAGCAATTTTAGACAAACTAGAGAAGAAATTAAATCTAAATTGCTTAAATTTATTCAAGAATATAAAATAGGAAAATAATCTGTGGACTTTATTGATTTATCAGCGCAACAAAAAATAATTAGAAGAAAAATAGAAAAAAGAATTAATAATATTTTAGATCATGGCCAATATATTATGGGCCCGGAAGTTTTTGAATTAGAGGAAAAACTAAAGTCTTATGTAGGTGTTAATCATTGTATTTCTTGCTCATCAGGGACGGATGCTCTAACTATACCACTTATGGCGAAAGGTATAGGTCCTGGAGATGCAGTTATAACAACATCTTTTAGTTACATAGCTACGGCAGAAGTGATTGCTTTATTAGGAGCAACTCCAATCTTTTGTGATATATATCCTAAAACTTTTAATTTAGATCCAAATGGATTAGAAGAAGCATATGATAAAGCAGTTTTTGAAGGACTAAAGCCAAAAGCAATAATTTCTGTTGACCTTTTTGGTCTTCCTGCCAGATATAGATTGATCAATGATTTCGCAAAAGCAAAAAACTTGTTTTTATTAGAAGATGCAGCGCAAGGGTTCGGAGGAAAAATAGGGCAACAAAAAGCATGTACTTTTGGAGACGTCTCATCAACTTCATTTTTTCCAGCTAAACCATTAGGAGGCTATGGAGATGGAGGAGCAATTTTTACAGATAATGATCAATTAGCAGAAAAAATGAGATCAATAAGAGTTCACGGAACAGGTAAAGATAAATATGATAATATTAGATTGGGCTTAAATGGTAGATTAGATACAATACAGGCTGCTATACTAATTGAAAAGCTATCTCTCTTTGAATCTGAATTAACAATACGAAATAAAATTGCTAAAATCTATTCAAGTAATTTGAGCTCAAACTATATTAAACCACATATACCCAATGAATATTTTTCATCTTGGGCACAATATTCAATTGTTTTTAATAATGATAAACAAAGAGATAAAATAATTTCACTACTAAATAGTAATAGAATACCTAGTATGATTTATTATAAAATTCCATTACATCTTCAAAAAGTATTTAAGTATCTTGGCTATAAAATAGGAGATTTTCCTAACAGTGAAAGTATTTCAAATAGAATTTTATCTTTACCTATGCATCCATATTTAAAAAATAGTGATCAAGCCTTAATAATTGATAAACTTAAATTATAAACGTATGATCAGTCTAATTCAATTAGAAATATAACTATATTTTATGAATATTTTAATTACAGGGGCAGCTGGTTTTATAGGTTATCATTTATGTAAAGAATTATTAGATGAAGATAATAATATTTTAGGCGTAGATAATTTAAATGATTATTATGACTGTAAACTAAAACACAAAAGATTAGATCAATTAAAATCTTATAAAAATTTCAAATTTGAAAAAATTGATATTTCTGATAGAAAAATGATTAGTGTAGCCTTTAATAGATTCAAACCAAAAAAAGTAGTAAACCTTGCCGCGCAAGCTGGAGTACGCTATAGTCTTGAGAACCCTTATATTTATATAGATTCAAATATTGTTGGATTTTTAAATATATTAGAACTTTGTAGGCTCAATGAAACGGAAGGTCTTATTTATGCATCTAGCTCCTCTGTCTATGGTGAAAATAAAAAAATTCCATTTTCTATTAACGATCGTGTTGATAAACCTATCTCACTTTATGCTGCATCTAAAAAAGCAAACGAATTAATGGCACATTCATATTCGCATTTATATGGTTTACATACTACTGGGCTAAGATACTTTACTGTATATGGGCCTTGGGGTAGACCAGATATGGCTTATTTTATCTTTACGCAAAAAATATTGAGTGGAGAACCAATAAGTGTTTTTAATAATGGAAATATGAAAAGAGACTTCACTTTTATCGATGATATAATCTCAGGGACTAAAGCTGCTATTAACAGAAATTATGAATTAGAAATTTTTAACCTAGGGAATCAAAAGTCTGAAATGTTATTAGATATAATAAAGACTATTGAAAATGAATTAAATAAGAAAGCATTAATTAAATTTAAACCTATGCAGCCTGGAGATGTGAAAGAAACTTATGCAGATATTAATAAAACTAAAAAAATGCTAAGTTTTAACCCAAAAACATCAATTAATGAAGGATTGCCTGAATTTATTCATTGGTATAAAAAATATTACAATATTTAAATGAAATTTATTTGATAGAATTTGCAATTTTTAACAAGTATTTTCCGTAAGGGTTATTCTTCATTAGGTTCCCCAGGTTTGTAAGTTGCTTTTTATTTATATAGCCCATTTTATATGCAATCTCTTCGATACAAGATATTTTCATACCTTGTCGCTTTTCTAATGTTTGTACAAATTGAGAAGCCTCAACTAATGAATCATGAGTACCAGTGTCAAGCCATGCATATCCACGGCCCATTTTTTCTACCTTAAGTCGATTTTGACTTAAATAATATTTATTAGTATCAGTTATTTCTAGTTCTCCTCTTAAAGAAGGCTTTTGATTTTTAGCCACCTTAATTACATCATTGGGATAAAAATATAATCCTGAGACAGCATAGTTGCTCAGAGGGTTTTCTGGTTTTTCTTCAATTGATAAAGCGTTTCCTTCATTATCAAAATTTACGACACCGTATCTCTCAGGATCATTTACAGAATAACCAAAGACAATAGCGTTATTACTATTCTTAACATTCTTAACGCTATCTTTTAATTTATTTGGCAATTGACCACCATAAAAAATATTATCACCAAGAATTAAGCAAACATTATCATTGCCAATAAACTTTTCACCTAATAAAAACGATTGTGCAAGGCCATCAGGAGAAGGTTGGATTTTATAAGATAATTTTATACCAAATTTAGAGCCATTACCTAAAAGTTCATTAAACTTAGGAGTATCTTCTGGTGTTGAAATAATCAATATATCTTTTATCCCAGCCAACATAAGTGTTGACAATGGATAATAAACCATAGGTTTATCAAAAATAGGTAAAAGCTGTTTACTCACTACTGTAGTAATTGGAAAAAGTCGAGTGCCACTTCCTCCTGCAAGTATGATTCCTTTCATCTTCCTCTCTTACTTAAATTGCAATGTTTAATAATTTACAAAAAATGATAGTCAATTTATTAATAATGCAGAATCTATTTTTTTATTTATTTCTTTTTTATTTCCAAGGTAATAACGCTTAATTGGCTTTAAGTTTTTATCTAATTCATAAACTAATGGAACCCCAGTGGGAATATTTAGATTTAATATTAAATCATCTGAAATATTATCTAGATATTTTACAAGTGCTCTAAGTGAATTGCCATGAGCAACTATTATAATCTTTTTCCCTAAGAGAATATTATTAGCAATATTATCGAACCATATTGGCATAAATCTTTCGATTGTATCTTTTAAGGATTCACCTAGAGGTAGCAGTGCTGAATCAATATTTAAATATTCTTTGTCAAATTTAGGATTTCTTTTATCTTCAATATTTAGAAGTGGTGGCGGTGTATCAAAACTTCTTCTCCATATTAATACTTGTTTCTCTCCATATTTTTTTGCTGTTTCAGCTTTATTTAAACCTTGTAATGATCCATAATGTCTCTCATTTAGCCTCCAGCTCAAAATAGAATTTATATCTTTTACTCCCATTTCTTGAAAGCAAATTCTCAAAGTATCTTTTGCACGTTTAAGAACAGATGAATAGGCTAAATCAAATTCATAGCCTTTATCTTTTAACTCTTTTCCTGAAAATTTAGCTTCGTTAATACCATTTTTGCTTAAACCCACATCTGTCCATCCCGTAAAGCGATTTTCTAAATTCCATTTGCTTTCACCGTGACGTAGTAAAACTAATTTGTACATAATCAATTAAGTTTGTTTAAGATTAATAATTCCAAGGCGCTTCTGATTATAAGTATTTTTTTGAATCTTTCGCCACCAATCTTCATTAGATAAATACCAATCAATAGTTTTTTGAATACCTGATTCAAAAGTCTCTTTTGGTATCCAATTAAGTTCATTTTTTATTTTACTAGCATCAATTGCATAACGATAGTCGTGACCAGGACGGTCAGCAACAAATGAAATTAAATCAGAATATAAGAGATTATTTTTTCGAGGTTTCAACTGATCTAATATTGAACAAATTATATTAACAATTTCAATATTAGATATTTCATTGTTCCCGCCAATATTATAAGTTTGACCAATATTTCCATTTTCAAGTACAGCATCAATTGCATCGCAATGATCACCAACATACAGCCAGTCTCTAATATTATTTCCTTTTCCATAAATAGGGAGTGATTTTTCGTCAAAACAGTTTGCAATCATTAATGGAATTAATTTTTCAGGGAATTGATATGATCCATAATTGTTTGAGCAGTTAGTTATAATAGCAGGAAATCCATAAGTTCTATACCAAGCCCTTACCAAGTGATCAGAGCTAGCTTTTGTTGCAGAGTAGGGCGAACTTGGGTCGTATGGTGTAGATTCTGTAAACATCCCTTCTTTGCCTAGAGAGCCATAGACTTCATCAGTGCTGACATGTATAAACTTAAAGGACTGTTTTGATTTTAGCCAATACTCTAAAGCTATTTGTAATAGTGTTGCAGTACCAATAACATTAGTTTTCACAAACTCATTCGGGGAATCTATTGATCTATCTACATGTGATTCAGCAGCAAAATGAACAATAGAGTCTGGTTGAAATTGACTAATTGTACTTTTAATTAATTTAGAATCACATATATCGCCCTGTATAAAATTATAATTCTCATGACCTGCCAATGAGGATAGATTTTCTAAGTTTCCAGCATAGGTTAGCTTGTCTAAATTAAGGATGATATTGTTTTTTTGAATTTGTTTTATAACATAGTTACTTCCAATAAAACCACATCCTCCAGTTACCATTATTTTCATAATTATTTTTCCATTAGAATATTTTAAAATTAAAAAATATTATACACATTTTATTTATAAAAATACGTCATTTTTTATAAAAATGTTTATATCTTTATAAAATAATAATTTAAATTTCTTTTATGTAAAGTTTTAAATAACAATACTGTTTTTTTTAAAATTTCAGTTATTTTATTTACAAACTATATAAAAAAATAAATGTTTTAAATAATATTTATTTATTAAGTTTAATGTATGGATATTATACAAAAATATAAACACTTTGTGTATCTTTTCATCTTCTGTGTTGTTACTGTCTCTAGAGGTCAATCAGCAGCGGAACTTCAACAGCTTAAAACTGAATATGAAAAGTATCAGAAAAATAGGTTAAACCCTGAGCAACAAAAGATGCCATTAGAGGGGTTGGCGAATCCAAATTATCCAATGGAAGTCCAAGTAGTCCCTTATACTCCTGATGATTTATTTGAGTCTGATGATGATGAGCCACTTTATTATGGTTATGATTTTTTTACTCAAAGAGATACAGTTTCATTTTGGGAAAATCTTCCTGCTCCATCAAATTATTTATTAGGATCTGGCGATGAAATAATTATTTCTTTATGGGGGCAGACCCAAATTCGTCAAAATTATATTATTTCACGGGAAGGAAATATATATGATGAGAAAGTTGGTTTAATAAGTTTAGGGGGCCTTTCAATTGATGGTGCTCGTGATTTTTTATTATCTCAATTTAGCCAGGTCTATTCAACATTAATTGGGGATACTCCATCTACGTACATTAATATATCTTTAGGTGAGCTTAGATCAATTAACGTTAATTTTGTTGGAGAAATTAATTATCCTGGAGTTTATCCAATTCATCCATTTTCAAATGTAATTTCAGGCCTAATACAGTCTGGAGGCGTCAATACACAAGGCTCACTAAGAAATATTCAAATTAAGCGAGAAGGTGAAATTATTTCAACTGTTGATTTATATGATTTTTTTATAAACGGTGAATTTTCTAAATCTATTCAGCTAAGAGACCAAGATGTCATTGTGGTTCCAACGAGAAAATCCTACGTATTTATTGACAGCTCTGTTGTTAATCAAGGAATCTATGAGGCATTAACAAGTGAAACCGTTTTTGACTTAATTGGATATGCTGGTGGCCCTACCTATGATGCAAGTTCTAAAGTTGGAATTCGCAGACTTTTACCGAAACCTGAAAGAAGCCTTGGCAATATATATGAATCTTCATATATAGAATACGAAAATACTCATTTAATTCAAGTTAATAGCGGCGATAGAATTACAGTTTTGAGATTGTTTGATGAATTGGACCAAGTGGAAATTATAGGACAGGTCAAAGCACCCGGCATTTATCATCATTATGATGGTATGAGATTATTAGATCTTTTTAGCCTAAGTGGAGGATTTCAAGATTCAACTTTTTTAAATACAGTTTACCTTAATCAATTAGAAATTATTAGGCGAGACCCAAATGATAGATATGAAAAAATTATTAAAGTTGACTTAAAGGAGCTATTAAAAAATAAAAAAGGGAATAATGTTTTACTTAAAAACCTTGATAGAGTAGTGGTTCACGCAAATTTAAATTTTTTTGAAAAAGAAAACATATCATTACTTGGTGAAGTCAAAGTTCCAGGGGTATATCCCTTAATAAAAGATGACGAATCTCTTCAATCATTAATAGATAGAGCAGGTGGCTTAACTACTAAAGCTCTAAATAATGGTATTGAAATTTATAGAAATAACAAATTTTTTGATTCCAAACTAATTAATAGAGAAGTCATCAGAAATAGTGAATTAATAAATCAAACTGAAAATTTAAATTATCAAGAGACTTTTAATCCTAATGAAAATCAAAAAGTAAGAGTTGCTTGGCAAGATACTCAAATATCACTTATGCCTGGCGATAGTATCATAGTAAAAGAAAAAACATCAACCGTTTTTGTTATGGGACAAGTTTACAACCCAGGCGCAATTGAGTTTAGAAGCGGGAAACCAATTAGATACTATTTAAATGCTGCAGGAGGGTTAAATGAGCGTGGTTTTAAAAAGGGAATAGTTATTATTTATCCAAATGGTGTTGTTAAGCCTAAAAAAATATTTCAATCTCCAAAAGTTACTGAAGGATCAACAATATACATTAATGAGAAAGCAATTCAAGAGCCTTTTGACCTTACTCAATTTGCGACAAATTGGACCTCTATAGTTTCATCGATAGTCACTACTTATATTTTATCAAAGCAATTATAAAATTATTTAATTCAAGTAAAAATTATAATGAACTTTACCGAATTTGAATCATTAATGTTGTCCAGAGGAATCAGTTCGCTTGCAGAAATAGCTCGAAACTTAGGAACAACTCCTCAGGCAGTGTCAAACTGGAAGGCTAGAGACCAAGTGCCTTTTCATATTGTGGCAAAAGTAAATAATAATAAGTCTAGCCATGAAGATAAGAATCTTACATTTGGGCCCTCCTCACAACAATCTAATTTTGATGGAAGCGACGTTACTTTATCAGATATTTTATTAATACTTTCAGAGCAACTAAAAGTAATTTTATTAACTACTTTTATATTTATTTTCTTCACATTCACCTATGTTCAGTTTATCCAAAAACCTGAATATGTAAGTTCTGCAACTGTACTTTTACCTGATAATAAAATAAATAACCTTGGAGGTTTTGCGGGTTTAGCGTCACAATTTGGTGTAAATATGCCAACAGCAACTACAGCTGATCTCTCAAGCCCATCCCTTTATCCAGAGCTTATGCGGAGTAGGACTTTTGCAGAAAAAATTCTACAAAAAACTTTTTATACTGAACAATATAAAGGAGAGCTATCTTTATTATCCATATTGACACATGGTAATGATCCTCCAAAATATGAAGTTGATACTTTAATTGCTCAAGCTGTAGGAATTTTAAATTCAAATTTTCTTGAATTTGATGATGACCCTGGGAGTCAATTTAGCATTATAAAAATAACTGCTCCTGAACCGGTTTTTGCCAGAAATTTAGCGAATGTTGTCTTAGAAGAATTAGATAGGTTAAGTCGTTATTTTAAAAGTAAAGCAGTCGTTGAAAAAACATCTTTTATTGAAAATAGAATTTTATCAGTTAAAGATGATTTAGAAAGTTCTGAACAGAGTTTAAAAAAGTTTTATGAAACTAATCGCCAAATTAACTCACCGGCTCTTCAGCTTGAGCAAGAACGTTTTAATAGAGAAGTTGAAGTTCAAAAAGGAATATTTTTAACATTAAAACAACAGTTAGAGTTAGTTAAAATTGAACAAGTTCAAGAATCATCCATTGTTCAAGTCTTAGATAAGCCCCAATTGCCCCTTGGCCCTTCAAACAAGAACTTAAAGTTAAGTGTATTATTGTCCATTTTTCTTGGTTTAAGTATGGGCATTATTATCGGATTATTACGATCCTATCTCAACAATGATAATATGGATGAAAGAAAAAAACTTAGGCGTGTTAAAAACTTTGTAAAGAAAAAGAGTAAAGAGATTATTAAGGACTCTCGTGTCTCTGGAATTGTAAGTATTTTGTTATTTTGTGGACTACCTTTTTATCTTGGTTATGAGTCAAGAAACCCTGTTTTCTTTGGAAGATATTCTAATACCTTAATGTTAGTTAACTCTATTTACTTAATTGCTTTATTGGTTTCTATCTCTCTTTATTTCAAAACAAAAAATAAATAAATAAAAATTGTCAATTTTTAATTTACAAGAGACTAAAATTATAAATAAAAAAATTACTGTTGGGGTAATTGGTTTAGGATATGTCGGTTTGCCTTTAGCTATGAGGTTTTCATCAGAAAATTTTCAAACCTTTGGGTTTGATATAGATATAGATAAAGTTCAATTGTTAAACCAAGGAAAATCATACATTAATCATATTGATAATATCGATATTAAAAAAATGATTGATAGAAGATTTAAAGCAACTGATGATTTTTCATTGATTTCAAAATTAGATGCTATAATTATTTGCGTTCCAACGCCCCTAAAGGATAAGAAACCTGACCTAAGTTTTGTTAAAAATACAGTTAAAATTATAAAACCATATTTAAAAGAGAACCAGTTATTAGTTTTAGAAAGCACAACATACCCTGGAACCACTGAAGAAGAATTAGTACCAGTTTTTAAAAATATGAAATTTAAGCTAGGGGAGAATTTTTTTGTAGGTTACTCACCTGAACGTGAAGATCCCGGGAACAAAAATTTTAATACAAAAAATATACCAAAAGTGATAAGTGGTTATTCAAAAAATTGTAAAGATCTGACAAACCTTTTATATAGTCAAGTTGTTGATAGGACAGTTCCAGTTTCCTCGCTTAAGGTTGCAGAAATGACAAAAATTTTAGAAAATATTCATAGAGCAGTTAACATAGGATTAGTTAATGAATTAAAAATGGTTGCTGATAAAATGGATATTAATATAAACGAAGTTATTAGTGCTGCGGCAACAAAGCCTTTTGGTTTTACACCATATTATCCAGGACCTGGATTAGGTGGCCATTGCATTCCAATTGATCCCTTCTACCTTACTTGGAAAGCAAAGCAATTAGGAATTAATACACGATTCATAGAACTTGCAGGTGAAATAAATACTAAAATGCCTGACTATGTAATAGATAAGTTGGAATATGGTTTAGCAAAAGTTGGTCAATCTTTAAATAAAAGTAAATTATTGATTCTTGGGTTAAGCTATAAAAAAAATGTTGATGATACTAGAGAGTCTCCATCTTTCGTTATTATAGAAAAGCTAATAGATAAAGGTGCTCAAATTGAATATTCAGATCCATACATTCCTACTGCACCAAAGACTAGAAATTTTAATATTGACTTAAAAAGTGTTCACCTTTCTGGTAAAACTTTAAGTCAGTTCGATGCTGTATTATTATTAACTAATCATGATTCATTTGATTATGATTTGATTAAGGATAATGCAAAACTAATTATTGATACTAGAGGTGTTTATAACCCTTCAGATAAAATTATTTGCGGATAGTATAAATAATTAAAATGCCAGACAATCTCAATTTTATACAAAAAATATTTTTTATAATCAAAAAAGATAGAAACAGATTTCTGCTATTTTTACCTTTTTTCTTAATACTATCAATGCTAGATCTAATTGGATTGAGCTTGATTGCACCTATTATTTTATTGTTAACAGAAAACCCAGATAGGCTTATCGATACAATTAATAGCTTAATCTTTTCAAAATTTGGATATATCTTAAGTTTTTACGAAGCTTTGCTTTTTTTTACCTTAAGTATAATTTTAGTTTTTAGTATAAAAGCATTTTTCTCAATAGTTATAAATAAGAAAATATTGCAATTTAGTTGGAATCAAAGAACTAAGCTCAGAGCGTATTTGATGGATTGTTATCAGAACCTTCCTTACAAAGAGCTTTATAAAAGAAACACCTCAGAGTTCATTCAAATAATGGAGGGACCTGTTGGTGATTTTTGTACTGGTGTTTTGACTAATCTATTACGTGTTGCATGCGAGCTTATCATTTGTATTGTAATATTCTCTTATTTGGGTATCAAAAATTTAAATGCTTTATTAATTTTGATTATTTTATACGGATCTTTATTTCTAGTGTATAATCAAATATTTATTAAAAAAGTTATAAAATTGGGAGAGAATGCTGTTAGAGGGTCCGTAAAATTATTTCAAGCTGTATCTGAAGGGGTTAATGGTTTAAAAGAAATTCGTATATTAGGTAAAGAAAGCTTTTTTCATGAAACATTAGTAGAATCATCTAAATATCAAGCTGAGAATGTTGTTAAGTCCCAAATAATAACATTGTCTCCAAAATACTTTATTGAATTATTGCTGATAACATTTATAATGATAATGTCAACAATAATTATTTTAACAGGCCAAGGTCTAAATGCTCTTGTTTCAAATATTGCTATTTTTGGTTTTGCTACAGTTAGGCTAACCCCATCTATTAATATAATAACAACTGGAGTCACAGGCATTAAGTATGGTACTTATGCAACAAATAAGATTTATAGTGAGATTAAAAAGTATGATGATTTTAATAAGAAAAAAGTTATTCATCATAAGCTGAAAGAAATCGATCTTTTTGAAAAATTAACCGTTAAAAATGCTTCTTTTTCATATGATAGCTCACAAAAACTAATTTTAAAAAATATATCTTTTTCAATAAAAAAAGGAGAATTTATTGGAATAATTGGCGCGTCAGGTTCAGGTAAAACTACTTTTGTTGATCTATTATTAGGGTTGTTAGATCTTGATAGTGGTGAATTTTTATTAAATAATCAACCACTAATGGATAAAATAGACTCGTGGCAATCACAAATTGCGTACTTACCTCAAGAAATTTTTTTAATTGACAGTACACTATCAGCAAATATTTCATTAGAAACAAATAAAGAAGAAGTTGATAACAAAAAGTTATTAAAATCATTAAAAAGTGCAAAGCTTGAAAAATTCGTTGATGATTTACCTGATGGGATTAATACTGAAATTGGTCAGAACGGAATTATGGTTTCTGGTGGGCAACGACAAAGGATTGCGCTGGCAAGAGCTTTTTACCATGAACGTGATTTATTAGTTCTTGATGAGGCAACTAGTGCGCTTGATCATCAGATTGAAAAGGAAATTATTGAAGAAATTAATTCTCTTAATAAGAAGACAACTAAAATTATGATTGCTCATCGTCTGAGTACTTTAAAGTATTGTAATAAAATTTATGAAATTAAAGATAAAAAAATTTTATTATTGGGTTCTTATGAAGACTTAACTAACAATACAAACCTAAAGGATTCATAAGTGAAAATTTGTTTTATTGCTAAATTAAATAAACCATATGTTAATAAATCGATAAATTTTTTGGATAAAATAGCCGAAAAATTAGATGTATATGATTGCACAACTTCAGAAGCTTTTCCAAAAAAACTTCTTAATGAAGAATATGATATAATTTTCTCATTTATTTCAAGCTGGATAATCCCAAATAAAGTTTTAAAAAAAACTAGACTTTGGAATATTAATTTTCATCCAGGACCTCCAGAATATCCAGGTACAGGTTGTTTTAATTTTGCAATTTATGATTCTGCTGAAAAATACGGTGCAACTGCTCACATTATGGAACCATCAGTTGATACAGGAAAGATAATTATGGTTAAGCGTTTTCCTTTAGAAAAAATGGAGAGTGTTGAGAATCTAACAATAAAAACTTATAGCGCTCTATCGATTATGCTAAATGAATTAATAGATTATATTAAAATAAATAATATTTTACCTCAAACTGAAGAAATATGGAAAAGAAAGCCATTTAAAAGGGAGGATCTTGAATTACTGTCAAAAATAGATAATAATATGACAAAAAACGAAATAGAAAAAAGAGTTAGAGCAACATATTATCCTGGAAAACCTGCGCCATATATAAACATATATGGAAAAAAATTTGAATACAATCCAGATAGATAATTAGTCTCATTCTGGTTAATAAATAAAATTAGGTTTTAATTATAATTATTTACTTAAAAGATTAATATTTAATAATAAATTTGTCTATAATAGAAGGAGAAAAAATGAATTTTTTAGTAATAGGTTTAGGTTCTATTGGTAAAAGGCATACTAAGAACTTGTTAGATCTAGGTGTACCTGCATCTAATATTATGGGTGTCGATACTAGAGACGACAGGTTAGATGAAGCAAGGGCACTTGGCATTGAAAAATTATATAAATCACATAAGCAAGCTTTAGAAAGTTGTGAAGTTGATGCTGCTATTTTGTGTTCTCCAACAAGCTTGCATATTGAGCAAGGAATTGAGCTAGCTCAAAACGGTGTACACCTCATGATCGAAAAGCCCCTAGCCCATAATTTAGACGGAATCGATAAATTTGTTGATGAAGTTGAAAAAAACCAAATCAAAGTTTTAATGGGTTATATTTTTAGATTTTCTCCATTAACACAAAAAGTTATAAACCTTCTAAAAAATAATGAAATTGGGAAAATTTTATATTTTAGAGGAGAATTTTCTGAGTATTTACCAGACTGGCATAAATATGAAGATTATAGAAGTTTTTATATGGCTAAAAAATCTCAAGGCGGAGGCTCAATTTTAGATCAAAGTCATATTTTTGATTTAGCTCATTATTTTTTTGGTAGTTTCGAAAAAGTATTTGCATTCAATTCAAAAATTTCAGATTTAGAAATTAATGCAGATGATATTGCAGAGCTTTTTGTTGTTATGAAAAGTGGAGTAATTGGTTCATTGCATACAGATATTTTTGGAAGAAGTCACAAGAAATACTTAGAGATTAAAGGTGAGAATGGAAATATAATGTGGGATTTTTATGGTAACTCTGTAACTCATTATGATGCAAAAAGCTCAAAGTTGTCAGTGTATGATGATTTTGAAGAGGATTTTAATAAGACTTATATTAATGAAATGAAACATTTTATAGAATGTTGTGAAATGAATAAAGAGCCAATTGCCTCTTTAGATGATGGTATTGAAACAATGGAATTAATTTTATCTTCAGAAAAATCTCACGAAACGAATAAAATTGAGTTTTTAGGAGAGAATGAATAATGAATTGTTATTTATCCACAAGTTGCTATGGAAACACGATGCTCAAAAGCGCTATTGAATTATGTAAAGAGATTAGTCCAAAGCACATTGAAATTTCTGCCCCCCACCATTATCAGTCAATTAATGAGTTAAAAGAGGTATTTGAATTTTATAAAAAGCAAGAAATCAATTTCACACTTCACAACTATTTTCCTCCACCTGAAAAGTCCTTTGTTCTTAACATTGCCTCTGATAAGGAAGAGGTCCTTAAAAGCTCAAAAAAATTAATTGAAGGTGCATTAGAACTATGTATTTCATCAGGGTCTAAAATTTATGGTATTCATCCTGGTTACCTTTACAGAGGCGCAAAAGCAAATGAAGAGGGTATGTTTGTTTGGGAGAATCAAAGTGAATTATCTTACGATAGAGCTTTAAAGCAAAGTGTTAAAATTGTAAATAATTACTATCAATTATTTGATAGACAAAACATAAATTTTATACTTGAAAATCTTTTTCCCAGTCCTAAAAGGAAAACCTCTCTTTTCTGTTCTCTGGAAGAAATTGATGAATTTCTTTCATATGTGCCAAGTGATATTGGGCTTCTATTAGATTTAGGTCATCTTAAAATATCTAGTAATTTATATGGTTTTGATTTAGATGATTTTTTAGATAAGTATTTAAGCAAGTACGGTTCAAAATTATATGAAATTCACATATCAGAAAACAATGGTATTAAGGATCAACACCTTCCTGTAAAAAAAGACAGTTGGCAGCTACCAGTCCTAGATAGGATTAAATCTATTAAACTTGATAATGGTCAAGAAAGAATATATTGTCTAGAATCTAGACGAGCTAATAAAACTGAGTTAATTGAGAGTTTAAACCTAATTGAAGAGGCAATTTCATAAATGAACAACTTTATTCCGATAGCGGCTCCTATAATTGAAGAAAATGAAGCGAAAGCTGTCTATGATGTAGTCAAATCAGGTTGGATAAGCATGGGAAAAAAAGTAGAAGAATTTGAAAAACTAGCGTGTGAATATACTGGTGCAAAACATGCTATTGCCATGAATAATGGAACCTCCACTCTTCACTCACTTCTTATTTCCTTAGGAATTGGACCTGGTGATGAAGTAATTGTTCCAAGTATGACATATATATCATCTGTTAACGTTATTTTATATGTTGGGGCAACGCCAGTCCTTTGTGACTCCAATCCAGAAACATTCAATGTCGATGTTTCGCATATTGAAGAAAAAATAACTAATAAAACAAAAGCATTTATGACTGTTGATATGAAAGGACAGCCTGTAGATTTTGAAAAACTTAATCAACTAAGTGAAGAAAAAGGAATTCCATTTATATCTGATAGCGCTGAATCATACGGTTCCATTTATAAGGGAGAGAAAGTTGGAAGTCAAGCACTAGCCCATTCTTTTAGTTTTTTTGCAAATAAAAACATAACTACTGGAGAAGGTGGAATGGTTACTACAAATGATGATAAACTAGCAAAAAATCTAAAAATTATTAGAAATCAAGGACAAGAAGGAAGATATAATCATACTTGGCTAGGGAATAATTATCGAATGACTGATATCCAAGCAGCTATTGGAATTGAGCAATTTAAAAGAATAGACTTTATACTTGATAAAAAAGTAGAGATTGCAAATTATTATAATCAGGCATTTAATAGTTTTCAAAATTTAGATGAGCCTTTTGTTCCAGATTTTATTGATAGGCCAAGTTGGTACATGTATTGTATAAAAATGGAATCAAATAAAAGAAATAAATTAATGGATTTATTCAAGATTGAAAAAATTGACTATAGGCTTTCATTCCCACCGGTTCACACTCAGCCTTACTACGTGAACAAATTTGGATATAAAGATGGTGATTTTCCTAATGCATATGAATCATATAATACTTTTCTAGATATACCTATTTTTGCACAAATGAATAAAAATACACAAAATCGTATTATTAGTACCATTACATCAATCTTTAATAAATAAGGTTTAAATATGAGAAAAATAAAAATTGGAAGTTTTAATGTGGGGCATGATTACCCTTGCTTTATTATTGCTGAGGCGGGCGTAAACCATAATGGTGATTTAAATATTGCAAAAGAACTTGTAAAGCAAGCAAAACTATCTGGTGCTGATTGTGTTAAATTTCAAACTTTTAAAGCTGAAAGACTAATAACAAAAAATGCCCCTAAAGCTGATTATCAAAATAAGACAACAGACCCAAGAGAGTCTCAATTTGATATGTTAAAAAAAATAGAATTACCTAAAGAAATGCATTTAGAGTTAATTCAATATTGTAATGAATTAGATATTTTATTTATGTCAACAGCTTACAATGTTGAAGACGTTGATTTTTTAGACGAGCTAGAAGTTGATGCATTTAAACTAGCATCTATTAGTGCAGCTGAGCCATCCTTTGTTAAATATACTGCAAAGAAAAATAAACCAATTATTTTATCAACTGGAATGGCAACTATGAGTGAAATTGACGAAGCAGTAAGGGCTTGCAGGGATGTGGAAAATTTAGACCTTATACTTCTACAGTGTACGACAAATTATCCATCAAAATCTGAGGATTCAAATATTCTAGCAATGGATACGATTAAAAAAGCATTTGAAATTGAAGTTGGATATTCAGACCATACAAAATCTGATATTTCTTGTATAGCTGCAGTTGCCCTTGGAGCTAAGGTCATAGAAAAACATTTTACAATTGATAAATCACTTCCTGGTCCAGATCATTCTTCTTCTCTAACACCTGATGAATTCAAAAGATTAGTTAAAAATATTAGAGAAACTGAGCAATGTTTAGGTAGTAGAATAAAGACACCAACAGATATAGAGATAATCAATTCAATTGGAATGAGAAGAAGTATTGTTGTTAAAAAACCAATTAAAAAAGGTATTATGATTACTGAGGATTTTTTGACTTTTAAAAGACCTGCAGATGGAATTAAACCTTCTATGATTGATTACTTTTTAGGTAAGAAAGCAAACAAAGATCTTGAAATAAATGATAGAATCAATTTTTCAGATATTTCGTAATTAATAAAAAAATAATCATGAAAAAATCACTCGTAAACAAATATATTATTCCTAGAAGTTCAAGTATCAAAGAATCAATGAAAATACTTGAAGCTGGGGAAAGAAGGATAGGATTCATTGTTGATAAAAACTTTTCACTTATTAAAGCAGTAAGCGATGGTGATATAGTTAGATATCTCATTAACTCAAAAAATAGTATAAATGACCCAGTATTTAACATCCATGATCGTAGACCTATATTTATAAGAGAAAATTTTTCTGAGGATGATAAAAAGAATGCATTTTCAAAAAGTATTGATGTGTTACCTATATTAAATGAAAAAGATGTAATCACTGATATTATTTTTAAGGATAATATTATTGACCATCAAGATATTCACTCAAAAAAAATTGGTATTGTGGGTCTAGGCTATGTTGGACTGACTCTTGGTTTAGTCCTAGCTGATAAGGGATTCAATGTTTCTGGATTTGATATTAATAAAGATTTAATCGACCAATTAAACAGTAAGAAGTCGCCTTTTTTTGAGAATGGTATAGATTTATATATTAAAAAGAATATTGGTAAAGGACTAAAAGTTACTCATGAGGTAGATAAGTTTTCTGCAGATATTTATATTATATCTGTAGGAACCCCTATTGATAAAAAGACTTTACTACCTAATACAAAATCACTTCATGCTTCAATTGAGATTATTTCTAAAGCTCTAAAGATAAATGATTTAGTAATAATGCGCTCTACTATGCCTATAAATTTTACTAATAAGTTTGTTATCCCAAATATTAAAAAACTTTCTGGACTAGAGCCAGGAAAAGATTTTTTTATATCTGTTTGCCCTGAAAGAACAATAGAAGGTAATGCATTGAATGAATTAACTACCTTGCCGCAAATTATTGGTGGATATGACCATAAAAGCAGTGAATTAAGTGCGAGTTTTTTTAATGAGATATCTCATACTGTTGTAGATGTTGGTTCTCTCCAGGCTGCGGAAATGTCAAAATTAATTGATAATTCATATAGAGATCATCGATTTGCATTTGCAAATAATATGTCAATCTTATCAGAAAAATTGAATGTTGATTTTAATGATATAGTTAAAAAAGCAAACCTTGGTTATGATAGGAATGATATACCATTGCCTTCCCCTGGTGTGGGTGGCCCATGTTTAAGTAAAGACCCCTATATTCTTTCAAAGGCATTTAATGATTTTAATCTAAGTAGCGATTTAATATTAAATGTAAGAAAAATTAATGAAAGTGGACCAAAAAACATATCACACAGAATCAAAAATTATTTTAATGAAAATAAAAATATACAATCCTCTCCTAAAATATTTATTATTGGTTTCGCATTTAAAGGCAATCCTGAGACCTCTGATTTAAGAGACTCAACTACGCTTTGGCTTGTTGATGAATTGCGTAAGCAGGGGTTTAACAATCTTTACGGTTTTGACCCTGTAATAGATAATGTTGAATTAGAAGATATTGGTATTAAAACGTGTTCAGTTGCTGATGGCTTTAATTCTGCAGATGCTGTATTGATTATGAATAATCATTTATCTTATAACAAGCTTGATATTATAAACCTTTCTCTTTCGATGAATAAAAAAGGCTTATTATATGATGCGTGGTCTATGTTTTCTCAAATTTTTAACAATAATTCAACAACTGATATTAAATATTTTAGTGTGGGAAAATAAGATGAAAACTTTAGTCACAGGTGGAAGCGGATTTATTGGAAGTGCTCTAGTTAAAAGGCTTGTTAATCTTGGTCATGAGGTGACAGTCTTTGATGATTTTTCTAGAGGCTCTGAGGTAAGATTAGAAGAGGTATTAAAAAAAATAAAAATTGTAAATGGTGATATTCGAGATTATGATAAGGTTTTTAACGCTGTTGAGAAAAATGAAAATATCTTTCATCTAGCATTTATTAATGGAACTAGGTTTTTTTATGAAAAACCAAGATTGGTTTTAGATGTTGGAATAAAAGGCGCTCTTAATACTATTGAATCTTCATTAAAATCCCAACCCAATAAATATATTTTGGCTTCCTCATCCGAGGTTTATAATAAACCTAAAGTAGTGCCAACTACTGAGCT
>MDSW01143341.1_pt1 | contig 19129 bp, 29 predicted proteins | sample 811171 | NCBI WGS metagenome assembly MDSW01 (sample SAMN05326641, study PRJNA326480) | marine metagenome | isolation source: seawater | place: Atlantic Ocean: North West | collected 2012 | reverse complement strand
TTTCCACATTGGTCTAAGATAGTGGAAGTCTGTGTAGCCTGCTTGCAGTGTTCCTAAGAACGCTCCTGCTGTTACCCTTTCTACCAAGTCCAGTTCGTCGACTATGTCACTAACATTTACTTCAGTGAGGTTGCAGAACTGATGATTTCTCAACGCAATCTCGCAGCAGGGATTGGTTCCCCAAGTAACGTCGTTGGTGAAATAGAACCCTGGTTCTCCTGAGTTGTGGTGTCTAGCTGCTGCCCAGATTCTCTCAAAGTCTTCTTTGGTGACTGTCGCTCTATCTAGAACTACGGAATTGTTGGCACGCATTCTCTGTGGATTCTTCTCCCAGAATGCCTCTGCCTTAGCGTTAATCATTTCATCGTCGTCTTTGTCGAATAAGCTAATCATGGCCGCTCTCCGAATCCCACCAGAGAGAACTGCATCGGCTAAGTGACACATTATGTCGTGTGCGACGATGGGTGACATTCTTTCTCCGTGAGGAACGTTATTTTCTATTGTATCCATTATTCTGTTTAGACAAGCCTCTAATGGTGCAGGACCAGGTGCTCTCCCGCCGGATGTTTTGATTATGCTTCCTTTAGGTCTGATTTGAGAATAGTCGAAAACAGTTTCGACCCCGAACATCTTACTGATTACTGCTTGACGAACTGCATCTGACCAACCTTCTATACTGTCTCCTATTTGATAACTAATTGGTATCATACTTTCTTTCGGCTTCGATGCTCTTGGTGGTATCTGGTTAACGTTTGCTTTCTGAACAGAATAACCGACACCTGTTCCACCTAGTAGTAGGAACATTGCTTCTGAAAATGAATTGTAAGAATCAACTGGCATGAATGCGCAATTGTATACTCTATTGTTAGCTGCTTCGATAGCTGGGCCACCGAATTGCATACTTCTCATGCTTGGTAGTACTTTCTTTTCTTTGACTAATTCGTATGTACTATCTAGTAGGTTCCTGAACTCTGTATTATTATTGTATAGGAAGTTATACTTGTTAATGTGCATCGTTTTGTTTCTCTCAACAATTTCTTCCCACGTTTCTCTCCTTTGTTTTTCTGCGTTGAATTTCGCATACTTCATATGTACTGTTATGTCGCTCAAAATGCTTCTATCTGGTGTCATCATGTTAATCACTTTACCCCTAAGCCGAATCCGGCTGAGCGGGTAAGTTTGACGACGCACTATCGGCTCTTATACTCTGTGGTGGAAAGAGATATCTTTCCATTTTTAATTTAGGATTTTTATTTCTGAAAGTCCGAGTTCTGCTCCGCCTTTACCACTGAGAGTTTCTCTATTCAGCCGAAAGTACTCCTCTATGAAGTCGGTTGCTTTCTTTTTGGAAGTGAATGAGGCCAAGACACCCAAATCATGATGTTTCACACGAGGCGAGCTAATTCGCATAACCCTTGAATCGTAATCAGATGCTTCTTCTTCCGACAACCCATGTTTGATGATAGCTTCCAATTCACCATCTTTGTCTTCCTGTTCTTCCACTACATCGTATGTAATTTCTCTTTCGAGTAATGGGCAATCTGCTTTACTACACCAAACAGATATCTTAGACGGATCATAAACAACCCAGACAGAAGAAACTGATGCTGATACTTCACTACCTGATGTTATGGTAGCAAGCTGCGCTTTCAGTGCTGCTATCTCGGATGCTAGGTCTGTCAAGCAATCAACCTCGCATTTGGTACTCTGATGCGGTTGTTGGTACCATTATCTCTACGTCTGGTAATGGTGCTCTTCTAACAAGCTTCTTCCTGATATCGTACTCTGCCTTCATCCTATCTATCTGTTTAGCGTCGTTAACCAGTTGCTTGTCAACGTATCTTGCATTCAGGTATCTTCTTGTCCACCAAGCTCTAGAACAAGTGAATGCTATTCTTCTTGTGGTATTGATTAGTAAGCAGGCCTGTGTTGGTCCAAACCATATCTGCCAACCGTCAGTTGGTGTGCAACGATAGGTAGGTGGCCTAGTCATATCAGCTATTTCTATCAACCTAGCGTGCATATCCTTCTTCTGTTGAGCACTGAATGCGTGAGGGAATCTTTGTAATTGCTGCATTGTCTTGGAGTATTCCGAGTAAACTGCTGGATCGATTTCCATCTTCTTTTCTTCATGAACTTCCGCTTTTGCTTCTTCTTTGGTTTCTTCCTCCGACTCATTTGCTTCTTCAACGGGTTCTTCCTTCACACCCTTTAGCTTCTCCACTTCTGTCTTTGGTCCTTCTAACCACCCTTTCACTTCATCAGGAATTTCGAACTCTGCTTCTTCTGCAGCCTTGACGTACGCTTCTTTGTCGTCACTCTTGTATGCGCTCCACATCTCTGATTTGTATTCCTTCTTAGATGCGGGTAGTTTGTGTGATGACCTGAACGCTTGCCAGTTTAACTTGTCTGCCATGTTACAAGCCTGTCATTAACTGTGACTTAACTGTATTGATTAAAAATAAGATGAATAAACAGAAACAGACTTCCCGAAAGATACCCTAGAGATTTGAGGAAGCTTAGTGAAATCTCCTTTCTTGGGTCTTAGATTGGACTTCTTAGTAAGATACGTGTACAACCATGCAGCAGCCTTCACCCTATCTTTCGGTTCTCTATTCGCTGGCGTTTCTTTCTCATACGCTTCGATTGCTTTCGATACTAGTGCTTGAGGTATCTCTAATGAGTTACCTATTACATTGATTTGTACGGAAACCTTGTTACCTATCTTGGTCGAATATAATTCGTCTAGTATCTTCTTCTTATCAGAGACTCTTGCGGGTCTTATGCTAAGAAGCTCGAATGCTGAACTATTTGGTAGTCTTTTGAATAGGTGAGATGTAACTGCTAGTATCTTTGGTTTTAGTGCCGTCCCTATCTCGAATCCCTTTAGTTCTGCTTCCTCTACCTCGGATAACATAGTTAGTATACTATCTTGATTATCAGACATATACTCTACATATGCTCTATCTACAGGTAGTACTATGGATGTTATTTCGGAAATGGTTTCCTTCCTAGATACGTCTCGTTGCCCTTCTTTACCCAAATCCTTCTGTATTCTATCTGTTTCTGGGACATAGTTGATATCTAACGCCATAGATTCTTCCTCGTCTATGACGTCATCATTGACTACATCTTCGTCTTGAGAAGATTCCTGCCCTACTATCTTGAAACAAAGTGGACACAAGTAGGAACCGTCTTGTTCCTCTAATACGGGTTCTTCTGTGCCTAATTCCATTGGGCATTTAGTCACAGGTGGATCTGCTTGGCAGGAAAAGTTAACTCCCAATATATCTGCGAATTTGTTCGATTCCAACATAACTATCACCTCCGACAAAGAGCTGTGGTACCTCGTATGATCCAGATATGGCTTGCATCATCTCTGCGACTCTGGAGTCTTTTGTTAGTATGTCCTGATATCTGAATCTGATACCCGCATCTGACAAAAGTTGCTCTGCTTTGTTCGACGAACTCGATTCTTTCATGCCTAAGAGCAGTGGAGTCACGATACTCGGAGGCGCCCAATCGCGTTAAGGTTTATTGCTATTAAGAAGTCGTGTTGCATCATGGCGGAGGACTCATTCTCTTGGGCTAGTATTGGTTCAAGTAGCCCTAGTAGTACAAAAATGTTGCAAATATTGGAAACAATACCTGTGTTGATGAGAGACAATAAGATAGAACTACAGTCTAACATGGCGCAACTAAGAAATGACGTCAGGTCAGAGATAGTTGCGATACATGAAACCATTGGGGATCTGAAAGCCGAAGTCAGAACAATGAACCAGAACTTCCTGTTGGATACTAGGAAGATGACTTCTGGCGATTACGACGACAGGTCTGTTTCTACTTTCCTATCGCTCGACGAATTGAATATAGAACCACAATCCCGACCAGAATTAGAAGAGGAACCGGAGCAAGAACCACCAGTTGTCGCTGATGAAATAAGAATCGTAGAGACTGGTTTCACTGCACCAACTCCAGAGGAGACTATCGCTTCTGACCCAATAGAAGACATGGTTGACGAAGATATTGCAGCAGAGATACTCAATAGAATAGAAGACTACATACAGGAACACGAAGTGCTGATGAACTTCAGTATGAAGAAGAAGGGTATCATACCTACAGACTATGTTGTGAGCAAGAACGTAAAAGAGATGATTAAGACTGCGGTCAAGTTAGAAGATTCGAAAGTTAGGTTATACAAACTAGATAAGATGCGTGGTATGTACCACAAACCTGGGGTCGTCGACCCACAATCACTGTATGACGAAGCTTTCAACTAAATGGGCGATTGGTGTAGTCTGGATATCATGCTGGCCTTCTAAGCCGGTGACACGGGTTCGAATCCTGTATTGCCCACCACTATTCTTCAAACCAAGGTGGGATTCCTTCGCCTTCATAACAAGTGTTACAAAGGTCAATTGTTAATCCGGTTTCTTCTTCCAACCTAATGTGTTCTAGTTCAAGCAGTGGGGTCTGGCATCTATCGCAACAGATCATGATCACCTAACGGAACCCCACCGTCATAAATCGATAGGTCATAGAAATACCAGAAATCGAATCATAATGGAAAGTTAATTCAATTATATCCATATCCATATTATATCTTTCGGTAAAAGTAGTATCAAGTATATTAACATATACGAAATCTATGATGGAAAGTTGAAATTGGGTCTTTCTCGGAAAATGAGAAGTTTTTGACGCAAAAACGTTGTACTGAACTTAAGTAAAATGGAAAGAGAGTACTTTCCATCAGCAAATTATAATGGAAAGTTAAAATGGAAAGTTAAACTTTCCAACACAAATAGCGAGCAGTAATGCGTTTTTACAATCAATTATTTCTGGAATTTAGCCAAACTTTCCATTATGGGCGCACATTGATGTCTATCCCTAGGTGTTTTACAAGTTGTTTGTAGCGATTCCTAATCGTAACTTCTGTTACATTCGTCACATCGGATATTTCTCTTTGAGTTCTGATCTGCTTGGTCTGGTGACCAGCGATATACAATGCAGCCGCTGTTATCCCACTAGGCGACTTCCCATCCACTAGGTCATGTTGGTTGGCTAATTTGATTATCTCTCTAACTTTGTTCTCAGTAACCGTATCTAATTCCAATTCACTACAGAATCTAGAAACATATGTCTCCGGAGAGGTTAGTGGGGTTCTTATCATCAGTTTCCTTTTCAGAGTCCTATAGGAACGACCTATCTCCTTGGAGTTCGACTTCAATTGTGCAGCTATGTCGTCGACAGTCCGTGCGGTCAACATCTCTTGATTAGCTATGAATATACAAGCTCCAGCAGTTACCTCTATGCTTCTACCTCTAATCAAATCAGCATCTAACGCTCTCCTGTAAATATCAGCAGACCTTTCAGCCACAGTTTTTGGTAATATTAGTTTGGAACAAACCTGTTGTATCTTAGTAAGTGCTTCCTGAAGGTTTCTCTCTTTGCTACCCTTAACTCTAGATCGCTTCTGCCATTTTCGCATTCGATACATCTGCGCCCTATTCTTAGAATTGATAGATATTCCAGCGAAATCCCTGTTCTGCCAGTCAATGTCAGTAGATAGTCCCTTATCGTGAATTAGGTTGGTTGTTGGTGCTCCAACTCTGGAGCGACTATTGTCCAAACCATCCGAACTGAATGTCCGCCATTCAGCACTTTGGTCGATGATGGATTCTTCTAATACCATACCACAGTCGCCACAATGTCGTTCTCCCCTATTGGAGTCGTAGATAAGATTTCTAGACATACATTCGCCGCATTTCACCACGCTGGTATCTACAGACACGGCGCTGCACCTACCCAATTAGTATATAACTATGTTACCCATAATAGAAAGTCGCATCTTTCTAACAACGATTATATGCCGACTGGTCAGCCGGAACTTCCCCAAAGAGGTGAAGCAGTGAAAGGAGTGAACAAAAAACCCCGATTAGAAAGTGCAAAGGAAGCATACGATGCACTTTCTGACGAAGACAAAGAAGAAATGAAGAGATATATCGAAGGAAAGCGTGGTTACAACAAAGAATACGGAGACGTGGCTAAGAAGGTGGATTCCCATATTCGCAGGCATGGTCATATTACTAACAAAGAAGCCTACGAGAGAGGGTATACCTCTAAGTTACTAGACACTACTACATTCCATAGGTGTATAATATCTAAACTATCTATACAGGTAGGTAAGAAGAGACTACCAGATAGGAGGATAGCATTCTATGATATGAATAGAGGAGCACCATCCACCTTCTCAGAGATTGACTCCGAATTAATCGAGGACTTGTTGTCCAAGGTGGATATGAGATTTAGACAGCATAACTTAAGAGCCGTCTTGGATGACCAGAAATACCCAGCCATGCGGCGCAAGGGTAGTCTTAGTAGAATAAGACCCCTGTTGGTTAAGGCAATGGCGACTAAGGGATATAGCGTAGTAGGAAGCGAATTGATTTTTGTGAGGGATGAGTAATATGGTGATAGAAGACGCATTTGAAGAAGAAGTAGAGATGACTGCCGAAGAAAGGGCAGTTCACAAAATCGCCAGAGACGAGAGTAAGAAGATGCACTCGTCGTTGGCGTATGTCATGTACCACTCAGGCTATGTTTACACAGCAGACGACCAGACAGACTCGAGCCTACGAGCCAGTATTATCGATGACAATGCCAGATCCGCAATGAATAGGATGGTGGACATGGGATACCTTGCTACAAACAGTACACTCCGTGCCATATCCTCAATGAGACAACAGATAGAAATGAGCGACAAAAGGAACGTTCCTGTCTTCAATGTGGACATAGGGGCTATACATACGGGGTTAGTTCTACCCCTAAAGCAACCAGCGGACACCACTTTCCAAACCCCACCAGAGGTAGCAGCGCTAGGTGTCGTGTTCAGAGATTACGAGCACTTCCGAAATTGTTACAACGAATTAGCATCCCATGTTGTCTCTGCACCAAAGAGCGTCCAGTTCTGGTTGCAAAGATTTGAGAATCTGTTCCTAAATATAGCAGACCCGAGGCTTGAACAGTGGTCAAAGTACCACGATATAAGACCAGAATGGCGTTTCATCAACCCACCAGACTATACTTTCAGAGACTTTGATGCTCTTGCTAAAGCAGGTGACATAGGGAAGCTTGTGAGGGTGGAAGGTCAAGTCGTTGAGAAAGGAGAAGTCAAAACAGTTCTTACACACATCGCATTCAGGTGCGTGAACAAGAACGACTACGGTCTAGAGTGTGGTACCATCAAGCTGGTCGAGCAGGACGTTGAGAGAGGTGAACTAACTAAGCCAGGTGAATGTCACACTTGCAGTGGTAAGAAGTACATTAGGCTAGACAGTCAAGAATCAAAGAACGAAGCAATGCAGAGAATATCTCTCCAGCCCGAAGACGTGTCTTCGGAAGCAGAACCGATAATGGTTGAGCTGAGAGGTGACCTATGTGATTCAGTGGAAGCAGGTACTTCTGTTAGCGTAGTAGGGACTATGCGTTTGGAACCAATGACCAAGAACGGCCTAATATGTTCCCACTATATCTTAGCGTCCAGTGCCAAAGAAAAGACTGAGGTTGCAGGTCGAATCAATCTTAGTAAAGAAGACATAGAAGAAGTGGATGTATTCGAAGACTCTGTGGATTTAGAAGAGAAGATGCAGCTGATAATCGACTCATGGGCTGGTCACATACACGGCCACGACGATATCAAGAGAGCAATGGTGTTAGCAGTCGTGGGTGCCGTTCCGAATCCTAAGTTCGGACTAAGACCAAACTTCCACATTTTACTCATAGGAGACCCAGGCACAGCCAAGTCTAAGCTACTTGAACTAGCGACAAGGTTGGCTCCAGGTAGTAGATACTTCGATGCGAGTTCAGCTACAGCAGCGGGCTTGACTGGTGCTTGTGTGCAACAAGAAGACCTATACACTAGCAAGAAGCGCTGGGTCGTCTTACCTGGTGAAATACCACTTACCCCAGAGGGTTGTGTCTGTGCAATAGACGAATTCAACCTATACAAGGGAGACTTCGGTGATGTGAATACAGCGATGGAGTCCGGTCAGGTCATTATATCCAAGGTTGTCAAGGCAAGGTTACCAGTTAAGGCATCAATCATAGCTGGTGCGAACCCAGAGAGCAAGCACGCTAAGAGAAAGAAGTTCAACAAGATGATACCAGTTCATGAGCAATTAACGATGGATTTCGCATTACTATCTAGATTCGATCAGATATTTGTCATCAAAGACGAAGCTAACAAAGACAAAGACGAGATGATTGCAAGTGCTATGTTGAAAGGCCTGACTGAAACAGAAGAGGGCGTTGTTGAGATAGAGAACATAAAAATAGACATGGACCTAATACACAAGTTCCTAGAAGTAGCTAAGAAGCGTAAGCCCAAGTTGTCCAAATCTGCTGCTGAATACATTCAGAAGCAACACGCACAAAAGAGGAGCGAAGCAGCCAGTGACGATGAACTGAGATCCCACAGGCAGGTAGCAGCATTGGCTAGACTAACTATTGCAGCAGCCAAGTTCGACGGTGTCAAGACCGCTACGCTCAAGCACGTCAAGTTTGCAGAAGAAATCATGGCTTCCACACTTCAAGAGGAAGACCCAGCAGCTATTGACGGCGGTATGTCCAAAGAAGGTAAGGACATCCGTGACAAAATAGCAGAAACATTCGTTGCCTTAGTGAAGAATGATTTCATGATAGACGACAGGACTCTTGACGAGATATACGAGGAAATGAAGAAAATCTGGCCCACAATCCCACCGATGGATGTGGTGGAGAACGTGATGAAGCAGTTTAGCAGAGACAGGAACACAACGAATATACACCGCTCCCGAAGTGGTGTGTACAGTTACAGTGGGACCAAGAACCCAGCATGGCAGGTGTGGTGAAAATGAAGAAAACAACAGAATTAATCAAGATAATAGAAAAGATAGAAGCAATGGATTCCATAACAAAGATATCCATCAAGTCCGAGGATTTAGAGATCAACATAGAGAAGGCGCCAGTCACTGTGGCGAGACCTCAGCCAAGTGTCACATCATCCTCCGAAACAAAAGTTCCAGCGTTTGAGCCAGCTTCTAAGAAGGCAGCACATGGTATGGCTTCCGCCTTCCAAGTGAAATACGCCAGAGACTTGATATCGAAAGTATTCGGTGCCGACGACAGACAAGCACTGGACTTCCTAGCTCATACACTAGAAGTACCAATGAATGAAGTGCCTAACATAGACACTTGGGACAATGCTCTCACAGTGGACATGGTTAGTGCAATCATTGATGGTTTACAACCAATGTACAGAGGGAACGGAAAAGGTGGAGGTGGGTTCTGATGTATGAAGGCAAGAAAGGAATGTACGCCCTGTTTAGTGAGCACTATGAAGACGCCGACCTCCACATCAACGAGATACATCGAAAGGAAATCGCGCAGGCACAGTTCGGTAACACTGGACAGTGGCATAGAGCACAGTACTTCCAGAACAAAGACGATTTGAAGAAGAATCTGACAGAAGGAAGGCCACCAGCAGGTCTCTTTGCATCCTCTGCTTACTACATGGATCCAAATGAAAGAATGATTACAAGGAGGGGTCTAATGAAGTTCGACTTCATAGTAGACCTAGACGATTACATGAACGACGAGGATGACATGGTTGACTTCATAGAAGATATGCGGCTAAAGACCAAAGCCGTAATAGACCGATTCTTGGTAGACTTAGGGTTCGATAAAGACGACATGAAGATAGACTTCTCAGGAAATAAAGGGTTCCACATAACCATAGAGTCAGACGAATACGCTTACCTAGACCAAGCAGATAGAAGACAACTAATAGGATATGTAGTAGGGGATAAACTAGATAGAAGTACTATACTAGAGGATAGTAAGATTAGACACTATGGATGGAACAAGCAAGTCGTTCACTTTGTCAATGGTTTGTTGGAAGACCCCTCTATAGACAACCTAGAGAAATACTTCCCGAAAACTAAAGCCAAAAAAATAAACTCCCTACTCACAGACCCAGACGTTTTGTCTAGACTGCAAGCAGGGAGCTTGGTTGATTTTGATTTGAAAACTCTGAAGTCGGCTATGTTCAAGGAACACAACAAGAACATCAAGGCCATCGTGGACAAGGGTTGCACCACAGACAAGCACAGGATATTCCGTGTACCAGGTTCACTACACGCCAAGAAGGGACTTCCCTCCGTCAGGTTGGATATGTTTCAGCTTGACAGCGTGGACTTGATCATCGATGAGATAATGAGAGTAGCTGGAGAAGACGAAGTAGAGGTAAATCTACTCAACGACGTGGAGATTAACTTCCCACGAAAGAAGTCTTTCGAAAAAGGAAAGCACACAATGCCCCGATACGAGGCACTATGTGCTATAGTGGCAGACTGTAAAAATTAAGCAAAAAAAAAATGAGGGGAAGCCTATTGGCTCCCCCTCGTTTTCTGATTACACATCTCCTAATCATCTAATTTCGATTAAAAGTTAGTTTTAACCGAACTACCATCTGTTGCGGCATCCAAGGAATAATCTATTCCTAGAATCCACTCATGGTAATCGTTTTCGATTATGAGGTCGAGAAGTTGTTGAGCTGTTAGTTCAGCCAACTCTTCTTTGATGGCACTCACTGTTACCGCCATAAGTTCTTCTTCACCCAAGGTGTCATAATCGATTGCTGGATTATCCACATAATCAAAGATTTCAGTCCACGCATCTTTTTCGTTAATACGCTCAATCATCTCTTCTTTCGTGAACCGATATGTCCAACTTATCGTTTGGTATGCATCATGCCTACCAACATCTTTTGTTTTAATTTCGCTTTCGCTACTCATCTAATAGCCTCACTCGAAGGCTTTGATTAGTTTTATTTTGCAGCGAGGGGAAAACAGTGTTGTACCTGTTTCCTCGTCTATCTTGCTCGAGTACTCTATAGTTGCACCGCATTTGGCACATCTGTATTTCCTTTTGATCATAAGATAAGTTTCACCTGTCCATCCATTGACCATTGGCCAAGGAAAACTAATTGGCACCTCCATAACCCAATCATGGGCAGGGTGGTGCAAAAATTTAGGATCAGATAAGGTATCATGATCGTGCTCATCAACATAGTCTGGGCATTTATTACTCATCTAATATGCCTCACTCGGAGGCATTGTTTAATCGAGATTTTATATCTGGCTGCTCATAGCAGTATGAGTCGTCGCAAACCCATTCGTCATTGTCTAAATAGGTCATTTTGCCCATGTCCGAGCCACAGTGGCAACAAGGGCCGTTCATATAATCTTCATTTTCACTTTCGTTACTCATCTAATATGCCTCACTCGGAGGCATCGAATTGACTCATGTCGATATCGTGTCTATCTTCAAGGATAGAAAGTATCTCCATAAGTTCATCTTCTCTTTCATACATTCTCTTCAACTCAGCAAAAAGTTCGGGGGCAGCAGCCATCAGTCTGGCAGTAGGAACGCAGGTATCACCCATAGCGGCCTTTTCTCCGAGGTCGAAGAGTAGTCCACCTTTCCATTCGTTCCACGGCCCAACAGGTTTGTTGGGTGGAACCACAATGTGTAGATTCGGATACTCATCGAGCCTCAATTTCTTTTCATGTCCCCTGACATAGCTTTCAAGCTGAGTTAAGTTAATTCTTTTGTTACTCATCTAATTGCCTCACTCGGAGGCTTTACGCAATTCTTTGACCACGTCAAGAATCTCTTGTGCTGCTTCGTCGTCTGACAAAGTTACAGCATCATAGTAACTCATTAGTAGTTCTCTTGCGCTTAAGATGGCTTCATCCATCTTGTCTATTTTCTCATAACATCTCTTCAACTCAGCAAGTATTTCGGGTGCGTCTGCCATCAACCTCGCCGTCGCTTCCGCTTCATTTGTGAACGATAAGTATGGTCTGTCGTAGGGTTCCACTAATTCTTTACTGTGCGTTTGACCACCCTTAAGTCTCTTTTCGTGGTAGTCTTTTATTCCCGTTCTTACCAGTTCTTTCAAGCCCTTTCTGTTAGGTGCATCTATGGTATATTCACGAAAGTATGTTCGTTTATTATCCAGTTCGCCCCCAAAGTTTTGGGTAAATGTTTCAATTTCGTTCACCACGTAAGGTGGAGAAACGTGTCCATCATACTTGCTTGTATCAATTCTTTCTTCCATCTAATAGCCTCACTCGGAGGCATTAACCCGTGTATGGGTCTTCTGTTGGGCGATCAAAGTGTATCGTCCAATTTCCTTCTTGGGTCGCTTTCCAAGCCTTACCACATTCACTGCATTCAGCAGCACCGTGTATGACCGTTAAGCACCCACTTGCATCATGCCAGTAGTAGGCATAATCTGGGTCTTCGCAATCGCAATGCTTGGTTTCGTCCTCTTTTTTGCTTTCTGTTAATATCTTTGAAAGTGTTTGTTCAAGGTCGTGGTAAGAGTCGAGTTTAATCCACTCACCATAACCACCACCATCAAACACTCTATAAGATATCCAGTCGCCAGTCATAATTTCAATTCTGGCACCGTTTATTCTGATTTCTTCTTCCATCTAATTAGCCTCACTCGGAGGCGTTTTCCTTACGGAGTGCTTCAAAGTCTGGAGGGTTAATCCGACTTGTCAGTAATACTTGGCCAAATTCAATAGCTGCTGTTCCCATCATACCCATTCTTGCTGGTATGACTATCAAGCAGTCACAAGTGTCGCAACAGCGACCACGAGCTATTGGCTCGGCGTTATTTCCGTAAACCCAACCACGATAGTTGGATTCCTTCCATTTCGATACTCTAGTATCGTTTGGATGAGGCTCTATTGCCTTTAGACAAATAGAACACTCACTTATTTCTTCAGTACTCATCTAATGGTCGCTACTTTGCATAGTACTCGATAGCGTCCCTCACGATGTTCTTACGATGCTCCAAGTCTAACCTAAACCAAAGTTCGCTTGGTTTCAGGCCGACATACTGAGCTTCGTAATGACTCCGTAACATAGGATCTCCTGCTCTTATTAGGACATCCAGAGTGTTTACATTTTCTAAGTAAATCAATACTGTATTGACAATATTGTATTCTTCGTGTATATCTCTCATCTAATAAGGCCGTTAAGCCTAGGGTTTCAACTTGAGAGTCTTTTGGTTCTTGAACCAATTGGGTGCATTTGTTTCGTCTCGGGTGTTGTGGAAGTCGTTTCTAATGACCCGTAGGACATTAGCAGACTGCCACTTTCCACCTTTCTTTCCAAGAGCACCAGCGATTCTCATCTGCTTGGCTACCGCCGAAGCAGAGAAACCAAGTCGTATTTGTTCTTTCATCCAATCGATGTTGTTCTGCTCCTTCCAATTAGGAACAACCGAACCGTCTTTCTTGACATTCCAACCATACATCGACTTAGTGAACGCCCTCTTGTTTTTCTTGAGGTCGTTCATAGCCTTCTTGGTTCTCTTTGCCGTTTTGGACTTGCGCTTGGTATACTTTCGCTTTTTCTTCTCTGTCGTTTCTTCCACTAAGACTGGTTCGTCTATGTGGGTTGTTTCTGTAACTACCGTGGGGCTTAGTATGTCTTCACTGGTAACATGAAGGACTGTCGCCCATTCTGTTCCCACGACATCTTCTCCGTGCATATTAGCAGGGATGGCCAGCCACGATGTTACTTTCACAATTTTTGTGTTAGGTATTCCTTCCATCTAATTGTCACTTGGTGTGACTATCAGGTTTGTACGGGTAGTTGCGTCGTAACCAATTTTCATAATCCTCGGGATTGGCCAGATCTTTAGACTTGACCTTTTTTCCGTTTATGGTTATATCCCCGCCAGCAACGATGACGCTTGTATCAGATCCTCTTATTCTAACGGACCTTGGTGCATCGTGTCGCCTTCTCAGGGCTTTTTTCATCCTGTACTTCCTGTCTTCTTCCTTCTGGATTGCTTCCTCGGCGAGAACAACATCAAAGTACTCTTTGACTTGTTCTTCCGAAGCACCACTGGCTCTGAACCTATGTGGCATCACAACCAAGAGGTTGCACTTGTCACAACACTTGCCTTCGCTTTTTACAGGCTTGGGGCTGTTGCCCCTACCATGTATCTCCACTCGGCAGATTGTGCAATGCCCTTCCGGTACTTCCGGATGGGGTGCTTTCCAAACTTCTCTTTCCATCTAATGGTTCACTCCCCGATGAACTCGCCTAGATAAGGCATAGTTGCTTCGGGTGAGGGAACGCTTTTTTGCTCGTCGCCTTCGGACGAACTTCTCTCGCTTGCCATATGCAAACGCCATTGTATAATCTCATTGTGCAGATCACTCATCTATTATCGAGGGTTGGCCCTGTTTTTTGGACTTTTCCTCTGTATGTATCATCTAATTGGGGTTACTCAGTAACCCCTGCTTGGTCAAACTGGCAGCATTCGCAGTTAGGTATGTCTGACCAATAACTGGTCAAACGAATCATATCTTCTGCTTTGTGGGGATGTGCTCCATCCCAATCGTCTCCTTGCTCAGTCAGTATATCGCCAAATGCCCAGTTGATGTGCTGATTAGCCAAAACTGGCTTATCAGATATCAATCTGTAGGCGTTTATTTCATTGATGGTTCTTGCAGCGGCGTTCAGTAGCATACCAGGAATACCACGCATTTCCAAGTCGGGTAGGTCGTAGTTATCCTTCATGCCAACAGAGTACATATTGAACGTACCCTCGATACCAAACCTTCTTTCTGTTTCAGGTGTGTTTATGAGACTCGTTGTCTCCAATATCGTTTCATTCGCTTCATTCATTTCTTCTTCTGTAAAATCACTCATCTAATAGAGGCTTTTACACCTCATCGTTGCCTTCTTCTAGGTCTTCTTTTCCTAGCGACAGAACTGCTTCTGCCACCCCTAGAATGCTGGTTGTTGTGTTTAAGCTGTTTCAGGTTGGCAGAGTATATGTGCCATTTGCCACACATCTTACAGGAGTGTGGTTTGTAGCGCACTCCGTTTCTTCCTGAAAGAGCTTTAGCGGATTTTCTAGCTGCCTTTTTAGATTCGTAAGGAATCTTTTGGCAGAGGTTTCTAAATCTTGCATCCGTGCTCTTCTCTGTGCTCATCTAATGAGGATTACTCCTCTTCCCACTTCTTAGCGGCTTTTTTCAGTTCCATTCGGAACTTCAAAGGCACACTGGGGTCTTCTAGAAGAATTTCTTTATACATATCAATAGCCTCTTCGATAGTCCCATGATCCATCATGTCATGGTATCTGGCCGATTTTACAAGCCATTCTTCTATTTCGTTTATTTTTACAGACATCTCTGTAAGATCTCTGCTCATGTTACTAAGCATCTTTTCACCTTGCTTAGTTATTTCGTCATCGTCACCATGTTCTAAACGGTAGTATCCGTGTAGCTTTTGTGCGATTTGATATCGTTTGTCCATATAGGTCCATTTTAACTTCCATTCCGCTAGGAACTCTTCGTTCTCAATGACCCATATTTCCCTGTCGATTTCTTCTTTCATCTAATAGGAGCTTACTTCAGCTCCAGTCCAAAATTATGTTTTGGCCAGTTACCATCTTAGCATAGTCTCTCGCTTTTGGCAGAGATGTAAAAGATGGCCCGTACACTATATCGTCTTCACTTCTAGCCAACGCGATAACATATTTGTTGTCTGCTTTGAGCCCAGCCTCGTGTTTGTTGAAACAAACAATGTGCTCAGCCCCATGTTTTCGGCTAAAGATGTAACCAGTAAGGTGATTATACGGTTTTCTTTTATTTCTGGTGTTACTCATCTAATAGGAGTTATTCTTCCTCCTCTATATACGCATTATGTAGTATATCCCTACCTATTAGGATAGGGCAGGATAGCTTAGATCTGTCTGTAATAGACGCTTTCAAGATGATTACCTCATCGAAGACTTCTATTCTCAACCAAACCAGCTTCCTTCTCTGTACTCCATTTGCGCTTCTTACTCGAACACGACCTGCGCGTTCGAGATTCAGTGTCTGAGCCAGACCTTTGTCAATCGAGGTTCTGGCTGCTCCTGTGTCGATAACCCCACGACATTCGATAGGCCACCTGATTCTCTCAGGTTCGCTTATCTTCACTTGTGTCGTGAAGGGCATTCTTGGATCAAAGTTGTTTAGTCTTTTCATCTAATATCCTCATTCTTCCTCTGAGGCATCTGTCGCAATGATAACACCAACGTCATTACCGCTGACTTGCAAGGCAATCACTCGATTGTCCTTTGCTATCTTGCGGATGAAGTCATGCAATCCAAACGTCCTATAGAAGGCTACTTGAATTCTATCATCTGGTTTCTCTATTGCGTCTTCTAGCATAAAGTAGAGGGTTTCTCTCTTCTTTGCCATATATTCCCGCATATATTCTCTGCGGTACTCTTGCCTGTTCTCTTTGAAGCAGGCTTCTGTGCAGTATTCTTGGTTAAAGTGCTCTTGGGTGAAAATCTTTTTGCACCTCTTGCACTCCATTTCTTTCAAATTACTCATCTAATTCTTCACGAGTTTTCTTCTTGAAACTCGCGAATGGTTGATTGTATCAAAGAACCATTGGCATCGACTACCAAAGAACTGGCTTCATATCCTAGTTCTTTCAATACGGTCATTGTCTGCATAGCAACATTCATCTCTGGTGCGTGTGTTGCGTTAACAATAGCTTCGTATGTTTTGGTAGTGTGGTAGAAGGTGAATATAGATCCACCTGCGGAGGGTATGACCCAACGCCCACCTTCGTTTATGCTATCGATATGTTCCTTTGTCCAATCTATGTCTGATTGTCTTGGTTTCCAATCCATCTAATTGCCCTACTCCAATTCGATGCAATGCAGATTTACATCTGATTCATCTTTGTGGTAAGAAGAGCCATATCCACCTTGCACAACCCATCTCCCATAGACATAGACATCTTCTTGCCATGTCTTTGGGCCTAGGCTATACCAGTGATCAATCATATTCGTGTTAACCATTCTTGCACTCAAACACCACTCAAATTGTGGTCTTCTTCGCAAAAAAGCGCTTACTCTTTGTTGTGCTAGCGGGTGTCTAGGGCAGAATCGTTCGTTGAGCAAGTCCACTATCTCAGTTGAACTGAGTATTTCTTTTGGACTGTCCTCGAAAACTTGTTCGATCCACCTAACTAACCGCTGGTATTTTGATCTTTTAATCATCTAATAGAGGCTAAGCCTCATTCGTTGTCGGCGATAAAGTTGCCAAAGTTCTCCATGGCTACCTTCGTTCCGTCGACAACAGAGTCAATGCAAGCGTAGATTGCTTCCTGTACTTCCTCGTGTATGGAGACTATTCCTCCAATCCCCACGATTCCGTATGCAAGCTTTGTCGCTTCTTCCTTGCTCATGTTTTCACCAAAAGGGCCATCAAACATTGGTGGCGTCTGTTGCATGAACGTATTAACCAAATCGTCGACGTGTTCTTTCATCCCTTCTGGGACGTCATCGTCTAACAAAACGGTCTCTGCGATTGCTATGCAGATGTTCAGTGTTTTTGGGCTCATGGCAAGGATTGCCATAGAGGCACTCATTGTTATTGGTTCGGGTAATCTTGTTACATCCATCTAATAGGAACATACGTTCCATTTTTATTGAGAGGCCCTTATTCGGGCTATTCTCGCTTCTTGTTCAGCCGCTTCTTTCAAGGCGTCTATCCAAGATGCTTTGAACTTGTAATGATATGGTTTCAAGAAGGCGTAAACCGCCATTTCTGTTGTATCATCCAACCAAACATCGGGCATTTTCTTACTGACTGTCAGCTTGTGTATGGCCGAATAGACCAACGCACTCACTTGTCGATAAGCTGATTCGCTAATTAACTCCAAAGTCTTTGCCGAGTTCAAGTGTGTTAACACAGACTCTAGCATTGCTTTGTTGGCGTTTTTCAGCCTAATTTCGTAATCGTCATCATGCTCGTCGTTTTCTTGCTTAAAGTTCTCTCTCCATTCTTCAGATCCAAGAACGGACACAGCCTCTAGGTACATTCTGCCTTCAAGGTTCGAGTTGAAGACTCGAACAGCAGTGTCTAGTTTTGGCTCTTGTAGAGTAAGGATTGTTTGAAGCTTCTCAAACTTGCCGCCAAGCAGGATTATCAGTTCTACCATGCGTTGAGCATGGAGCTTCAAATCTCGCCTAGCTTGTTTCTTGAGTTGCGATAGTGGTTCTCCGACTCGTAGTTCGTCGTGCGAACATACTCCACAAAGAGTGACCTTCTTCATTTTATCAGGTCGGCCATTTTCGTCAATAGAGTACTTCACTGAATAGTGTTGCTCCGTAAAACCGCTTAGGCCTTGCCCACTGTAATGTGGTCCTCTTTGCTTTTCCCTCACCGGAGGGTCTTGAGTGAAGTCAACCTTGTAGGCTGGACAACCGGCTCGGTGACCGCGACATTGTAGTCTGACGGTTATTCCGAGTCTCTCAACTTCCTTCTCAAACTCTTCTCGTTCTTCTGCAGTAAATTCTGTAATGTACTGCACTCTGGTATATAATCCACTTTCATCATAAATGTATTCTGTCATGGTATCTAATAGCCCATTGAGGGCGTTAATTGATCATAATAGTGCTGTTACTAAACATGGCGTCTCCCATGATAGCTATAGCACTGGCGAAGGCCGCTAGGCTTTCCATCTCCAGGTATTCCGCTATTTCAAAGGACACTTCGTGTTTGGCACTTTCGTCAAAGAGTTGGAATATCGGTTCGAACATACTTGTTCGAATCGGTTCGGGCATTTCCAATTCGTCTAACAAATTGGTCCATACCTCTCTCATACTACCCTTTTGACCGTCTAAACCCAGTTTTTCAAGGCAAGAGCCTAGACCGATTGCCAACATCATTGGCGCTTCTCGTCTTATCTCTTCCCCATCCATACTCGATAACAACTGACAGTCTTTGTCGGTAAATTGCATCATCTCTTTGTGATCATGAAGTAAGTTGTTGGTTCTTACTTGTATGTTGATAGTCCCTGCAATCATTTCAGCGAACTTCTCAGGATTGAAATCCTTTGAATCTGCTACTTTTGCTGGGACGGGTATAAGTGCTGCTGCACCTATTGCCCTCAGTTCGTCATCGTATTGCATATCAATTTGGATGACTGTCTTTTCCACATTTGTACCGGTTTCTATCTTGGTGTCTATGTCAGCCATGCTGAC